>Ga0126381_100007957_pt1 | contig 11829 bp, 10 predicted proteins | sample PanSoiMetPlot_28_FD_96465 | JGI IMG/M metagenome (GOLD analysis project Ga0126381, IMG submission 96465) | Tropical forest soil microbial communities from Panama - MetaG Plot_28 | ecosystem: Environmental > Terrestrial > Soil > Tropical forest > Bulk soil | place: Panama | collected 2016-02-17
CGCTTGGTAACCTGCGTAGGGCCGGTCTTGAGCCGCTTTACGAGAAGAAGGTCGATACCTCGACCTTAGAGGTGTCGCATTTGGGCACCTAACGCTGAGGCGCACAAGAACCAGGTTACCTGGGATCCCACTTTCCTAGATCGCGAAGTTCCTTACGAACACGAGCCTCATTTTGAGCCGAATTTCTGATCGACTTAAGTCGATTGTTAACGGGGTAGTGCTCAATAGCCGTGTTGATTTGGGAGCGCACCCATTTGTTCACCGCCTTCGCCAGCGATCCACGACGCCGTGCTAAGGCGCTTACCTGCGGGATTATCGCCGTGGGAACGGCGATCACCCTCGCGATGTGGGCGACGGTTATCGCATCGGTGATCGTGGCCAGGGAAGCTGCAATAGACCGAGCTCGATCGGAGGGCCGTAACCTAGCCGTCGCGTTTGCCGATGAAGTGAACCACGTCCTCGGCGGGGTAGCGGGTGCGATGGAAATCATCGCTCAACGGATGCGCGCCGCCCACGGTCGGCTCGATATCTATGCGTGGGCCCAAGAGATCCCGTTGCTGTCGAGCGCTACGATCCAGGCCGCAATCGTCGGGCCTGACGGTAGGCTCATGTCAACGACCCTGGATCCGGCGCCAGATCCGATCGATCTGCGCGATCGGGAGCACATTCGCGTCCATCTCGATGGCCGATCTGAAGGAATTTTCGTCGGTAAACCGGTGACCGGTCGGGTCTCGCATCAGATCACGATCAATGTTACCCGACGCGTCGATGCCGAAGACGGTACGCTGCTCGGTATTGTCATGTTCGCATTGTCTCCGGCCTATTTGACGACCCTTCACACCTCGATCGACCTCGGTCCTCGCGGCAGTATTGCGCTCATCGGTCTCGACGACGTCATCCGCGCTCGCTTCACGCGTAAGCACCCTGACGGGCTGGCAGGGATCGGAGAGTCGATAACGGACGGCCCGAACATGACAGGCAACACCCAGGGCTCTGTTGTTCGAGAGAGCGTGACAGACCACGTTATCCGGCTCTACAGCTATCGTCGCGTCGCGGATTATCCGCTGGTGGTTGGTGTGGGTCGCGACTTGGACGACGCGCTCGCAATATTCCGCTCGCACGGCATCACAATAGCGCTGATTGCCGGAATGGCGACAACGTTATTGGCGGGCCTTGCCGCATTTCTCATCCGCGAGATTGACCGCCGCACCGAGCGTGAGATCGAGCTAGCCGATGAACGCAGCAAACTTCAACAAGCCAATCGGATGTTGGAAGCCGACATCGCTCTACGCCAGAAAGCAGAGGAACAGTTACGCGCGGCGCAGCAGACATTGCGCGATGCCGTCGACAGCATTTCAGAGGGGTTCGTCATATTCGATGACGACGACTGCTTCGTTATGAGCAACGAGCCCTATCGTCGGCTATACCCGGAGAGCGCGGACTTCATGATCCCTGGAACACCGTTCGAGGAGATCATGTGGGCGGGTCTCGACGCCGGCCGCTATGCCGAAGCGGTCGGCTGCGAACCGGAATGGCTCAGTGATCGGATAGCCGCCCGCGAGCATCCGTCGGGCGCGATTGAGCAGCGGCTTGCAGACGGCCGCTGCATGATGGTCTGCGAGCGGCGGATGCAGAATGGTGGCAATGCCGGCTTGCATATTGACATCACTAGACTGAAAGTGACCGAAGATCAGCTTCGCCGAAATCGAGACAACCTCAATCGCGCCCAACGACTCGCCAAGATCGGCAGCTTCGAGCGCGATCTCCGTACTGGCGAAGTCGTCTGCTCGGAGGAGCACTATCGAATATTTGGATGGGATCCGAGCGACCCGCCGCCGACCAAGGAAGAATTTCTCCGTCTCATTGATCCGGAAGATCGCGCAAGCTATGACGCGTCGATGACCGCTTCGGAGAACGGGTTGCCGGCACCGCCCTTGACCTACCGCATCCATTGCCCCGACGGCTCAATCAAATGGATTTATACAGAGCTGGAGACAATTTTCGACGGCGCAGGCGATCCCGTCCGGCGCATTGGAACCATCAGGGACGTGACCGAATTACGCGCGGCAGAGGAGCGCCAACGAGAACTGGAGCGACAGCTGCTTCACTCGCAGAAGCTTGAAGCGATCGGCACACTGGCCGGCGGAATCGCTCATGATCTCAACAACACGCTGACGCCCATCCTTGCTCTGTCGAGCCTATTGATCGATCAAATGCCCGAGAACAGCAGCCAACAGGAAGATTTGGAGATCATCCTGCAGGCGAGCCGACACGGGCGCGATCTTTTGCAACGCATACTCGCTTTCAGCCGTGACAAGGGGACGACAAAGACCAGAGTGGACCTCGCCGTAATAACTCGCGCCTGCCTTCAAATGCTGCGTGCGACCGTCCCCGCCACAGTCCTGCTCGATGAGGAGATCAGCGCCGTTCCACCCGTTTATGCCGATGCGGGCCAGCTCCAGCAGATCATCGTCAATCTGGTCACGAACGCCAGACAAGCGATCGGTGATCGTTTGGGGACCATCACCGTCGGCGTTTCACTGCCAAGTCAACACTCCGTGGCCGGCGATGGCAGCGGGTTTATTGGTCTTCGCGTCGCCGATACGGGCTGCGGCATGGACGCGGAGACCCGGGATCGGGTGTTTGAGCCATTCTTTACAACGAAAGAAGTTGGCGAGGGGACCTTTAGGGCTCTCGGTCGTCCACGGCATCGTCGCCGATCACGGCGGCCGGATCGAGGTCACGAGCGAACCTGGCCACGGAACGGAGTTCACGATCTTCCTTCCGATCGCCGAGCTGGTGGCGCCGGCAATCAACGCGGCTGCGTGAGATTCAGGCGGGCGCCGCTACACCTTCGCTCACCGTCTCGAGCTGGCCGACAGTCTCTCGGCCGAACAGCAGCGGAATGAACGCGCCAATCGTGACAGCCGCCAATATCGTGCCGAAAAAGATCGTCGGGGAGCCAACATGCGGCTCCATCAGGAACGGCGCCAGCACCCCGGAGAAGGTCCGGCCAACCGATTCGCCGAAGATATGGCCGCGCCCGCGCAGCGCCGTCGGAAATTGCTCGGACAGGTAGATCCGGAAGGCGGTGGCACCCGACAGCGCCGTGAAGCCGGTGATGAGCGCTCCAATGACCATCGCCGTGGTCGCAAGTGGCCCGGCGCGGTGCGCCAGCAGCATCAGCAACAGCCCCGGCCACGAGCCGGCAAGGGCATAGAAGATCGTCCAGCGGCAGCCAATGATCTCCATCAGGTAACCGGTGAAGCCCTTTCCGGCGAAGCTCGCCGTAAACACCAATGACGCAACGCCAAAGCTGGTTGCGACGGCGCTGCCCTGATCGACCAGGGCCTTCGGCAACAGCACGGAAATTAGAAAAAAGCCGGTGCCGGCGAAGACGTAGCTGGAGATCCCGACCAACGTCCAGCGCAGCTGACCGCGCGCCCACAACGCGCGACACGGCGGCAGCGGTTCTCGCCCGATCGAGACGTTTTCTCCGAGGGCCGCCAGGCTTAGCGCCGGTACCCGATTGCCGGCGCAGCGAACAATGTAGTTGACCGTGTCGACCGCGTCCTCGGCGCGGCCCGGCGAAGATACCAGCGCGGACTCTCCGGGATCAGCAGATAGATCACCGCCGGCACGACCAGAAAGGCGAGCCCACCGGGTAGCGCCATCCAGCGAAAGGCGTGCGCGTTACCGGCGAGCAGAGCGCCGACGAGCGGCAGGACGGTAAAAGCGGCGGCGAGCGACATTTCGTAGACGGCCCCATAGGTGCGCCGATGCTGCGCCGGCATCAATTCGGCAGCGATCGGAAATGGCGCGGAGACGGCAAATCCGCCGGCCAACCCGGTCAGTAGCCGCAGCGCGATCAGTTGCTCTCCGGACTGCACCAGCGGAATCAGCAATGTGAAAAAGGTGATGCCCGCAGTGCCGATGATCATGATCGTCTTGCGGCTGAAGTGGTCGGAGATCGTCGAGCACATGAACCCACCGACGACAATCATCATCGTCGAAGCCACGGCGAGAAGGCGGGCCTCGCCGGGCGTCATATGCAGCGGCTGCTTCGCCAGCACCAACAGCGAGCCGGTTATCACGAGGTCGTAGCCGTCTACAAAACCGACGAGCGACAGCACTGCGGTGATCATCACGTGGTAGGGGCTGAACGGAGTACTGTCAAGCTTGCGCCCGAGGACAAAGGCTGCCGGCATAGCGGATTGGCCGGCAGGGCGAATTTCTGCCATTGCTTCCTCCCAATTCGGCCGCGGTTCTTCACGCGCCTCGCTTTCCTTTCGGCCTCCTCAGGCTAGCGCCGGAACTGCCTCGGTAACGGTCTCCAGCTGGCCCACGGTCTCGCGGCCAAAGACCAGCGGGAAGAACGCGCCGAGCGCCACGACGACGAAGATCGTGCCGAAGAAGATCGTTGGGGATCCGGTGTGCGGCTCCATCAGGAATGGTGCTAGGCCGCCGGCGAATAAGCGCCCGAAAGATTCGCCAAAGATGTGCCCGCGTCCGCGCAACGCCGTCGGGAACTGCTCGGCGAGATAGACGCGCGTCGCGGTAAACGCCGACAGCACCGTAAAGCCGATGATCAGTCCTCCCGCCACCATCAACACCCCGGCTAGGTCGCCGGCACGGTGCGCCAAGAGCATCAGCGCGAGGCCCGGCAGCGATCCGAGGAGCGCATAAGCGATCGTCCAGCGCCGCCCGATGATCTCCATCAGGAACCCGGTGAACCCCTTCCCGAAAAAGCTCGCCGCATAGACGATCGAGGTTAATCCGAGGCTCGCGCTCACTGCGAAGCCCTGATCGTTCAATGCTTTTGGCAGTAGCACCGAAATCAGGAAAAAGGCGGTACCGGCGCAGATGCCGGCGAGAATGCCGACCGTCGTCCAACGCAGCTGGCCGCGTGCGAATAATGCCCAATAGGGCGGAAGCTTTTCGCGGGTGGCTTCCACGCGCTCGCCGAGCGCCTCCGCCGTCAACGGCGGCACGCGATTACCAGATCGCCTAATGATCTGGTTGACGACTTCGACCGCATCCTGCACTCGGCCTTTGCGCAAATACCAGCGTGGGCTTTCGGGCAGCGCGAAATACACGATGACCGGCACAACAGTCACCGCCAAGCCTCCCGGCAAAGCCAGAAACCGAAACGCGTTGGCATTGCCCGCGAGCAGACCGCCGATGAACGGCACCACGGTGAAGGAGGCGGCCAGCGCCATCTCATAGACGGCGCTGTAAGTGCGCCGATGCTGTGCCGGCATCAGCTCGGCGGCGATCGGGAAGGCCGCCGAAACCACGCCGCCGGCACCTATACCCGTCAACAGGCGCAGAATGATCAATTGCTCGGCATTTTGCACTAGCGGGATCAGCAGGGTCAGAAAGGTCGTCAAGAACACGCCGATCAGCACGATGATCTTGCGGCTCAGATGGTCGGATATGGCGGAGAAGAAGAAGCCGCCGAGGGTCAACATGAAGGTCGGGAAGGCGACGAGTATTCGTATGTCGCTGCTGGTCAGATGCAATGGCTCCTTGGCCAGCACCACCAGCGAGCCGGTCATCACCAGATCGTAGCCTTCGATGAAGCCGACCAAGGCGAGTACGGCGATGACCAGGACGTGGTAGCCGCTGAACGGGATGCTGTCGAGCTTGCGGCCGAGAACGAGGCTGGCGGGTATTGCCGCTCCGACCATCGGGCGAATTTCTCCCATGGTGACCTCCCGAATCGTCAAACCGGGGAGACCATGCGGAAACCCAATGCTGAGCGAGGCCGGCGTTTTGCCGCTAGCGCCGGAGAAAGTTCTGTATTTGCTGATTTACGGCTTCGCCGACGCCCTCACTGATTTTGAGCAGCCGCGCTGAGCGCCACCAGGTTGACGCGTCATTACTGCCTTCAGTGGCTGAGGCTAGCCGGGCGAAGCGACCTTGTCATCTGGGAAAGCTGTATCGCTCCGCAGGCGCGGCGCTATTCGTCTCTCCGCTGACGCAGCAGGAACTCGCGCCCCGCTTTCACCATCGGGACGCCATCATACGCGATGATGTCTGCGGTCGCGTAAGTTTCGCTCCACATTTCGGGCAGGTAAGAGCCGGTGCCGATGACGTCAATCGGGGCGTTGGCGGCGGCCATCATACGGCACTTGGCCGGGCTGAAACCCGAGCTTGCGACGATCTTGACCGCAGGAAACCCGGCCTCATCCAGGCTCTGGCGCAGCAGCCAGATCGCCGCAGCCGATACCCCCGTGCCGACCAGATGGCGCAACTCCTCCTCGGTGCGGTAGCCGCGGATCGAGTGCGGCGCGTGCGCCTCAACCACCTCGTAGGAACGGGCGGGGTCGAGCCCCTCGCAATAGCGGCTGCCCGGCGTATCGATGCGAACGGCGAGCCGACCCGCCGCGGCCAGCTCCCGGAAATGTTGCGCCACCGCAACCGCGTCCGACACTTCACGCCCGAAATAATCGATGAGCACGGTCATCGGCTCTTCGGGAAAGACCTCGCGGAACATCTCGGCGGCGCGCACTGTCGAGCCGGCATAGCCGATCAGCGCGTGCGGCATCGTCCCAAGCCCTTTCTCCTGCCCAAAAAACTGGGTAGTAGCATCGGCGGCGCCGCCGACAAAGCCGACGGCGCCTGCCTCGCGCTGCGCGACCGCCGAGCCGACCACGGCGGCATAGGCCATCATCGCCGCCATCTCGGCGCCGGCGCAGTGCCGCGCGTCCATCGCCAGAAACGCGACCCTGGGCAGGTCGACGCACATCGCATAGGCGTTGTACGCTGCGACGCAAGCCGGCCCCAACTTTTGCAGGAGCACGGTTTCGAGGTCCACGAGGTGGTAGAGCGAGCCGGTGACATAAAAGATCGGGTCACCGGCACCAATCCAGGTGCCCTCGGGATGGCGGAGCTCGATGTCAAATTTCTCGGCGCGCGCCGCAGCCGTGCGCTCGAGAAACTCGATCGCAAAGCGCGGCGCAGAGATGATCGGCCGACGCATGAAGACAGCATAAGTTGCGGGGCGATCGCCGAAATGCCCGACGATCGTCTTGGTCTTCAGAAAATAGCTGTCGGTCTGCGCCGCAAGCGTGGCCGACTCATCCGTCGCCAACACCACCTCACGACATCGCGGCGACGCGGACCGCGCCGTTACCACCATTGGCCCGACGCCTGCCCTTCAGTGCCTCGGCAATTTCAAAGGCGAGTTCGAGCGCCTGGCTCGCATTGAGCCGCGGGTCGCAGTGAGTCAGATAGCGTTCAGAGAGCGAAGCCTCGCTGACCCCCTGCGCACCGCCGATGCATTCGGTTACGTTCTGCCCAGTCAGCTCGAAATGGACGCCGCCAGCATAACTCCCTTCCGCAGCATGGATCGCAAAAGCGCCGTGCACCTCATCGAGAATCCGGCCAAAGACACGGGTCTTGTAGCCGTTCGAAGAGGTGATCGTGTTGCCGTGCATCGGGTCGCAACACCACACGACCTCGCGCCCTTCGCGCTGCACGGCGCGGATCAGATAAGGCAGCCGGGCCTCGACCTTGTCGGACCCCATGCGGGTAATCAGGGTCAGTCGGCCCGGCTCGTTCTCCGGATTGAGCCGGTCGATCAGGCACAATAGATCGTCGGGTTCGAGAGTCGGCCCGCATTTCATGCCGATCGGGTTCTTGATGCCACGCAGGAACTCGGCATGGGCGCCGTCGACTTGCCGGGTGCGATCGCCGAGCCAAACCAGGTGCGCCGAGCAATCGTACCAGTCGCCAGTAGTCGAATCGATCCGGGTCAGCGCCTCTTCGTAAGAGAGAAACAAGGCTTCGTGCGAAGTGTAGAACTCGGTCTCGCGGATCTGCGGTGCTGTTTCCGATGTCAGCCCGCAGGCCTCCATAAAATCGAGGGTCTCAGTTAGGCGGTCTGCCAGCTCGCGATAACGCTCACCCTGCGGCGAGTCCGCGACGAAATCCTGGTTCCAGGCATGAACGCGGTGCAAATCGGCGTAACCGCCCTGTGCAAAGGCCCGCAACAGGTTCAACGTCGCCGCGGATTGGCTGTAGGCCTGCACCATGCGCTGCGGGTCGGGCTCCCGTGCGGCCGCGTCGAACTCCAGGCTGTTGATGATGTCGCCGCGGAAAGACGGCAATGTGTGGCCGTTCTGCGTTTCGGTGTCAGACGAGCGGGGCTTGGCAAACTGACCGGCAAGCCGACCCACTTTGACCACCGGACAACCCGCGCCGAAGGTCAATACGACCGCCATCTGCAGCAACACCTTGAACATATCGCGGATGTTGTTGGGGTGGAACTCGGCGAAGCTCTCGGCGCAATCCCCGCCCTGCAACAAAAACGCTTTGCCCGCCGCAACCGCCGCCAGACGATCCTTCAGCCGCCGCGCCTCACCGGCAAACACGAGCGGCGGAAACCGGCGCAATGTCTCCTCGACGCGCGCGAGAGCAATCTCGTCCGTGTAACCCGGAACCTGCCGGATTGGCAAACCGCGCCAGCTGTCGGGCGACCATCCTCTCACCATGCTGTACCTCCGCGTCCGAGTATCGCTCGGAATCCGTTAGTTATAAGTTTGTTGTGACGGTAGCGTCAAAATGTGCTCGCGGCCGCCTCATCCGACGAAAGCGGGGACGGCACGCTTTGCCGGTTTAGGCCAACGCCCTGCGGTGAGCGGCAATATCTCTTCGATCAGCCGTCGCGTCTGCGCCAGCATCTCGTCGTCGCCGCGAGCAGCCGGGCGCAAAATGAATTTGGAGACGCCCGCGTCGACATAGGCGGCGATACGCGCGACGATCGCCTCCGCGTTGCCAATCGCGAAATAACGCAGCGGATCACGCCCGGTGCGCCGGCGGTAGGCTTCGAACAGTCGTTCGAGGCCGGGCTCGTCTTCCCGGCCAAAGCGAAACGCGATGCCGGCGCCGTAATGGTCGTCGTCGATCGCCCGACCTTCGGCCGCCGCAGCAGCTCGTATGCCCGCGATCACCGACCCGATTTGAGCTGGGGTTTCGGCACCCGCCTGCCAGCCCGTGCCAAATCGTCCGGTGCGCCGGATCGCAGCCTCGGACGAGCCTCCAATCCACATCGGCAGGTCGGGCTGCACCGGTTTGGGCGAGATCGACGCGCCGGATAAGTGGAAGTGTACGCCCTTGAAATCGACCTCGTCTTCGCTCCATAATCGTCGAATAATTTCAAGCCCCTCGTCTGTCTTTCGGCCGCGCGTCTTCGTGTCAAGGTTGAGCGTCTGCCACTCAGGACCGAGCGGGCTGCCGATGCCGAAGGCTGGCAGTAAGCGGCCTTCCGACAAAAAATCGATCGTCGCACATTGCTTGGCGACCAAGACCGGGTCACGAAATGCCAAGGAGAGGACATTGACGCCGAATTTGAGCCTGCGGGTGCGTCCGGCGAGCGCCGCCATCACTGACATGCATTCGAGGATCGGCTCGCGGCTCACGATACGATCGGTCTGCCACAGCGAATCGATCCCGCCCGCCTCGCACAGATCGACCCAGCGCCAATAGGCACCGACATCGGAAAATGGGAATTCCATAAGGCCCAGCCCGATCGCGACGTTCCTCGGCATGTACCCTCCTCGGCGGAGTTGACGATCTCTCTTATCGACGAACCGCTCTAACCTAGCAACGTTTGCCAATGATGAAGCGAACAAAACGGCTATCGGCGGCACCTAACAAGCCGCTTTGAGATACAACATTGGACCCCCACAGTGCGACGAACGGGGCCAGCCGTCCGGTTCGCGTCTGGGACCTGCCGGTGCGCCTCTTTAATTGGCTTACCGTGGCGCTCGTATTGGCGCCTATGTGACATCGCTACCGAACTGGACGAATTGGCACAGCTTGCTTGGCGATGCTGTGCAGATCGCAAGGACTGCGTTGCCAATGGAGGGCCACTTTACGAAACAACGCCGGCCCGCATCGCCAATATGACGCATCGCCAATATGATAAGCGCACTACACGACAGGCTCTTGTGGAACGCGCTGCTCGCTGCGGCTGGGCTGCACGTGCTCGCCATCCTCATCTACGGCGTCGCGAGCGGCATAACTTGCCGCTTCCGATGATAACCGGTCGGAAAATGCTGCCGGAACAAGTGTCGGCGCTGCACATGGCACTGACGACCCGTGCGCTCCTACTCCTCTTCTGTGCCGCGATCGCGACCGCTGCCGTGCCGAGCTATCTGTGAGCGGCAATTAGCCTTTGGGGGGCACCACCTGACCACGGATCTCTCCGGTCGGATGGGCTTGCGTGTGCACGTTGACGTACCAGTCACCGGCCATAAATTGTTGAGCCTGTTCAGGGGTCAGTGTTGTTTCCCCCTTGATCGGGTTGTCAGCGGCGCTCCCCTGCTTGCTCAGCCAGATCACCACGCCGGCGTTCTTGCCCTGCTCGGCGGGCCCATGAAAATGGGCCATCGTGGCTGGACCCGACAGGCCCGTATAGGTGATCGACCACGTCACTATCCGCGTGCTCGGATCATAGGTTAGGTCGGCGCTGCCGCTGGCGCTCGTCTGGACCGGCGGCACTTGTTGTGCGCCGGTCAGCGGCACTTTGAAGGATAGCGGTGCAGCAAGCGCGAGCCCTCCCATGCAAGCGGCACCTATCAGACCGGTGACAATCATCACCGCCCGCCGCGTCATTGCCTTGCTCATTGATTTCCCCGGATCGCTGACGATCAGCAAGTTGATCATAGGACGATCGGCTGCGCGATGGCTATGACTCTCGCAGCACCGGCGGGTAGTATTGCGGCGCTTCCGTCCCGTCGAACATGCCGTAATCACGGATCACTCGGACCCGGCGGTGCCGGATGCTTGGCGGCAAATTACTCAACTCAGCCTCCGACAGGGCGACGAGCTTGGCAGGTGCCCGCGTCTCGTCGAAGCGTCGCTCGCGCAGTATCTCGCCCGGCGCCAATCGGTCATCCGAGGTGATTTCTCCGATACGGATATGATACTCGCGAAAGACCTCGTTCTCGTCTTGCCATGTCGAAAGCGACAACATCCATCCCGGCCGAAGTAGGCTGGAAAAGCGTTCATTGTCGATAAATCCGTCCATTTGCACTAATTCGGGTCGTAACATTTTGGTGTAGCCGAGATAAGTGTCCCACTGTTCCGGTTTTGGGTTAACCTCAAAGAGAACGGCAAACATCATCGCTGCTCCAGATCAGGAAGGTTAGTCGAAGGCCGGCGGGCTGTCGGAGCCCGAAAGGAATGTCTCGGCTTCGCGGTATAGGGCGAAGCGACCCGCTTCAAGATGCATGAGATGCGTTGCGCGGCCGATCTTGACATCGCGCCCCATCACAGAGCCACGTAGCGCATCAAACAGCCAACGGGCGTCGGCGTCGGTGCACATGCCATCCCATTCTCCGCGAATGATAGCGACCGGCGCGCGGATGCGGCTCGGGTCGTAGGCGAGTTTGCCGGCCCATGCATCATAGATGTCTTGAAACGGCCCACTCGGCACCTTGACTGAAGCGGGCTTGCGGGTCCGGCTCTCGGGATCGATATCGAGATAGCGCTCGCCCCATTCCTCGAGATGGCGGCGGAGCAGTACCGGTGGCTCGCCGGCCGGTACCGTCTCCGTGAAGCGGTTCCATTGGTCTGCAAGAGAGATCAAGCGCCAGCCGGGCAGGCGAATACATTGTCCGGTCGGCTCTCGTTTCGCGATCGGACCAAAGAAAACCAGCCGATCGACGAGTCCTGGACAGCGCCCGGCAAACTGGCCTGTCGCAATAGTTCCCCACGAGTGGGCGATGATAGACACCCGCTCGATCGCGTGGCGGTCGCAGATGAAACGCACCGCTTGTTCGAGCTGATGGCTGGCCTCCTCGGCGCGGCCGAGGGGAG
>Ga0126381_100007958_pt1 | contig 11827 bp, 9 predicted proteins | sample PanSoiMetPlot_28_FD_96465 | JGI IMG/M metagenome (GOLD analysis project Ga0126381, IMG submission 96465) | Tropical forest soil microbial communities from Panama - MetaG Plot_28 | ecosystem: Environmental > Terrestrial > Soil > Tropical forest > Bulk soil | place: Panama | collected 2016-02-17
AGCACCCGGTGCAGCTCGGCCAGCGCCTTGTCCGTATCGGGCACGTGCTCCAGGACGTGGGGCGTCAGCACGGTGTCGATGCTGTCGTCCGGCAAATCCATGTGCTGGAGGTCGAGCTTGATCATCGCTTTGTGAGCGGACTCGTCGTAGTCGCTTGCCGTGTAGTCGACCAGCTTGCTCATCCGCCGCCGGTACTGTCGGCCCAGGCGCGGGCTGGTCTCCAGAACCCGCTGCGCCCGGTCGTAGGCGATGCGCTGCGTCCAGCACCAGTACAGGAAGCGATCGCGCGCGATGCTACGGCAGCGCGGGCAACCGGCGAGTTCGGCGTGTGCCGGTCCCGTGAACGAACCGCCGTGCCACCCGCAAATGTTGCATACCCGCTGAAACGCGTCCGGAGTCGATGCGCTGCGAGCGCTGCGCCAGGGACGCAGGCGGGGGTCGAGTGCCGCATTCCGGGACCGGGCCTGAGGGCGGATCGTGTTGTGAAGTGTCGCCAGGACTGACATCTGTCAACGTCCTTGAGCTGACCTGCGTGCCCGGCGCAGCCACAGCGCACCGCCCGCATTGGCGAGCATCGCGGGCAGCTCCGCCTCGATGCGGTCCCGATGGAATTTCGCGAGCCAGTCGTTGAACAGTACGACCTCGAAGTCGGCGTTGAACGCGAGGAAGGCGCGTACGACATATACCTCGCTCCATGCACGCCCCTCCAGGACCCAGTCCTTCGGGTACTCGAAGGGGTAGAACATGTCGTGGATGTGGACCCACACTCCGGCCTTGATCGACGGAAGGACGTTGGCGTAGAGCCAGGCCACATCGCTTCCGGTCTTGAGGACGTGCGTCGAGTCGATAAACAGCACGTCACCCGACTCGAGCGCCTGGAACGTGTCCAAGGGGACCAGTTGCAGCGGCGTGGGCATGATGGTGATTCGCTCACGGTCGCCGTTGCGTAGCAGCGACTCGAGCAGTTCCGGGTAGGGCTCGATGAACGTCAGCTCCGTGTTGCCGCCGAGGTAATGCTCGACGGTGTCAAGGATCATCGCAGAGGAGTGTCCGCTGCCGATCTCGATGAGCCGGTGCGGGCGGACAAGGCGCAGCATGCCGTGCAATGTCAACGCGTCGCCGACGTCGTACGCCACGTTGTCGCTGTAGTAACGCCACGGCTCCGTCGGGTGCTCGTGGACCTCGTGCGAGCGAGCCAGCTTGGCCACCCGGCTGAACATGGCCAGCTGCTCGTCGGCGCGCAGGTCAACGCCGGGTAGCTCCGCCGGCGGCTCGACGGGCCACAGGGCGTCGGCCTGCTTCTCCAGTTCCCGCAGGTTCGGGATCGGCGAGTAGAAGTGGCCGGGCGGGCGCCACTTCAGCCACGGTGCGAAGGCCTCCGCGTCGGCCGTTTCGTGCGTGCGCAGACCGACCTCCTCGAATCGCCTCGCCGTGTACTCGGCAACGTGCAGCCGCTTCTCGAGGTGGTTGGCATTCAGCTCGAGATCGTGGATGCGTTCGCGAAGCGCCGCTGCTTCGGCCACCAGCTGCGGCGCCGCTCGTACTTGTCTTGCGAGGCGGCGCGCCCGGTGACCCACCTTTCGTAGGCGTCCCGGCGATGTCGGAGTCATGGGTCACGGTCCTATCAGGTCGTGGGTGGTCGCCAGCTCGTTCCATCGCAACGCGAATGCGTCATCCGAGAACTGCTGCACGCGCCCGATGGCCGAAGTGGCGAGTCTTGCACGAAGCGCTTCGTCTGTCGCGACCTGGACGGTGCGAATCCGCCACTGCGCATCGTTGCTCCACCGGAACCCGTCCTCGCCCTCCCGCACGATCTCCTGCTGGCCTGCCCGGTCGATAACCACCGGAACGCAGCCGCCCGCCATCGCTTCAGCCGTGGTCATCCCGAAATGCTCATTCGTCCACGGACGCTTCTCGGTGTCTTCACCGAGCCCCGTGGCCGACCAGAAGATCGACGCTGTCGACATATGCGACTCGACGAGCGACCGTGGCGCGTTGGCATGGATCTCGACCGGCAGATCGGCGGCCGCCGCTCGCACCTGTTCCAAGTAGGGACGCTCACGGGGCTCGCAACCACCAAGTACGACCAGGCGCCAGCCGGGCAGTGCGCCCGTTGCGACCAGCCGTCCGAACATCCGCACCATTTCCAGCTGCCGCTTCGAGTGCCCCTGTCCTGGGGCGAAGAAACGTCCCACGCTTAGGATGGTCGGCTGCCGCTGCCGGCTCGGCACTATGCCGCCGACCTCGATCGGCGGGTACAGGATTTCCGATTGTGTCGACCAGAGCCGATCGATCCAACCCTGCGTGTAGGCGGAGTTGGCGAGCACCAGGTCGTAAGAGTCTAGAAACGTGAGGTCGCGCGGATTGCGCAGCAGGCATGGGTAGCGGCTGGCGACTCGGGTGCGCGCGGTCCGGCGCGTGCCGACGATGCGCGGCCTGCTCATCGCGATGCCGAGGTCGCGGGGATCCTCCGGCCCGGGGGAGAACGTCTCGCTGCGGAAGTGCAGCTCGCGTCGCGCGTCGCTGGCCGGCACCCTGATCGTCTTCGGGCTAAAGGCGGTGCGGACCGGGACCTGCGCAATGTCGGTCTGGTCGAGCACGACGCTCAGGGTCGTGGATTCCGCGCTGCCCGGACGGCCGAAGTCCGCGGCAAGATCGAGTTCCTCGCCCGCGTCCAGGTCGAGGATGCCGTCACCGCTGCTCCAGGCCCACTGCCGCCGCCGTCCGCCCTCCGACGGGAACCAACCCGAGCCGTAACGCATGCCGTGGTGCGCGCGCTGGTGCTGGACGTGCGGCCCGACGTACCGTACGGCGGCGCGGTGCACAGGGCCCAGGTCGTAATCGAACGGCGTCGGGAAGAAGCACAGATAGGCGGCGCGCTTGGCCCTGGAGACCACGCGGGACATGTATGTCGAATTGATGAACAGGTCGTAGTCGGCCGAGAGCTCAGATATGGCCTCTTCGCCGCGGTCGGGTGTCACAACCAGCGATACCTTGCCGAGGTCGAGGGCGAGCCGGTTGGCCAGCTGATCCACCGAGATCTGCTGATGCCCGATCAGGTCCACCTCGACGCCGGACTGCGAGAGCAGCTCCGCGATCATGCCACAATGCCGCTCGCCTCCGCCCATCGAGTGCCAGAAGCGGTCGTAGATCGCGGCCCTCATCTACGCGTCACCAACCAGGTCTGCAGCTCGGCCGCCGAGACCACTGCGCCGCGCCGCAGCGCGCGCCGTTCGCGCAGCGCCCGCGGCGCCTGGCGCAGGTACGAACGCAGGACCGAAAGGCGCAGCAGGTGCTCGCGCAGGGGCGGGCGGCGTCGCTGGCGGGCGGCGGTGAGGCCGGCCCGTGTCAATCCGGCCGCGGTGTGCCGCAGGTAGCCGCGCACAGCCGACCAGGCGAGTGCCGAAGTGGCGTTCTTGGTCAACATCAGCAGACGGTTGCGTTCGACGTGGAAAATCCACCGGGGTGACCATTCCTTACTGCTTGCGGCGTGGATGTGGCGTAGCACTGCAGAGGGAACATATCGGATCGTCCATCCACGGGAGCGCCACCGCCAGGACAGGTCGGTGTCCTCGTAGTACATGAAGAAGACGTCGTCGAACCAGCCCAGGTCGCGTCCGACGGCAGTGCGCAGCGCCATCCCGTTGCCGCACGCGGCGAATACCTCGCCGGGTAGGTCGTACTGCCCGATGTCGACCTCCTGAAATCCGCGGTCGGCGCCGGAACCGTCGCGCAGCACGAGGCTGCCGGCATTGTTGATCACGTCGACGACCTGGGCGCCGGCAGTCACCTCGAACTCGATGTCCACGGGTCGTGTGTCGACGCGGGTGTCGATCGGCAGGCCGTCGACGAGCAGGGTGAGGTCCTTGGCGGTGTCCGCCACGACGGTGATCGTCACCTTCACCGGGTGCACCACCCGATCGCTCGCACAGAGCGCCGGTGGCACCGGAAGCAGGAACTCACCGCTTGGACGGGACCAGCGGAACCGCCCCGGGCCGGCGCCCTCCGGGCCGTAGGCGGCCTGCTCCCACAGCACCTTGTCGGTGACGTCCGCCCCGTCGACGCTGACCCCGTACACGCGAACGCCGAGCTCGCGCGCGTCTTGCGGCCCGGGCCGGAACGCGGGTGTACGCAACTCGACTCGAACGAACTTCGGCAGGAACAGGATCTTGCCGGTAACGATGCCGATGTCCTGACCGTCCGGTCCCTCGAAGGTCGCGACCAGGTTGCGCAGCCAGCCCGGCTCCGGGGCGGCGTCGTTGTTCAGCAACACGGCGTACGGCGTCGTCACGTCGCGCAGCGCGAGGTTGTTGCCACCGGCGAAGCCCAGGTTGCGCGGGCTTTCGATCACGTTCACCCACGGGAAGTCACGCGCGAGCAGCTCGCAAGACCCATCGCTCGAGGCGTTGTCGACCACGACCGTCGCGAACGCCGCCGCGTCGGCCCGCTGACGATCCAGCGCGCGCAGGCAATCCGGCAGCAGATGCGCCCCGTTGTAGTTGACGATGATCACGGTCGTCAGGGGGGTTGAATTCATGCCGTTCCTTCGATGGCAGCCGGCGCGAGCGGATGCTCGGCGATCTCGCCAGGCTGCTCCGGGACCGCCGCTGCCACATACACCTCGTTGGCCGGGTACAGCTGCCGCAGCAGGTTCGCGTAACGGCCGTGCAGCGCGTGCAGATCGTGCTGCATCGCCTGCACCCGTTCGTCGAACTGACCAAGGATATTTCCGACCTCCCCCCAGACCCGCGACTCGGTGACCACCGCCGGGTCGTCCGGCTCCTCGGGCTGCAGCGACGTCGCGTGTTGCACCGCGGCGATGACGCTCTCCCGCAGGCTGGGCAACTTCTCGACCGGTGATGGCCGCAGCTCGGGCGGCGGGCCCGGGTGGTTGAACGGGTTGCCGCCCGACGCAAGGATCACGAATCCGGCCTGGCGGGCGAAGAACTGCAGCGCGAGCGGGTCGTAGAAGCGCACGTGGGTGGGGTCGCGCCAGAAGTCGTAGCCGAGCACGGACATGCAGGCCGCATTGGGAACCGCCGCCACGAACGTGCCCCCGGGTTCGAGCAGGCGCCGGGCTTCGTCGTAGACGGACTGCACGGCTGGGGCCGGCAGGTGCTCGAGGAAGTGCGCGCAGAACATGCCGCGCAGCGATGCGTCCGGTAGCGACCGCATGTGGGCCAGCGCGTCGTCCCGCACTACGTCGTGGCCGGCTTCGCGAGCCGTCCGCACCATGCCGTCGTCGATGTCGACACCGCGAGCCGCCACGCCGTCCTCGCGCAGCAGCGACAGGAAGACCCCGGGTCCACATGCGAGTTCGAGCACCGGGCCGGTAGCGAAGAACTGCGTGTAGAAGCGCAGCACCCGGCGGGCGTTGTCCGGATCGAAGCTCATGAACGCGTAGTAGTCGCTCTCGACGCTGTCGCTCATGACGCCTCCGAGTGGACACGCCCCGGGACAGAGCGAGCGCGCCGCGTGTCGCTGGACTGAATGTGATAGTCGACACGAAGCACCCCGTTCGCGTGCCCGGCCTCGACGCCGAACGCGTGACTAGTCCGCATAACGCCGATCAGATCACCGGCCGCGTTGCTGAGCGACACGCCGACCACAAACCGACCGCTGAGCGGCGGACAGCGCGGAGTTACGAAGTCGAGCACCCAGGTACCCGCGGAGCGCGGCAGGTCGGACTTGGCAGCGTCCATCACCCATATCGGAAAGTCGCCGACGCCCATGATGACGACACGCACCGAATCCACCTCGTCCGCCCAGCGCTTCGTCAGGTTGACCAGCACGCGTATGGAAAGTGGCTCGCCGGCCTCGAACTCGGACTGCGGCGCGCCGCCGGGATGCGAGCTGAAGGTCACCGGGCCGAACGACAAGCTCGTGTCCGGGACGATGTCGGGTGTCTCGATCGGGACGTCGGTGCCGAGCAGCTTGCGCAGCTCCTCGGTAGCGAAGTAGGGATCGCCGTCGAAGTGCAGCCGGCCGTGGTCGAGCACGAGGGCCCGATGACACAGCTGCTCGACCTGCCCGAGGCCGTGCGTCACGAACAAGATCGTGCGGTGCTCGCTTTGAAACTCGGTGATCTTGGCAAGGCACTTGCGGGCGAAATGCTCGTCGCCTACCGCCAGCACCTCGTCGATCAGCAGGATGTCCGGGTCGACGTGCACCGCCACCGAGAAACCCAGGCGCACGTACATGCCCGACGAGTAGTGCTTTACCGGGTTGTCGATGAACTCCTCCAACTCGGAGAAGTCGACGATGGCTTCGAAGAGCCGGTCGGTCTCCCGCCGGGCCAAGCCCAGCAGTGACGCGTTGAGGTAGACGTTCTCGCGGCCGCTGAGCTCGCCGTTGAACCCGGCACCGAGCTCCAACAGCGAAGCGATGCGCCCCCGCGTCGAGACCGTGCCGGTCGTCGGCTGGAGGATCCCGGCGAGCACCTTCAGCAGCGTGGACTTGCCCGACCCGTTGGCCCCGATCAGGCCGACGGTCGTGCCCGCCTCGATGTCCGCAGATACGTCGCGCAGCGCGTAGAACTCCTGCCCGGACGCTTTGCGCCGGATCACGCGCTCCTTGAGGCTCGTCGCGCGTTCGGTGTGCACGACAAAGCGTTTGCTGACCCCTTGCGCGCGGATCGCGATGTCAGGCAAGGGCTAGAGCTCCTCGGCGAAGTCCGCCGCGAGGCGGCGGTAGGCGTGTAGTCCGAGCCATAGTAGGAGAGCCGACACGACGGCTCCGAGGGCGAGCCACTTCAGGTAATAGGCGTAGCCCGGGTCGGCTAGTACGTAGGTGCCGTTCTTGAGCTTCGCGTCGTCGGCGTACAGCGCGCGCTGCATCGCCACGACCACGCCGGCCATCGGGTTGAGGAAGTAGGCGAACTCGTGCCACCCATGCAGGTGCGGCTTGACCAGCGAGATGGAGTACACGATCGGGTTGACCCAGAAGCCGGCCATCAGCAGGACTTCCACCAGGTGCTTGGTGTCCCGGTAACGGACGTTGAGCGCGGCCACCAGGAAGCTCAGCCCCACTGTCAAGAGCACCGCCACGCCGATCGCAGGAATGGCCAGCAGCAGTCCCCAGCCCAGGAAGTGGGTGAAGCCGGCGACCAGCTGGACCACCACCAGCACGAGCAGTTGCAGGGCGAAGTGCACCAGGTTGAAGCCGACGGGGGTCAGCGGCAGCACGTTCAGTGGGAACCGGACCTTCTTGACCAACCCGGCGTTGCCGACGACCGCATCGGTCGAGAAGGCGACCGAGCCGGAGAACAGATTCCAGACGAGCAGTCCGCTCAGCAGGAAGAACCCGAACTTGGGGATGCCGCTCTTGAGCACGAACTGGAAGACGAACGTGTAGACGCCGAGCAGCAGCAGCGGGTTGGCGAGTGACCAGAGGAAGCCGAGCACACTTCCCTGGTACTTGACCTTCAGATCCTTGCGGATCAACCCGACGAGCAGCTCCCAGCGCACCCGCCGCTGGGCCCGTGCTCGCTCGTCGACGCTGGCTAGCTGCGCCACGGACCATCCCTTCGCCTACCTCGATCGCGTCGTGAATGCGCAGAGAACGCTTTCCCGCGACCGGGCAGCCAAGAATATCTCGGCGCCGCTGTCGCGCCCGAAACGCGGCTCAGCCGCGCACCCGGTGGTATAGCTTCCGCAACTGGCGATAGACGGGGCGTGCCCCGGGGATTCGCGCGGCGCGGGCCCGCAAAGCGGGATTGGTACGGAGTCGCATACCGCGGCCCGAATGATCGCCGGCGTGTTGGCGATCTTTCTCCTTGATCGTCGGCGGACGTAGCCCGGCCGCGCCGGCTGTCAACTCGTCGCGTGCCGCGGTCAGTTGCTCGAACAGTTCACCGACCATCGTCGGCGGGTAGTAAACACCTCCGTTGCTCGCGGCCGTCGCTTCGCGTTCGTCCTCCTCGCGCGTCCACTCGGCGAGCTGCGCTGCGTCCGCGAGCGCTGCCTTGTTCGGCGTGCTGATCAGGTAGGCGAAGAGCGTGTTCGCCTCGGGGTCGAGATCGGTGAAGGCGGCGTCGGCCTTGAGGATCGTGGCCACCACGTCCAACACTTGCTCCTGATCACGCGCGTGGATGGCCTTGTTGAACGTGAGCAGCGGGTAGCCGATGGCGCCGCCGACTGCGCGGAAGTAGGCGATACGAAAGTACCGTCGCATCGTCTGCAGGATCAGCTCGGAGTGGATCGCCTCGGTGGGGTCGGTCGCGAGCATGGTCGGCAGATGGGGATAGGCGAGCACCTGTCGCAAGTCCTCGGGCAGTGTCTTGTTCGTCTGCCATGCGGTCTCCCACATCGCGGTGGCGTACTGGTTGCGGTGCGAGCCAACGTAGTCCCACGAGACGAACACACCGTCGTCGGGCAGCATCTCGGTGATTTGCCGGAACACCTTGTCCAGTCGGGCGATGTGATGACCGGCGGCGAAATTGACGACCAGGTCGTAGCCGTCCTCGGGGAAATCTGCGGTGTTGGTGTCCATCTGGTAATAGCGCAGCGCCAGTCCCTGCTTGCCGGCTTCCGCGCGGGCAACGTCGAGCAGGTCGTCGATGAAGTCGACGCCCACGGCCTCTTTGACGAGGCCCTGGGTGACGAGGTCACGCTCCACCCAGCCGTTGCCGCAATTAAGGATCAGTGCTTTGGCGAACGGACGGCCCCGCCAGTTCGCGAGGTGTTCGGACCACGCGGCTGCGGGATCACCTGTCGAACGCGCGTTGAGATGGTCGCGAACCTGAGCGAGTTCGTTCCAGTATCCGGCCTGGTAGTAGACGCTACTGTCCGCGTTGACCGTGGTGTCCGACACGCTGAGCCTTCCTGATCGTCTCTCACCGGCTGCAGGCGATGAAACGCGCCGTGCGCCTGCCGAAGTCTTATCGTCGTCCGCGGTCTCGGCAAGTCCGACTGTTAGGTCTTACCGGCCCAGCCCGCAATTATCGTCGAACGGGGGACCATGGCCCGGGATCCAATCGCGGCCCGCTTACGCAACAAAGTCGGCGTCAGCCGTAGCACGCCGCCGAGCACGTGCAGGCGCAACCGAAGCGTGAACACGGGATGCGGGGGGATTCGTCGGCCGAGCATGCGCCGCGTCGCAAGCGAGACGGTCGTGAGGCAGAACCGGGCGAGCTGACGCAGCGCGAAACCAGCGGGAGCGCACCGCAGCAACATGAGCAGCCTGTTTCGCTCGTTGTAGTAGGCAAACATCGGCGAGTCGCGATCCGACGTCGCAGCGTGCCGGTGTCGGACCACGGCGTCTGGCAGGTAGCGGACCTGCCAGCCGGCTAGCCGTAGCCGCCAGGCGAGGTCGGTGTCCTCGTAGTACAGAAAGAACTCGGCGGGAAACCCGCCGGCACGGCGCACCGCATCGGTGCGCAGCACGGCCGCGCCGCCGGAGAAGCCGAACACCTCGGTGGCGGTGTCGTATGGCGGGCCGTCGGGCATACCGAGTCCGCGGTCGGCGCCGTAGCCGTCGCGAGTAAGGACGACGCCGGCGTTGTTGAGCCGGTCGCGCTCCCAGAGCAACAGCCTGGCGGTAACAGCCGCAGTGGCAGGGTGCGCCTCGAGAGTCGCCACGGATCGCTGCAGCCAGTGCGTGTCGGCGGCGGCGTCGTTGTTCAGCAGGGCCACGAACGGGGTCTGGATCTCGTCCAACGCAGCGGCCATCCCCCCGGCGAACCCGGCGTTCCGGGTAAGCGCAATGACCCGCGCATAGGGGTAGTTAGTAGCGAGCAGGTGGTCGGTGCCGTCTGAGGAGCCGTTGTCGACGACGATCAATTCATGCGGCAATGTCTGCATTGCCAGAGAGGAGAGGCAGTCGGGGAGCAGGTGCGCCCCCTGCCAGGTCACGACGACGACAGTGACGTCCACTCCGGCTCCCGCGTTTCGACACCGCTGGAGCGTAACGGCCGACGGCTAGCGCTGCCCGGTAAGCTGCTTCGGCCATGACCAGCGGCGCCGGTTGCGTCGAGCCGCCAGCCGGCCTCCAAGGAATCGACAGTTGACCACAGACACCGAGGTTGATCGCGACACAGTCGGTGGCGACGGGGCGAAGCCCGGCGCGCCGAGACTGTGGTGGCTCCAACCGAACGCCTTCGTGCCTCCGCTGCTAGCACTGATTCTCGGGTGGGGGTTGGACGCCTGGCGGCACTCGTGGTCGCACGTCTTCTCAGCGGCGACGTACAGCCGATGGGACTCGGCCTGGTATCTCATCCTCGCCCAGCACGGCTACTCCGGCGGGGCCTGTCCACCCCAACTGGTCCCGCCGGGCGCTCCGGGGCCAGCGTCACAGTATCTCTGTGGGTCGGTTGGCTGGTTTCCCGGTTACCCAGCGGTGTTCCGCGGGCTCTCAGAGGTCACGAGGCTGTCGCTTCCGGTCGCCGCCCTGATCGTTTCCTGGGTCGCGTGGTACTTCCTGCTGTTCTTCATGTGGCAGTTGCTTGATGGCGCGCGCAGCCCGTCGACGCGCTGGGCGTGCCTTCTGCTCGCGGCCTGGTTCCCCAGCCAGATCTATTTCGCCGCCGTGTTCCCGATGTCGCTCACTCTTGCGGCGATGCTGGGCGCCGTCTTCTACTCGGTGGTCAAGTGGCGACCGATCCCGGCGGCGATCCTCGGCGTGATCGCGGGCGCGTCGTATGTCAGCGGCGCCGTCCTGGCGCCCGCGCTGCTGCTGGCCAGCCCCTTCTGCCAGCGGGGCCGGCAACGGGTAGCGGCCATCGCGGGCGGCGTGGGGGCGATCGCAGGCCTGGCCGTCGTTCCCCTGTACGCGCAAGCCGCCATTGGCAAATGGAACGCCTATGTCTTGACCAAGAAGCCGTTCGGGCAAGGTGCCAACAATCCCGTTCTCACGCTGTACCACCGCCTCCAGCCGCTGTGGACGTCACAGGACGCCGCGCACCGATACCTCAACGCCACTGCCGCCCAGACGCTCCTGATCAGCTGCATCACGCTGCTCGTCGTTGTCGTCACCCTGATCGGCATGCGCAGGGGATCCGGGGAGTCGCCACCTGCTGCAGCGGCCGGAGCGTGGACGCGATCAAAGGACTGGGTCGTCGGCCGCATCAGCGTGCTCGATCTGACCCTCCTGTTGCTGGTGGTCGGCGCCGCGGCTGTGCCCCTGATCACCGGCGGGCCCACGACGATCGGCAGCACGGCGCGGAACGAGACCTTCGTCTTGGTCGGGGTGCCGTTGCTGCGCAAGCTGCCGGTATACGTTCTGGTGCCTTTGATCGCGGCTGCCGCGTTCATCGCCTGGCGGATGGCGGGCTACTTCTACCAGAGCGAGCTCTTCTGACGAGGCGGCCGGCCCGGTCGGTGGTCGGGGTGCCGTTGCTGCGCAAGCTCCCGGCATACCTGCTCGTCCCCACTCTTGCCCGCGATGGCGCTCGTCGCCTGGCGCATGCCGGGGCACTTCTACCAGAACAAGCTGTTCGAACAAGGCGGGCGCACCGGTCTGGCCGGGTACGCTCGCGGGCGATCGAGGCGCGCGACGGGGAGGATCCTTAGTGGGCGCGTTGGGCGAGGAGTCCGCAGCGGGGGGTGCCGAGGCGCCGCAGTCGGATGTCCCGGTGCTGACCGACGATCCCGCGCAGGCCGTTAACGCGCGGCGGTCGGCGACGCCGATTCTGGCCGCGGAACAAGTAGACGCCGAGCCGGACCGGACCACCGCGGCACCGGCCGCGACGGCGCTCTCCCGGCCGTTGTACCGATGGTTGTCCTGGCTGGTCCCGATCGTCGCTTGGACGGGCATTTCGGGGTATTACTACGGCCACTTCGTGGCGAATCCGACTGCCGGCGTTCCGGGCGGGCCCGACGGCGTCATCTAC
>Ga0126381_100007959_pt1 | contig 11827 bp, 11 predicted proteins | sample PanSoiMetPlot_28_FD_96465 | JGI IMG/M metagenome (GOLD analysis project Ga0126381, IMG submission 96465) | Tropical forest soil microbial communities from Panama - MetaG Plot_28 | ecosystem: Environmental > Terrestrial > Soil > Tropical forest > Bulk soil | place: Panama | collected 2016-02-17
ACGCGTTGGCGCGCCGGGTGGCAATCGTGGAGGAGCACGTTCGTCTGGAGAACGCGCATGATCTGGAGGGCGTGATTGGGACGTTCGGCGAGAGTGCGCGCTATGATGACGGGCCGTGGGACCTGCACTATGAAGGCCGCGATCGGGTTCGCGATTTCTACGCGCAGCTGATGGCCGCGCTGCCAGATCTCAGCATCGAGATTGTCCGGCGACATGTCGCGGCGGAGGCAATCGTTCTGGAAGTCATCATTCGGGGAACGCAGCAAGGTACGTGGCGAGGGCTTCCGGCAACGGGGAGAAAAGTAGAGGTGCCGCTGTGCGGCGTGTACACGTTCAGCGCGGATGATCGTCTGGCGGGAGAGAAGATCTATTATGACCGCGCCATGGTGCTGCGGCAGCTGGGAGTTTTTCACGAGCCGCAGAGTGTGCTCGGAGGCATTGGGATCCTGCTGATGCATCCGTGGACGATGCTGAAGGCGGTGGCGAGAAAATTCTCGATCTAGGCGACGTGGCGTTTAGGTCTTCCGCCCTTCTTGCCATTGGCTCGGGCCGCAGCGGTCTTTGCCTTGCTTGTGACAGATCCTCCGCGACGGCCTAACTCGGCCATCCAGCGGCTCGTTCCGAAGATGTGATTGAGAAGTCCGGGAACGTAGTGGTCGACATCCAACAGCGGCCAATGAAGGCCAGTACCGCCGCCGAGGATTTCGATCCTGGCCAGCTGTGACGCTGTAGCTGACTGGAGGCCTTGCAGCTTCTTGCGAGGCATCGCGACCCGAATGCCGTCGTCGAGATACAGAGTAATCAAGTCGGGCTTTTTCTCGTATTCGACGCGGACCACACGGCGATCCCGGACGGCAAACCCGGAGGCCCGGGAGAGCGCGGCGTCAATTTGTCTGCTATTCGTTATCACCCTGGCTTTCGAGTTATCCATGCATCTGCACCCACAATCGGATTAGTTCGTCGTAATTCTCTGCCGCGGAATTCAGTACGTACCGCACCGAGCTGCGCTTCGCGTTGGAGGGCCTGATCGCATCCGGACGGTCGGCCAACGAGACCATTCTGTCCGGCAGAAGGTCAACGATTACCTCGGCTTCCTCGTAGAACCCGTGGACATGTCGTGGTTCGTGATCTTGCGGGTACGCTACGAAGAGCACGCCCGAGAAGCGAACCGACGCCATAAGCTCATCTTAACCCAAGCTGTTTAGGATAGGAACGCCTTTTTTGGGAGGCTGTGACCGCGCCACGCCGAAGCGCTCCGTTTCACGTAAACAAGGCAGGCTTGTGCGGGATACTCGTGCGGGATAGTATCGTGTGCGCGACAAAACGTGGCAGTATTGGTCGAGACAATCAATCCACAGGCAGCCCGGAGCGGAGCATGAAGAGGCAGTTAGGCATCATTATCGTATTCTTGCTATTTTCCACGATGGCTTTTGCGCAGAAGACGGAGATCGATTTCGATCGCAAAGCCGATTTCGCCAGCTATCACACGTACATGTGGGAGAAGAGTCCGAATCCTGCCAAGGGCCAGTGGGACCAGCGCATCGTCGAGGCAGTGGACAAGCAGCTGGAAGCCAAGGGCCTGAAGAAGGTCGACACCAATCCCGACGTGTGGGTGGTGTACAGCAACAGCGTTAAAGATGAGAAGCAGGTGGTGGGCGGGGGCTACGGACTGAGCCCGACGTGGGGCTGGAACAACGGCATTGGTCCGGCATTCACTAACACGTTCATCACCAAGGTAGGAACGCTGGTGGTGGAAATGGCGGATACCAGGAACAAGCAGGCCCTTTGGCGCGGATCGGTGAGCGACACCATCACTGACAATACCAACAAGAACATCAAGAACCTGGATAAGGCGGTGGCCAAGCTGTTCAAGGATTATCCGCCGAAAGAGAAGAAATAGCGGGAGCATTCCTGTAGTCCGAAGAGTTCTGATTCTGTTCGCCGAACCACTCAGGAGCAATCGGTTTGCGCCGGTGTTTCGATTGCCTTTAATCTGGCAGCTCATGCGTCAACTGCGATTGGTCCTGGTGGTGGTGCTGGTTTGCGTAGCTGCAAGCTGGACGGCGCCAGGCGCTCCGATATCCGCCGCCGTGGATTCTTATCAAGTTGTTCACACCTACCCGCACGATCCCAGCGCCTTCACCCAGGGATTGCTCTTCGTCGACGGCCACCTATACGAGAGCACCGGCCTGAATGGCAGGTCGTCGTTGCGGATGGTCGATTTATACACGGGAAGGGTGCTGCAGAAGTACGACCTGCCGGCGGCTTACTTTGGCGAAGGGTTGACGGACTGGGACAGCAACCTGATTCAGCTGACCTGGAAGGCGCACAAGGGCTTTGTCTACGACCGCTTCAGCTTCGCATTGGTGAAGACGTTCGCTTATCAAGGCGAAGGTTGGGGCATCACGCACGATGACAAACAGCTGATCATGAGCGACGGAAGCTCGTATCTGCGCTTCCTGGATCCAACATCTTTTCGTGAGACCAGGCGCGTCCGTGTGACCGATGACGCAGGCCGCGCGGTGGAAAGCCTGAATGAGCTGGAGTATGTTCGCGGCGAGATCTACGCCAATATTTGGGGCAGCGACACGATCGTTCGCATCTCTCCGCGTACGGGCAAGGTGCTGGGACGGATTGATTTGAGCAACATTATCGACAAGCGCGCGCTCAACAATCCGGATGCGGTGCTGAACGGCATCGCCTATGATGCCGCGGGAAATCGGCTGTTCGTTACCGGGAAGCTCTGGCCGAAGATCTTCGAGATTCGAGTGCAGCCGCATTGAGCGTGGGTCTGGAGACCCACGCTACAGCCGATCTGGAGATCGGCGCTACATCGCTGGATCGGGGCTACACTTCAATTCGGAAACCCGGCGGCTGGGGGCGGTGTCTAAAGACATCATGCTCGAGGTACGGCGGCTTACAAAGCGCTACAGCAGCTTGCCAGCTGTGCAGGATGTCTCGTTCAGCATCGCGCCCGGGCAAATCCTCGGCTGCCTTGGTCCTAATGGAGCCGGTAAGAGCACAACAGTAAAGATGCTGATCGGCCTTCTGCAACCCAGCAGCGGGCAGGTGCTGTTCAACGGGGCCGACATCCACTCGGACCTCGTCGGCTATCGCAAGCAACTAGGCTACGTTCCGGAAGAACCCAACCTCTACCCGTATCTCTCCGGCCGCGAGTATCTGGAGATGGTGGGGACGCTGCGCGGCATGGAGCGGCGGCAACGGGAGCGCAAGATCGCCGACCTGCTGCGGCTGTTCTCGCTGCACTCGCACCGCGACGGGTCGATCGCGTCGTATTCCAAAGGCATGCGGCAGCGCATTCTGCTGATCGCCGCGTTGCTCGACAATCCTGCGCTGCTGATCTTCGACGAACCGTTGTCGGGGCTGGACGTCGTGACCGCGCTGGTGTTCAAGAATCTACTGCGGCGGCTGGGGGAGTGCGGCAAGGCTGTGTTCTATTGCTCGCATGTGCTGGAAGTGGTGGAGAAGGTCTGCTCGCATCTGCTGATTCTTCGCGCGGGACAGGTGGTGGCGTATGCGGCGGCGGACGAGTTGCCCAAGGTGCGCAAAGAGGCATCGCTGGAAGAGACGTTTTCGCAGCTGGTGAGCGAGGTAGACGCGCAACAGGTCTCGGACGAGATCATTCAGGTTGTCGCGGCGTGAAGAACAGGGAGGTCGCGCAGCACTCGCGGAATTTCAAGGATTCACCGCTTTATCAACTGGCGAAGCTCAAACTTGGCCGCATGTTGTACGGCGCGAATGCCGAGAGCGACGAGATCGAGGCTGGAATCGGCGTCGCCCTGTCTCTGCTTACGCTGCCCGGGGCTTTCCTGTCGCTGTTGCTCTTCAACAAGTATGGAAGCCTGCTACGGCTGTTGCGCGGACAGGTGAGGTTTGATCCTTATGCCTCTTCCCTGCCCGACGAATATCTCTTTATTGTTCTCGCGATGCTGGTGAGCGGCGGCGTGGCACTGTGGAAGTGGGACACGCTGTTTCTGGACCGCCGCGACACCGTGAATCTGGTGCCGCTGCCGGTGGATACGCGGCAGATCTTTGTGGCGAGCCTGCTGGCGATATCGCTGCTCGCACTGATTTTCTGCATTGATGTGAATGCCGCATCGGCGGTGTTGTTTCCGCTGGTGGTGAGCGCGTCGCAGGAATCGTTTCTCTTCTTCGGCAAAATTGCGGCCGGCCATGTGCTGGGAATTCTGGCGGGCAGCTTGTTCAGCTTTGCAGCCGTTTTCGCGATCGCCGGCGTGTTTCTTGCGATGCTCCCCACGCGCGCGTTTCAAGCGATCTCACTTTTTCTGCGCAGCCTGATTGCGGTGGTCCTGCTGTTGTTGTTTGCGAGCGCCTTTCGGGTGTCGCAGTACATTGCGCAGGGAGCGGTGCCAAGACATGTGGGGCTGCGGTATCTGCCGTCGATGTGGTTCCTGGGAATGTGCCAGTGGGCGCGTGGCGCCGCGGGTGCGACGTTGCGGCACTTTGCTTTTGTCGGGCTGATCGCGTTGCTGATCACGATTGCAATCGGCGCACTGGCTTACGCCCTTGCGTATAGCCGCCATTTTTCGCGCATGGCGGAGGTGTCGGCGGAGCGTGCCGGGAGCAAGGTTTGGCGAGCGGGCGCGATTGGCAGCCGCATCCTCGATGTCACCGTGCTGCGAACTCCGTTTGAGCGGGCGGCGTTTCGGTTCGCTCTGCGAACCTTGCTCAGAAGCGACCGTCCTCGGATGGCGGTAGCGGTCTTCCTGGCGATCGGGTTTGTAGCAGCGAGCCAGCTAGTGATGTGGAACGGCATTGGCGCGGAAGGACCAACAACCGCGCAGTATGCGGCGCCGCTTGTCATTTTGTATTGCTGCATTCTGGGATTGCGATATGCCTTTGAGGCGCCGGTTGAGCTGAATGCGAACTGGATCTTCCGCTTTCTGATTGCACCGACGCTGGATGAGTGCGCGGTGCTGGCCGGCAAGACGATCTTTCTTTTTGTATTGCCGGTGATTGTCGCGATCGCCGGGGTATTCGTTCTGCGATGGAGCCTGGTAGCTGGACTGCTCGAGGGCATGGTTCTGATCGTGCTATCGGCGACCCTGATTGCCGGACTGGTGCTCACGTTTCGCAAACTTCCCTTCACCTGCGCGAAGGCGGGCTTCCAGCATAATGCGCTGGTCAGGATCCTGCTCCATGTCCTCGGCGTGGCTGGCTTCGCGATTGTTCCTGCCGGCATTCAGCACTGGGCAAATGCGAGTGCGGTTCGATTGCTGGTGTTAGTGCCGATGATGGGGGTGGTCTGGTGGGGTATCTGTGTGCGACGCGCGGAGCAGTTAGATATTGATCGACAGATTGTGTTTTGGGATAGAGGGCAGGATGAACTGGAGCTGCTTAATCTGAATGCGTAGGCCATGTGCCGTCGGCTGAAGCCGACTCGGGAGTAGGAACAAGCCGCTTAGGCGCTGGCCTGAAGGCCAGCTCTACCCGACCACAGGGCGGCTGGATCAAATCCCACCGGCAGCCTTCACCAACCGCAACGCTTCCAAGCGACTTCTCACGCACACACTGAAGGCCGGCCCTACGCGGTATGTGAAGTTGTCTTTTTCCGATGTAGTTTCCAACTATGCTTAAGGAATGGATGAGCCGCTCTAACGGCACCTTTTTGCTAGTGGAGATAGTCTGTATTTCAGATTAATACTGGATTAAATATAGATTCGGCGATACCAAACCGTGGTACCATGGCGCACCTCAAGGAGGGGTTTATGGCTGGCACACGCGCCTTCGGGGACCCCGATCTTACTCCAGACAATTTCAGTAGCTTCAGCAAACAAGAGATCGATGCTGACTCGGCCGCCAAAGGCCTGTCACAACTTCAGAAAATTCCGCCCGTACGCAGCACAGATCCTATGGATTTGTCCGACGTTATCGGCAGCGCAGCGACACAGAAGATCCAGAGCGCGGGCCAGATCGTCTTTCACACGGTAGGCGATACCGGCGGAATTCATAATCCGCAATTCCAGTTTGCCGTAGCGGACGCGATGGCAAAAGACGCGGCGAATAGTGTAGCGCTGTGGTATCACCTGGGCGACGTAGTCTATTACTTCGGACAGGAACAGTACTACTTCGAACAGTTCTACGACCCATATCGTGACTATGACGCTCCTATCTTTGCTATCCCTGGTAATCACGATGCAGTGCTGTTTAAGGGAGAGACCGCGAAGACACTGCAAGCCTTCGAGGCCAACTTCTGCGACACGCAACCTTCGCAGACACCAGACAGCCAAGGCGCAGTGCGCACGACGATGGACCAGCCAGGCGTGTACTTCACGTTGAATGCTCCATTCGTGAAGTTCATCGGGCTGTATTCCAACACGGGTGAAGGGTCGACGCAGGGAGTGATTTCTGGGAATGCCGTCGGTGGTAACGCGCAGCTGACATTTCTGCAGAAGCAGTTGGCGGCGGCAGCAGCCGAGCGAAAGGCTGGACAGTGGCGGGCGCTGGTGATCGCGACCCATCATCCGCCGTTCACCGGCAGTCCGAGTCATGTGCCCAGCCCGGACATGCTGAAGCAAATTGACCAGGCCTGCACCGCGGCGGGTATCCAGCCGGACTTGTATCTCTCCGGACACGCGCACCTTTATGAGCGATACACGCGAACGCTGGGCGGCAAGCAGATTCCTTACGTCGTGGCGGGGATGGGCGGCTACTACAACCTGCCTGGGCTGAAGCCGGGCAAGCATCCGCCGAAGCCACAGCCGGCCTCGGGCACGGACGCGAGCGGCAATCCGCTGCGGCTGGAGATTTACAACGACACGAATTTCGGGTTCCTGCGCATGACGGTGTCCCCGAAGTCCATCATCGGGGAGTTCATCACCGTCGATCCCTCGTCAGGGAAGACGGCGACCGGGGACAGTTTCACGCTGGATCTCAGCGGGGAGAAGGTGTCGGCAGGGGTAACGAAGTCGGGGACGACGGCTGGGAAAACGAAAGCGAAGGGCGGCGCGAAGAAAACCTCGGGGGCGAAGAAGAAATCGCGTAAGAGCAAAAAGTAGTGGGTGAAGGGCACCCGAGCAGTCATGATCTCCCAGGTCTCGAACACCGCGAGACCTGGGGCACCCACATCCCGACTCGCGTGGAAAGAAACCCCGCTACAGCCGATCTGGAGATCAGCGCTGTAACGACTGCCGGCACAGGTCAATCGAGGTTTTCGGGTTCGAGGGCTATGTGCTTTTCGCCGGCCGCCTTCTTCTCCCAATACTTGCGGACCCAGGCTTCCCAGCTCTTGCCGGCGGCAGTGTCGCGTCCGGTGAAGGCGAGGGCGGCGATGTCGGCGTAGGGGATGGAAACTTTCTCCGCGGAGTTCTGCGGGATCACGCGAACGAGTGAGTCGGCCAGGCTGGCGCCGCTGCGGCGGTCGAAGATGTAGCCTTCAACACGCGAGCCGTCTTTGCGAGTGATGGTGACGTCGCCGCGATAGTCGAAGGCCCGCTCCAGCGCATCGCGCAGTTCGGCCTCGGTGGCGAGATCGGGGACCCAGCCTTCGACCTGGTCGCGCTCGCGACCGTCGACGACTTCGAGATGATCGGCGGTGAGGTTACGTTGGGGTTCGGACATGGATTAGATCGCCTTTCGCTGGCCGCCAGAATTATCTCACCACTGAGAACACTGAGCGCACTGAGAAGAACACCTTTTTCTTAACGGCATCCCTGGGGATCGAGGCGCGGTCGTTATCCGTCTAGTTTAATGGAGAAAGGATGCCCATGGGGCGTTGGCAGTATCTCTGATGGCGAGCCGCGATTCGAAAGCGACCGAATGCAGGCGGAGTGCATCCGATACAGGGCCTCGATTCTGCCGCCCGGGCGCTTCGGGGTCGAGCGCCTTACCGAGAGAAAAGGAGACTTGCCGTGAAGAAATCAAGTAACTCGACTGCCGTACTTGAGCGCAGACAAACGGCGGCCATCAACACTCCCAGCGATCTGGGTGCGGCTGCCACCAAAGATATCGCCGGGGCGATGAACGCCGTCCTGGCGGATGTGTTCGCACTTTATCTGAAGACGAAGAACTTTCATTGGCACATGAGCGGGCCTCATTTTCGTGACTACCATCTTCTGCTGGACGAACACGGAGACCAGCTTTTCGCGATGACCGATGCGATTGCCGAGCGGGTGCGCAAGATCGGCGAGCGCACCATCCACTCGATTGGCCACATCGCGCGCCTGCAACGCGTGGAGGACAACGACGCGGACTATGTCGAGCCGGAGGACATGCTGGCGGAACTGCGCGAAGACAACCAGGCGCTGGTGAGCCGCCTGCGCGAAGCGCACAACGTTTGCGATGAGCACGAAGACGTCGCTACCACGAGCTTGATCGAAGTGTGGATCGACGAGACGGAGCGGCGCACGTGGTTCCTGTTCGAGGCCACGCGGCGCCAGGATTCGACGGGACATTGAGTGAGTTTGGATCGGGAGATCCCACACATTCGAAAAGATCGAATGTGTGGGGCACCCGCGCAGCATTCAGCGCGGCGGGGTTAGTAGTCCTGCCGTCCGGCGTAAATTTGCTTCCAGCATGAACTGAGCAGCTGTGCTTCGGGGCTTTTGTGCTGACCCAATACGTTAATGATGTCCTCACGTGTTGGACGCTGGTATGCCCACGATGCCAGTTGCAGTTGCTTACGTATCTCCTCGAGGACATCGGAGTAAAGCACCTTATCGTCCAGCAACAGCGCTAAGCCGGTCAGGATCTTGTCCATGTGGGTCGCGGCTTCTTCGTAGGCTCGCTGCAGAAGGGCGCGATGCTGACCGGGATCAAGCCGGGCCAAAGCGAGTGCAGCGTGAGCGCGGTCGGATTGCTCATCGCTGTGCAGCGCGGCCAGGATGGTGTCGCGGAACTCGGCGGCCCGACGCAGTCCGCAAGCACGATAGACCCAGCACTTCTCCATCACGTTAAAGTCGAGCAGGCTTCGGCACAGCCGGCGAAAGATGGCGTCGTCTTCGACGGCTTCCAGGCATCTTGCTGCTGCAAGCGCGCTGCGTTGTTCCGGATGCGTGTCGAAACCGGCTATGACAGCCTGGATGGAATCGGGAGTGCGGATGTTGCTGAGGGCGAGCATAGCCTGGCCCCAAACGTACTCATCTTCGGAAAGGTCGGCCGCGATTTCCTTCAACGCCTGCGTGGCGCGGGAAAACCTCATGAAGCCGACGGCGAAGATCGCAAATTGCTTGAGGTATGGCTTGTCCGATCTAATCCACCGGCGGACAAAGATGTCTCCATGAACCGGCTTTCCTTTGCCCAGAATCGTTGCGAGTGCCCGCTGAAGCAGAGGATTCCTTTCCAGAGAACGATGTGCGTTCAGGAAGGCAAGCCCGTCTTCCAGATCTTGGACGGATGGCTCGTCGTACACCCCGCCCTGCGACAGCACAAACATGCGAGCCAGCGCCTCTGCCACATAGCTGTTGTACTTCTCATAGGTATATTCGCTGAAATAGATCTGGTGCGGATCCCCCTTGGCGTGAATCGCCTCCAACAGGCTATAGGCCCACTCAGCGGCACCCATGTATCCCAAACTCTCAATGCACATGCGCCCCACATCGAAGTCCACGTCTGAGGTCAACTTCTTGGCCAGGAGGTCAGCGGCAAACGGGCGATGGGCGGGAGTAAACAGGGCGGCTGCGGCCAAGGCCCCGTTCCAGTTGGGACTGGCCTCCGATACCTTCTCGATCAGCAAGGCTGCGGACTTTTCTGGGAACCTGGCTAGCACAAGGCGCACGGCAAATTCGCGTGGCGGCGCGAAGCTGGAGCGGAGATCGCCGATGACGCGACCGAGATCCGGATTGGGAAGCTCCATGAGCCGCTGTGCCGCTGGGAGAGACTGGGTGGGGTCGTCGGAAAGAATCTCGTTGTAAATTGCTTCTACTGATTTTGACGCTACGATCGGGACTTGTGGCGGGGAGGCTGGCGCCGGCTTCGCGACCGATGGCGGAGTTGCTGGGCTGGGAGCGCTCCAACCGGGATCAGGGGCCGCGGCTGCCGCCGCAGAGTTAGCGCTCACGTTGGCAGAAGCGATAGGCGATCCATGTGTCTTGTGCCAAGCGAGCACAATCTGCGTCAGATGCTGGCGAACCAGGCTCTCGAATTCCTGAACCCCGGTGTACTTGGAAGACAACGCCGTTTTTCCCAGCGACTGCTGGAAGGCCAGAACTTTTCCAGCTTGTGTCGTCTCCTGTTTCGTTCGGAAAGAGTAGGGCGCCTGATTGAAATAAAAAAGGATGTGCATTTCCGGATGCGACTTCCAGCGTTCTCGCGCGCGTTCGAACTCCTCCAGCGTGCCCGACTCGGCGCGTTTGGTTTTGGTCCCGAAGCGTTTCCACATGATCCCGATGAAAATATCGGTGGGCTGGATTTGCCGATTGACTACGTCTTGCGGATCGACGCCCATTCCCGGATGGGTGTGGGTTTCATATTTCACGACTTCGAGGACGAGATCCACGCTGGCGGCAACTGCATTGTTCAGTTCCTGGACGACAGAGTGGAGGCGCTCGCGCTCCGGGTCCACATCGGCCGGCGAAGCAACGAACAGCTGGATTTTTGTCACTGGTGTCGGCATAGGGCCTTTGGCAACAAACATGGTAGCCCAATTTCGCGATCAAGCAAGCTCGGAAAACTGACGACCGAGGGAAGGGCCGAGTTCGCGCCGAAGGATCTGTGGGGACCCTCCGACTGCGGTCGTCTCGCTCCGGAACCGGCGGCTTCAGGAGCCGCTGACGGAATCGACCCAATCGCGCAGCACGCTCTCGCTGGCCCAGCCGGAGGAGCTGCGCCGGACCTTGCCATCTTTGTCGATGAGGACGAACTTGGGGACGCCGCCGACACGGTACGCGTGTGCGACCTTGTAGTCGGAGTCGAAGAGCGAGGTGAGATTGAGGTTGTTGGAGCTGAGGAAGTCGGCGGCCTGGGTTTCGCCGTCAAGATTGATGGGCAGCAGGGTGACGCCTTTGCTGCGGAAGGTAGGCGCGAGTTGGCTGAGCATGGGAAGCTCGCGCTGACAGATGGGACACGAAGTGGTCCAGAAGACCAGCAGGACAGGACGGCCTCGATAGGAATCGAGATCGACTCGACCGCCGTTGACTTCGGGCAGGGAGAAGTTGGGCGCAGGACGAGCGAAGAAGCCCGCATGCGACATGTACACGCCAGCGATCAGAACGATGGCGAAGAAGACGACGTTCAGCTTGGAGCGGGTCATGTGGCGCGTCTCTTATTCTAAGCGCGGGGAGGGCGGTTGTCAGTGGCTGAGGCTGGGGAAAGAAGGATGCGTGCTGAAGCCCACTTGTGATGGCAATAAGAAACCAGACGCGCGAAGCAAGCGGACGTCGCGGGTCTCGGGCCTGAAGGCCCCGCCCTACCCAGCTCTAGTGCTGCAGAAGAGTCGTAAGATTTTTTTGGGAATCTTACTGGTAAGAAATCTGTTAGAGTCGCATTTCCCTTGACCGGCTCTGAACATGTGTCGCCGGCTAAAGCCGGCTCTGGAGCCGATTTTGATCCGCCACCCAGGGCTTCCGCCCTGGGCTATTTACTTGCGCCCTGGAGATTTGAGTCGTTGTGAGGTCGTAGCGGCGGTGCGAGGGAAAGCTGCGTGGATGCGATACGTGCGGACAGCAGGTCCCCTTCGGCTTCGCTCAGGGCAGGCTTTTCGCTCGGGCTTAAGACGCAGTGGCCAGCAGTTAGCGAACTTGCGACATTGAGCAGGGCTGTGCTGGGAACGTTTTGGAGCTTATAGGGGTCCTTCGACTCGGGCTTCAGCCCTCGCTCAGGATGACACACAGTAATAGCTCGTGGGTTG
>Ga0126381_100007960_pt1 | contig 11827 bp, 6 predicted proteins | sample PanSoiMetPlot_28_FD_96465 | JGI IMG/M metagenome (GOLD analysis project Ga0126381, IMG submission 96465) | Tropical forest soil microbial communities from Panama - MetaG Plot_28 | ecosystem: Environmental > Terrestrial > Soil > Tropical forest > Bulk soil | place: Panama | collected 2016-02-17
CTGGCGATCATCGGGCCCGGGCTGATCGTGATGGTCGGCGACAACGACGCCGGCGCCTTCGCCACCTACGGGCAGGCCGGCCAGGACTACGGCACCCGGCTGCTGTGGACGCTGCTGCTGCTGGTCCCGGTGCTGTACGTGACCCAGGAGATGGTGCTGCGGCTCGGCGCGGTGACCGGGGTTGGGCACGCCCGGCTGATCATGGAGCGGTTCGGCAAGTTCTGGGGCGCGTTCAGCGTCATCGACCTTTTTATCCTTAACGCGCTGACGATCATCACCGAGTTCATCGGCATCACCCTGGCCGCGGGGTACCTGGGCGTGCCCAAGGGCGTGGCGGTGGCGCTGGCCGCGCTGGTGATCATCGGGGCGGCGTTCACCGGCAGCTTCCGCCGCTTCGAGCGGATGGCCATGATCTTGTGCGGGGGCTCGCTGCTGCTGATCCCGATCTACTTCCTCGCCCACCCCGCCGCCTCGCAGATGGCGCGCGGCTTCGTGACCCCCGCCATGCCCGGAGGGTCCGGGCAGCTGGCCACGGTGATGCTGCTGGTGATCGGGATCGTGGGCACCACGGTCGCCCCGTGGCAGCTGTTCTTCCAGCAGAGCTACGTCATCGACAAGCGGATCACGCCGCGGTTCATCAAGTACGAGAAGGCCGACCTGTGGATCGGCATCGTGGTGGTGGTTCTCGGGGCCGGCGCGATCATGGGCTTCACCGCCGCGGCGTTCGCCGGCCACGCCGGGCACTTCACCAACGCGGCGGACCTCGCCGCCGGCCTGCAGGCGCACGCGGGCCGGGTGGCCGGGGTGCTGTTCGCCGTCGCGCTGCTGGACGCCTCGATCATCGGCGCGTTCGCGGTCTCGCTGTCCACGGCGTACGCGATCGGCGACGTGTTCGGCCTCAGGCACTCGCTGCACCGCGGGGTGAAGGGGGCCAAGGGCTTCTACGCCATCTACGGCGGCCTGGTCCTGGCCGCGGCCGCGGTGGTGCTGATCCCCGGCTCCCCGCTCGGGCTGTTCACCGAGGGCGTGCAGGCCCTGGCCGGGGTGCTGCTGCCGGCCGCCGCGGTGTACCTGCTGCTGTTGTGTAACGACGCCGAGGTGCTGGGCCCCTGGGTCAACGGGCGCCGGACCAACCTGTTCACCGGCTCGGTGGTGACCGTCCTGATCGCGCTGTCGATCGTCTTGACCGCGTCGGTGCTCGACCCGGGCCTCACCGCCCGGCAGATCCTGATGATCCTGGGCGGCTGCGGCGCCGCCGCGGCGCTGGGCGGGCTCGGCTTCGTGGCCCTCCGGCTGCGGCCGGGCGGGCCCGGCCTGGCGGTCGCGGTGACCGACCGCGATGGCCGGGAGAACTGGCGGATGCCGCCGCTGGCGCTGCTGCGGCGGCCGCCGGTGCGCCTCGGCCGCAAGATCGGCATGACCGTGTTGTGGTCCTACGTGGCCGTGGCCACGGTCCTGGTCGCCGTCAAGATCATCCAGCTCGCCCTGGCCCACTGACCGCGCTCGAATGGCAGCGTCACCGGCCGGATAGCTGATCAGTGGATTCCCCGGCACACCGGGGAATCCACGGCTAGCGCTGAGCTGTTGGCCAGCTCCCGCGCTGGCGGGGCCGGCCGGGAAAGATCAGAACCCTGGGCCCGTGGCCAGTACCTTGAGCCACTTGAGCCCGATCCAGCCGTGCACCCGGTTGGCCTTGCCGACGCCGTAGACCCACCGGGTGCCGCCCGTCACTGCATTCGACTTGCAGGTAATGCCGACGTTGTTGGACGGCCCGCGGCTGAGGAAGGTGGCGGTCTTGCTGATCGGGTGCAGGATCGGGCCGCCGGGGAACTGCCGGATATTGATGCCGCTTTGGGCGACGCTGTATTTGGTTCCTGGGCTGGTGCAGGTGGATGGCACCCCGGCCAGGACCACCCTGGTGGGCGTGGGCGTCCCGGCGGCGGGCGCGGCCCGGGTGACCGCGGCCCGGGGGACCGCGGTGGCGGCGGACGTGGCGGGCGCCGCGGCCACGGCCACCCCGCCGACCGTGGCCAGCGCTGCTAATGCTGTGAACAGGCGGTTCTTGTTCATCTGACTTCCTTTGCTCCGTTCGGATGGTCGTGCCCCCGAGGGCGCTTCGCGCCGACGATTCCCCTTCCTAATGGTTTGGTAAAATTTGGGAGCATTCGGAAGTCTCGCTAGTGGCATCAGCACGTCATTAGCATTCGATCAGCACGGGTGGCCCTGGGGTGTTGGCAGTGGGGTGATGTGGGTCCATGGCTACAACGGGGATGGAGTTTCGCCTGCTCGGACCGTTTACGGTGCGCTGCGGCGGAACCATGGTGGCGGTGCCGCCGGGGAAGCAACGGGCACTGCTGGCGGCGCTGTTACTGGATGCCGGCCGGGTAGTGTCGCTGGATCAGCTGGCCGAGGCTCTGTGGGGACCGGAGCCGCCGCCCTCGGCCCGGGTGACGGTGCAGAACTACGTGATGAGGCTGCGCAAGGCACTGGGGGACGCTGGCCGGGCCAGGATCAGCACCCAGCCGGGCGGATACGTGATCCGCGTGGAGGACGGCGAGCTGGACACGTCCCGGTTCGAGGTTCTGCTGAGGGCCGCGCGCGCGGCCGCCCGGGACGGCTCCTGGGACCAAGCGGCCCGGGATGCGCACTCGGCGCTGGCGCTGTGGCGAGGCGAGCCGCTGGCGGACGCGGGGTCGGAGGTACTCACGTTACGGGAGCTGCCGCGGCTGGAGGAACTGCGGCTGCAGGCGCTGGAGACACGCCTGGAGGCCGACCTGAACTTGGGCCGTCACGCGGATGTGATCGCCGACCTGCGGCACCTGGCCGGCCTTCATCCGCTGCGGGAACGGCTGCACGCCCTGCTGATGCTGGCGCTCTACCGGGACAGTCAGCAGGCCGAGGCGCTGGCCGCCTACAGCCGCGCCCGCGACGTGCTGATCGACGAGCTTGGTACCGAGCCAGGAACCGAGCTGCGCGAACTTCATCAGCGGATGCTCACCGCCGATCCTGCGCTGCAGGCCATGGAGCCCACACCGTCCGCGCCCGGCCGCCCCGGACCGGTGGTGCCGAGGCAGCTGCCGGCCTCAGTGGCCCATTTCACCGGCCGTGCGGCCGAACTGTCGGCACTGGCCAGCCTGTTGGACCGGGACCATGCCACCACGCCGACGGTCGTGATCTCGGCGATCGCCGGAACCGCCGGGGTGGGGAAGACCGCCCTGGCCGTGCAGTGGGCGCACCAGGTCGCAGACCGTTTCCCGGACGGGCAGCTTTACGTGAACCTGCGCGGCTATGACCCCAGCCAGCCGGTCCCCGCGGCGGACGCGTTGGCGGGGTTCTTACGCGCTCTGGGCGTAGCCGGGCCAAGCATCCCGGCCGGGACCGATGAGCGCGCGGCCCTGTACCGCAGCCTGCTGGCCGGCCGGCGCATCCTGGTCCTGCTCGACAACGCCCGCGACGCCGACCAGGTGCGCCCGCTGCTGCTGGCCGACCCTGCCGCATTGGTGCTGGTCACCAGCCGCAACGAGCTGGCCGGGCTGATCACCGCCGACGGCGCCCTGCCGCTGACCCTGGACGTGCTCGCCGAGGCCGAAGCCCACGAACTGATCGCCGCCCGGATCGGCCCCGCCCGGCTGGCCGCCGAACCACAGGCCGCCCGCGAGCTGATCACCCGGTGCGCCCGGCTGCCGCTAGCCCTGGCCATCACCGCTGCCCGCGCCGCCGCCCGGCCCAGCTTCCGGCTGGCTGCCTTGGCCGCCGAGCTGGCCGACGCCAGCGGCCGACTCGACGCCCTGTCCACCGGCGATAACGCCACCGACGTGCGCACGGTGTTCTCTTGGTCCTACAAACAGCTAAGCCCGGCTGAGGCGCACCTGTTCCGGCTGCTGGGCCTGCACCCCGGCCCCGACATCACCGCCCCCGCCGTAGCCAGCCTGGCCGGCCTGGCCCAGCCCGAGGCCCATCGGCTGCTGCGAGACCTGACCCGAGGTCACCTGCTGTCCGAGCCTGCGCCCGGCCGCTACGCCCTGCACGACCTACTGCGCGCCTACGCCAGCGAACAAGCCACCGCGACCGATTCCCTAGCCGACCGGCACGAGGCCACCGGCCGCATGCTCGATCACTACCTGCATACCGCCCATTCCGCCCGACGGCTGCTCCAGACGGCGGCCCGGCCGATTAGGCTGACCGCGCCGCAGCCCGGGGTCACGCCCGAGCCCCTCGACAGCTTCCAGGAGGCCCTCGACTGGTTCGACGCCGAGTGCCACGTCCTGTTCGGTGCCGCCGCGCTCGCCGCCGAAGCCGGGTTCGACATCCATGCCTGGCAATTGCCCTGGACCATGGTTGACTACCTCGCCTGGCGCGGTCACGCGTACGACGAGCTCCACCTCCGGCAGCGCGCGCTGCAAGCGGCTATGCGCGTTGGCGACAAGGCCGGGCAGGCCGCCGCCCTCGTGTCTCTGGGAGGTACGCACCTCGACCTCGGTGATTACGACCAGGCCCTTGCCCACCAGATCAAGGGCCTAGAGCTATACCGGCAGATCGGGGACCGCAGCGGTGAGGCCCATGCTCATATGGGCCTCAGCGAGACAGAGGAGTGCCGGGGCCACCACGTCGACGCGCTCCATCACGCCGAGCAAGCCCTCGACCTTTACCGGACCGCGGGCGACCGGGCCGGGGAGGCAAATGTCCTCAATGATGTTGGCTGGCGGCACGCCATGCTCGGCGACTACGAGGTGGCCCGCGCGTTCTGTCAGCAGGCCCTGCCTCTGCAACGCGAACTGGGCAACCGCGCCGGGGAGGCATTTACTTGGGACAGCCTCGGCTACGCCGAGCACCATCTCGGCCGCTTTACCGAGGCTGCCGCCTGCTATGGGCGTTCCCTGACCCTCATCCGGGAACTCGGCCACCGCCGTATCGAGGCCCTCGTCCTCAGCCATCTGGGTGACAACCACTGCGCGGTCGGTAAGCCGCAGGAGGCACAAGAGGCCTGGCAGCAGGCTCTGGCCATCTACGACGAGCTGCACCACCCCGACGACGACCAGGTCCGTGACCGGCTGAGCGCCGCAAACTCGTCCGCCGTTCCCCTGAACTGACGGGTGGCTACGGGCCGGGACCCCCCGTGGGTCGCTCACATCGGATACCCGCGGTGCGGGTCGGGCGGCTGCGCGGCCTCGCGGCGCCGCCAGTCATCGGGGAGCGTGGCCTCGAGCACGTCGTCGACCGTGATGAGGCCGATCAAGTTCCGGCGCTCGTCCACGACCGGGATCGTGATCAGGTTGTAGTCGCTCATCAGCACCGCGACGTCCACCACGTCGGTGTCCGCGCCGACCCGGGCCGGGTCATCGTCGTAGATCTCCCTGATCGGCGTGACCGGATCGGACTGCACCAGCGTGACCAGGGTGGCCACTCCGCACAGCCGGCCGCGAGCGTCGATGCAGTGCACGCTGGTGAGCGCCTCCGGCTGCAGGTTGCTCGAGCCGGCCACCGCGGCCAGGGCGTCACGGACCTGGGCGTCGCAGTTCACCGTGAGGAAGTCGACGCCCATCAGGCCGCCCGCGCTGGCCGGGTTGAAGCCCATCAAGGTCAGCACCTTGGTGCGCTGGCCGGGAGGCAGCAGGTCGAGCACGGGCTGCCGGCGCGGCTGCGGCAACTCCGAGATCGCGTCCGCCGCGTCGTCGGCGCGCATCCGCGACAGCACCTCGGCGATCTCTGCGTCGGTCCGCGCGCCGAGCAGCCTGGTGGCCAGGTCCTCGTCGAGTTCCTCGAACACGTCGGCCTCGAGATCCGGGTCCGCGTGCACCTGGCCGAGGATCTCGGTTTCCTCCTCCTTGGACGCCTCCTCGAGCAGGTCGGCGATCTGGGCGGGCTTCAGCCTGCGGATCCGGGCGAAGGGGCCGCGCAGCAGCGCGCTGCCGGTGTGCCCGATGAGCGGCTCGAACTTGTTCCACTCCCGGAACGGGTGGACCGCGTAGTCGGCAGGCGGCCTGCGGGACCACGGCCAGCGCCACGACTGGCGGTGAGTGTCCACCCCGGCCACCACCCAGTCCCCGCCGCGCTGTTCGAGCTCCAGGTCGCCGGCCTTGATCAGGTGAGCGCTCTCCACATCGATCAGCCGGTGGCCGAGCACGTCCTTCCGCAGGAGCACCTCGCCTTCGCGCCGTTCGAAGGTGCGCAGGTCAAGCTGGGCGCTGGTGAGCTTGACCTCCTCGACCTCGAAGGAGATCACCTGCTCGATCGGCACGAAGACCTCCCGGCCACCGACCGTGGCGACTAGCCCGATGACCAGCGGGTTCTGGTCGCCGCGCAGCCGCACGATGACGTCCGACAGCCGCCCGATCGACTCGCCGCCCCGGTCGCTGAGCGGGCGCCGCAGCAGTTCCGACAGGTGCAGCGTCCTGGCCCGGCCGGCGTGCGGAGCCGGGGCTGCGGGTGTCGTGGCCATGGCTTGCTCCCTGATCGGGTCGGCTGGTCCCGTCGTCCTGACCAGGATTGCACTGCGTCCCGCGCGGGCACGCCCGCCGGTCCGGACCGCGCCATCCCGGTGCCAGCAGCCTGTCGTGGCCCCTGCGCACAGCCGGTTAAGCTGGTACGGCGCCGCAGCGGTCCAATTTTGGGACGATGCCTGGCTCCCGTGGCCGTCATCGCGATGGTATGAAGGCCACGTCAGAGTTATTACTAGCTAAGGACGCGGCAGCGTGGCCATGCGCAGGGCGACGGGTCTGCTGGACTCGCCGGACGACCTGGCCGAGGGCCTGGGATATTCGCTCAAGCGGCGGCTGCTCGGCCGACCGCTGATCAACGAGCAGCTCGGCGAGCAGCGGCTGTCCAATCCGCTCGCGCTCGGGGTGCTCGCTCCCGACGGGATCTCCTCCTCGGCCTACGGCACCGAGGAAATCCTGATCGAGTTGCTCAAGGGCGGCCTCGCGATCACGGCGTTCACGCTGATCCTGCCGCTGACCGGCGTCGTGCTGTTCGTCATGGCCCTGGTGGTCCTGTCGTACCGCGAAGTGGTCATGGTGTACACCAACCCCGGCGGGTCGTACGTGGTCTCCCGGGACAACTTCGGGCCGCGGGTGGCCCAGGTCGCGGCGGTCGCGCTGCTCATCGACTACGTGGTCACGGTCGCGGTCCAGGTCGCCGCGGGAACCGCCGCGGTCGCCTCGGCCTGGTCACCGCTCAACACCCCGCTCCGCATCACGGTCGTCTCGATCGTCATCGTGCTCCTCATGTGCTACGGCAACCTGCGCGGCATCCGGGAGGCCGGGCGCGCGTTCGCGGTGCCCACCTACCTGTTCTCCGGCGTCGTCATCCTCATGATCGTCGTTGGCCTGATCCGCGAGGTGTTCGGGGACCTGCCGGTGCAGCACTGGCCGCTGCCCGGGCAGTACGGCGCGGGGTCTTCCTCCACCAGCGGCCTGATCGCGTTCGGCATGGTGTTCGTGCTGCTGCGGGCGTTCGCCAACGGCGGCTCGTCGCTGACCGGCATCGAGGCGGTCTCGGACGCGGTCAGCGCGTTGCGCCCGCCGCAGAGCAAGAATGCGCGCAAGGTGCTGGTGGCCGAGGGCCTGATCCTGGGCACGCTGGTGGCCGGCATCTCCTGGCTGGCGCACGCCACCCACGCGGCGCCGTACGTCTCCGGGGTCCCGACGGTGATCTCGCAGGAGGCGAAGATCGTTTTCGGATCTTCGGTGTTCGGCCACGTCATGTTCATCTTCGTGCAGGCCGCCACCGCGCTGATCCTGTACACCGGGGGGAACACCAGCTTCAACGGGTTCCCGTTCCTGGCCAAGTTCGTGGCCGATGACGCGTTCCTGCCGCGCTGGCTGACCAAGCGCGGCCACCGGCTGGTCTTCTCCAACGGCATCGTCGTGCTCGCGATCCTGTCGTGCACGCTGATGGCCGTGGTCGGGGCGAACGTCAACCGGCTGGTGCCGTTCTACGCGATCGGGGTGTTCACCGCGTTCACCATGGCCGGGTTCGGCATGGCCAAGTACCACCACCGGGTCAAGGAACCGGGCTGGCGCCGCAAGTTCGTGATCAACTTCTCGGCGGGCGCGACATCGCTGGTCGTGGTGCTGATCTTCGTCGTGGTCAAGTTCACCGAGGGCGCCTGGCTGGTGGTGGTCCTGTTCATTGTGGGCGTGCCCGCCCTGATCCGGCTGAACCGGGAGTACAAGGAGGAGGCCGGGGTGCTGGCCCGGATCGGCAGCCGGCCCAAGCCGCCCGACCCGCCGTCGTATGCGCGGCGCACGGTCTTCGTGTTCGTGGACGAGTTCGACCTCGCCGCCGTGGCCGCGCTGCGGTACGCGCGCAGCCTGCGCCCCACCAGGCTGCACGCGGTCCACTTCGTGATCGACAACGTCCGGGCCGATACCCTGCGCCAGGACTGGGTGCGTGCCAACACCGGCATCCCGCTCGACTTCGTGGACTGCGCGGACCGCAGGCTGGCCCGGTGCGCGGCGGAACTGGTCAGCGCCGAGGCAGACCTGCCCGGCGTGGGGGTCACCGTGGTCCTCCCCCGGCGCACCTACTCCACGTTCCTCGGCCGGCTCCTGCACGACCGCACCGCGGACCGGATGGCCGCGGCGGTGAGCCGCATCCCGCACGCCGCGGCCACGATCGTGCCCTTCGACGTGCGTAACCGGCTTAAGGTCATCGAGGACCGGCGGGCCGCGTCCGACGGGGCCCTCGGGGCCGACGCGGCCCGGCGCGATGAGGCGCTCAAGGCGGCCGCGGCCGCGCAGGCCGTCGCGGACGCGAGCCCGGACGGCCGGGACGCGGCGGCCGACGCGTCGGCCATGGCCGGCCCAGAGCTCGCCGTGGCCGACGCCGCCACCGCCGACGCCGGTGACCCCGGCGGCCCCCAGGCCGACCGGCCGCCCCCGCCGCCGGGAGTCCGGCCGCTGGGATCGCTCACCAAGCCGGGCCGGGCCACGGCCGAGGGCCGGGTTTACGCGGTCGAGATCCGCCCCGTGGAGCGCAACACCGTGCTCGCCGTCGAGATAGCCGACTCGACCGGCCAGCTGACCGCCCTGTTCTACGGCCGGTCGCACATCCCGGGCCTCATCTGCGGCGCCCGGGTCAGGTTCCGCGGCCAGGTCGGGATGCGCCAGGGTGGCCCGATCATGATCAATCCCGCTTATGAGCTGGTCGCCGCCGGCGACGCCGGTTCGCAGCCGGCCGCGGGCCCGGACGGCGAGCCAGGCCCGCCGCCCGGCGACCCGCCGCGGCGCGGCCCCCGGCGGCGCAAGGACGAATGACCGGGCATTCGCACGCGGTGACCGTCACCGGGCGGCACCGCCGGGCGCTGCTTGCGGCCCTGGCGCTGAGCAGCCTGGTCGCGGTGGCCGAGGTCATCGGCGCGGTGATCACCGGCTCCCTGGTGCTGGTCGCCGACGCGGCGCACATGACCGCCGACGCGGCCGGCCTCGGCCTGTCCCTGCTGGCCGCGTACGTCGCCGCCCGGCCGCCCACTGCGCGGCGCACCTTCGGCTACGCCCGGGCGGAGATCCTGGCCGCGATGGCCAACGCCGTGCTGCTGCTCGGGATGGCGACGTTCATCCTGGTCGAGGCCATCCGGCGGCTGATATCCCCCACCGAGGTGAGCTCCGGGCTGCTGATCGTGTTCGGCGTGATCGCGCTGTGCGCCAACGCCGTGTCGCTGCTGCTGCTGCGCCGGGGGCAGGCGGAGAGCCTGAACGTCCGCGGCGCCTTCCTCGAGGTCGCCTCGGACGCGCTCGGGGCCGCCGCGGTGATCGTGACCGGGGTGGTGATCGCGACCACGGGGTTCACCCGGGTGGACTCGATCGCCTCGATCGCGATCGGCCTGCTGATCTTGCCCCGGACCTGGCAGCTGCTGCGGGAGACCATCGACGTCCTGCTCGAGGCGAGCCCGCGGGGCATCGACCTGAGCGAGGTCCGGCGCCACATGACCGACCTGCCCGGCGTCCGCGACGTGCACGACCTGCACGCCTGGACGATCACCTCCGGGCTGCCGGTGCTCTCGGCGCACGTGGTCGTGGACCCGGGGGCGACCGACGACGGCCGCATGCTCGACCGGCTGCAGGACTGCCTGCGCGGCCACTTCGACGTGGAGCACTCCACCTTCCAGCTCGAGCCGGCCGGGCACGCCGCTCACGAGCGCCCCATGCACGATTAGGAGCTGACCAGCAGCGCCGCGTTGACCAGGTCGAGCCCGGCCGTCTGGCGCACGAAATCGGCCACGTCCACGGGGGCGGCCCAGTTGCACCCGAACTGATAGTGCTTATTCACCTGGGCCAGCGCGGACCGGGCGTTCGCGAGAATGAACTCCTGGTAGGCCGGCTTCGGTGTCTTCAGGTAGAGCCGGGCCAGGTTGCGGACGAAGATGCCCTTGAACTGGGTGCCGTCCACGCTCGGCGGGGCAGCCCGGGCGCTGCCGTCCGGGCGGCAGTCGTCGTGCTCGTGCAGGATCCCGTTGATGATTCCCGACTGCCGGGGGCGGGAGGACGCGCGGCACGGATTGACGGTAAAGGCGTCGGCGATCTTCTCCGCCCAGCCGAGGTAGGCCTGGTCGTCGGCCAGCTCGCAGAGATCACGCAGGCCGCTGAGGATCACGCCCTGGTTGTACGACCAGACGCTCTGCGTGTTGCTGTTCACGCCCCGCATGTCGGGTGAGTCGTTGACCAGGCTGGCCTCATTGATCATGGCTACGCCTCGCGGCGGAGGCGAGCTGAACCATTCCCAGCCGCGGACAGCCCACCGCGCGTACCCGGCGTGCTCGGCGTCCCGGGGGTTCCGGCGCCGGTACCTCAGGCCCAGCGCGGCAGCTACCGTGATGAACAGCTCGTTGGCGATGGCGTTCTTGTAACCCCCCGTCCAGCCGCGCGGGACCGCGGCGGCGCCCTCGCGGTCCGGGGAGCCGTCGCACTTGCCCCAGTAGATCCCCCCGCCCCAGAAATCGTCCCAGCCGCCGGCCATGTCCTGGAAGATCTCGCGGGCCGCGGCGAGGTAGCTCGCGTCCCCGGTCAGGTCGTAGGCGCCGATCCAGGCCAGCGCCCACCAGACCTCATCGTCGTAGAAGGCGTTGATGAAGCCCGGGTAGTTCCCGGACCGCAGAAGGGGCCGGGACCGGGACACGCGCCGGCGGTACACCGGCCTGCGCGTTCGCGGGGCCCGGCGGAACGTGTTCTCCACGACGGGCCCCAGGTACGAGCGGTCGCCGGTGACCGCCATGTAGTCGATCACCGCGGTGATGGCGTTGGCGCTGTTCCACCAGCGGTGCAGGTCCCGGGCCCGGTTGCGCTGGCCGGTGACGGCCAGCGCGCTGCTGGCCAGATTGCGGCCGAGCCGGGAGGGGTTCTTCCAGTCGACGGCCAGCGACGGGTCGTCATAGCTGTACAGGCAGGCCCTGCGGCCGTACGGGTCGGCGCCGTACCACCGGTGCAGCGCCCGCGCCACCAGCGGTGCCGCCGCCTCGACGTCCTGCATGCCCATCAGCCCCGCCACGAGAACCGGATAGCCCAGTGTCGCGATCGCGCGGGCCGGCGGCAACCGCCGCTCCGAGCTGGGCGGCCGGCGGCCAGCCGCGCCTGCCGCAAGGCAGCACCTGGAGCCCGTTGTGTACTCGGGAGTAATATGTGGTTACTGCCGAGCGGGGGAGGCCGCGGTGAGCACGTACGACCACTACACCACGCCAGTCAAGCCGGGAACCTGGGACGTGCCCGCGGCCGGGGCCACCCGGTTCAGCTGGGAGTACGACAACGGCCGGGGCCGCCTGCTGGACCTGTACCAGCGCGGCAAGGACAAGCAGTGGGACGCGACCAAGCGGATCGACTGGTCGATCCCGGTC
>Ga0126381_100007961_pt1 | contig 11825 bp, 16 predicted proteins | sample PanSoiMetPlot_28_FD_96465 | JGI IMG/M metagenome (GOLD analysis project Ga0126381, IMG submission 96465) | Tropical forest soil microbial communities from Panama - MetaG Plot_28 | ecosystem: Environmental > Terrestrial > Soil > Tropical forest > Bulk soil | place: Panama | collected 2016-02-17
ACTATGACCTTATGCTTGATGGCTGGATCAAGTATGGTTACTCCAGCTAACGACACGTGGCAGACCGGCGCAAATCTAGTCGGTGCAGTCGGACAATCCAATTTTGCAGCGCAGGCAGTTAATTCCACGATAGACTTCTGTTTTCTGCAGCACGAAACCGGCCCCAACTGCACGACCCTGATCGATTGTCCGTTCAGCCAGAATTACCATGAATGTTTACGTTACTTTGCGAAAGCGATTCCGTATGGCTCAAAACCGGGCACAAATTTGGGTGCCCCATATGGACCAATCTTTATTGTGCCGGCAGGTTCAACTGCTTATGCGATGGGATGGGCGCCTTTCCCCAGGCCAATGGCTAAAGCTCCTACCTGCACTTCTTATGCTAATGACGGTACGATTAATGCCGGGACCGTATTTGCAGGCAGCAACATCGCAATATCCTCTGTCGTTACTAACCAAGCTGCCATTTTGGGCGTACAGGGCACTTCGTTTACCGCAGGATACGGAATCTGTTCGAACTGGGCTGCAGATACAGGGTGGTAACCAAGTTAACCAATGTTAACCTGTTTCAAATGATAATGCAATAACATAATTGCATCTATCAAATCATGATTTACCTTGTCGCAGTACTTAGAAGAGTCGACAAATGTACGTAGCCACTTTTTATAAGTTACTTCCTTTGGAACACTGCCTTTCCAAGTCTGCGGCTTATAACTCCATATCTGGGCTTTTGGAAATGTACCAATGGCAATCCCAATAACGATGCCCAGATCTGTGAGATAACCTTCCTTGAGTGCAATCGCACCTCTTGGCGAACTAAAGTAGCTTGGTTCTTCATAAACCAGCTGGTTAACATCTGTTAACCTCTTCTGATCGAAGAAGCTACGGACGCGATCCATCCTTTCCCGCCTCCCTGCCACGCGTGGGCTAAGCGTACCAAAATCCCACGCGCTCGTTCCAAGCATCTCTTTGTGGCCTTGCTGGTCATTGAAAGTGGCCCAGCCCAGGCGTCGTAGGGAGGGGTCAATGGATAAAACGATCATTTTCGCTTCTTAGGAAGCCTCTCAACATAAATCTCTTTGCCACATATTCGATCAAAAGCTGCTCGAATTTTACGAGTTGTTTCAGCCAAATTCTCCTTTTCATGTTTGAGTTTTCTCCAGCTTTTTGGCTTATCGTAATTGTGTCTTGTACGTTTCATTAGGGGTTAACAGGTGTTAACCTAATTCCAATCCAAATGCTTTCGTATTTCTTTGCGTTGCCTAGAATTCTTCTCTGGGTATTTTGGAGTTTGCTTCCACAACGTTTTCGGAATGATTTCATAAACTTTTCATAGGTAAAACCTACTAGGAAGTTATTGCTTATGAATTCCATGACATAACGAAACATCTCATTATGGCTAGTGACATAGTTGGGATTGAATTGTATCTTGTAGGTTTTAATGAAATGATCGTAGATATCGATACTGTTTCCTAGTTGTTGTTCCCACTGTCTTGATTCATAACCTCCATGTGGAAACTCTTTCAATTTTAGAAGTTCTTTATATTCTTTGAGAAGGCGTATATAGATTCCATCTGCTTCCTGTTCGATTTTCTTTCCCATTTCCAATTCAACAGCAGCATTATCAGTTCTAACTTCAAAATAGATCAGCCTAATTCGCCGAACTTCTGCTTGAGTTCCATTAATCTTTGGAAGTTCATTCATATTAAATGCGGCCTTGGCATATGAATGAACTTCTCTAGTTCGACCGTAAGCCTCTCGAGCTACAATAGCTTCACCACTTACCAATCGTTTAAGATTGCTGCTTTCTCTGATAAGCTTATCGTCAATCTCCGAACCTATATTGACCAGCTTATCTTCCAGAGTTGGAATAAAACTGATACCAGACCAGCTTTCACTACAGATTTGATCTAGTTTTAGATAAGAAACCAAGTCGCCATAGACGCTACCAAGACCGCTAACTAAGAGCGTGGATTTCCCAGTATGAGTATCGCCATAATTAAACAACATGATATTAAATCTACAGTCTGGAATCCCGCAGTAGGCTCCAAATTTAAGAAATAGATTTCTGTCGTTAACATCTGTTAACTTTATTTCCAATTCTTTATCAAAGTTTGGACATTTTGCTTTTGGATTAAATTCAATTGGAATAGCATTCTTAAACATCCATTTCGCAGAATGCTGTTCCAAATTATAAGTTCCATCGGGAGAGATCCGAACAACGCCATTTTGGACATTATGCAGGATGTCAGTACCATCGAATCTAGCTCCCGGATAGAACCTATCTGTACAATCTCTCATCCACTTAATCTTCTGTATACAAGCTTTTATAGCTGTAACAGTAGTTGTGGAATCGACCATGTCCATTATCAAATGACCGATTGCATTTTCTGATCGCTTGAAATAACATCCATTTAGACTGTCATAGACATAGAATTCTTCTTCCTTGAAAAATAGTGGAGGAAGTAATGTTAGTACAGCTTCGACATCAGTTTCTTTTAGCTGTGCCGTAAAGTGAGGCTTCCTCTTTCCATTGGGAGTGGATGCCTTGCTTCTTGTCTTTCTTGAACTCGCGTTTCCTTTGGGCCTTTTTGGCACTGACATACCGATTTCTCCTTGGTCTAGTGTGTCCCATCTGGCTTAAAGTATATCATCTCCTGTTGTTTACCCGTTTTCATGTTAATCCCACCGGGGATTCTTGTCCATTGACAACGGGTCCACATCATCAAGTCTGCACCTACTGAAATCGCGTATTGCATAAACTTACGATTATCCTCTTCTGGAATTCCATTTACATAATACCACCCATGTACTGATTTTCCTCCTGAATAGACTAGCATTCGCAATTCTCTTTGCTTCGCCAGATGATAATGTATCTTACACTGACCATCTAACGACAGGTCTTTTGAATCAAATTCGATTGGCAAATACCATCGAGTTGGAATCATGTCCAAACATCTATGGCTAAGTTTTCCGAATTTAGTGAATCCGTTTTCTTTGTTTGCTGGATTCGGAACAACGAACTGATATGTTGAGAGGTTAACATCTGTTAACTCAGAGAAGCGAATCAACTCCGCATGCTGTTGACTCCTTCCAATCACTATCATCTGGTCGCCGAACATTTCATACAATGCATCAATTGGCCTATCAGGTGAGCTACTGTTACGCCAAAATTCAGCATCGTACTTATAATACTCCTCTAGTATTTTTGATTGAAGTTGTTTGTTTACTTTGTTTTCAAAACCCATCCGACCTCCTTCGAAGTCAAGTTTGACTCCTTGTCTTTTAGCAGCAAACCAAGTTTCAATGGAATGCTGTATATCTTGCGTTGTGTTACGTCCACAGTTTCGGGTTTCCCTCAAAACTAGGACCATGACTTTATTTGGTTTGATTCTGCTTCTTAGCAGATGAACCACACGTTTATTAATCCATTCGTTGACACCATTCCCAGTGCGGGGGCAGTTGCCTTGTTTTATATGCATACCGAGGTTTTGTTCTGAGGTTAACATCTGTTAACTATGGTTGTTTAACATAATATTCTACTATTTTAGTAATCCATTCCATTGTATTAGTTAATTCTTTTGGTTGGGCTTGCCAATACAAATAAAGACCTTTGACTACGGCAGATGCCGCATCATTCATTAATTCGATTTTTCCTTTTTTGAATTTTTTAAGGGGAACTGCCCTAGTTAGTTTTACTTCTTTAGGATCTTTTACACTCCATAATGCTCTTTCAAAAGAAATTTTTCCTATTCGTAAACTTTCTAGAATTGGCTTATTGATTATACTTCCTCCTAGTAATAAAATCTTTCTAGCGTTTTTATGAGCTGATGCTTCTTCTTTGCATTTTCCAGTTGATATTAAAAGAAAACTAATTGATTCAATTGATAATTTATTTTTATAACATCCTTCGCAATATGCCGCAAACTTTTCACCTGATCTTTTTTCATCTTCTATTGCGGCATGAAAGAGATTAGTTAAATAATCAGGATTTCTGAAATCTACTATAGGTACGAAATGATTCATAGGTTAACATCTGTTAACTTGAAATGAAAAAATTTCAAATTATTTTTGATTTTATTAAAAGTTGGCATGATTTATGCTGCTATAATTTCTAGAATAAGCCGCTATGTAGATATTGCTTTTTTAGAAAAATTGGGGAGAAATAGCTAAGAGAAAGCAATTTAAGCCTATCTTTTAGGCAAATCGAGAAAAATCTAGTTTTTAAAGATGGTACAACAAGGTACAACACGGTACAACAAGAGGTTAACATCTGTTAACCATCGCCTGGTCGTAGTACCTCCCGACCACCTGGGCAAAGTCGTCCGTGGGTTTTATTTCTCGAGCGTCGGCTGCGTTTGTTGTTGACAAGTAAAGTTTGCATCGAAGGGGAATACCATCAAACAGATGACTGAATCTCCCAGAGCAATCATATAAGCATCGCTGTAACACTTCGATAATAGTTTGGAGTGAGTTGTCATCCACTCTGATACGAAAAGTAATCTCATCATGAATTATTCCTGTCATTACTCCGGAACCCGTTGCTAGAAATTTATGGAGTGTGTTATAGACTGCTCTGCCTATTGCTTTGGGAATGGAACCGGTACCACAGCCTTGGATTAAATAGGCTACAATTTTGTAAGCTTCGTCGGGATTTCCTGAGTAGATGTGACCAAATGGATCTGAAATGTAACCGTTGTTTCGTATTTCACGTTCAACTTTGCGTTGGAGATTCTTTATAGCGGGACATGCTTCATGAATTTTATTGAACAATCTTTTAGCATCCCACAATGTTAAACCATTCTTGGTCGCAAACAGCTCAATCCCCATGCCAAAATTCATGGCAAGTTTCGCGGTCTTAAACTGCTTATATACGGTCCAACTCGGATTGACTTGTGAAGGTATTGAATCCATTTGCTCCTTTGTATAGCTTGTGTTTGCAACCATATTTCCAAGCCAGACATATTCATTATAACTCTCGTCTGCTTCATACGCTTGACGGCGTTCGCGGTCTTCGCTTTCGTAGATGTGATAAACATTTTCTATTTGTGTCAGGTCGATTGAACATCCAATCCATCCCGGTGGGACAAGTTCAATGGATTTGGAATACTTATCTTGATTTTGAAAGTTGATTCCGAAGAGGGAATCAGAGGTGAATCTGCGAGTTCTAGCTCGCGACAAAGAATAACTTTTATATATCTTGACGCATTTCCTTTGACGATATAATCTTCTTGCTTCAAGACTTCCAAGTTCGAAGAGAGCAGCTCTACGGAAAGCTCGCAAGTACCCCAATTGTTTATTGTTTGATCGGATTTCGAAAGCAATCCTAGCAATTCTACTAAGGTCATTTTTTGGATTTTCCAGATCCAGCAATTCCAACAGATCTTCCTTACGGCATATCAAATTTCCATTCTCTGAGACTTGGAGTTCAGCCTTGTCAAACTCCTTCAACCAATGCGCAACTTGTTTAACGCTGGCGGGATTGAAGACTTCACCCTCTGTAAACTTCTTAGCCTCTAGCCTAAGATTATCGTTAACATCTGTTAACTCCTCTATCTTTTTGTTGAGCTGACGAACATTGACATAATCTCCACCAGCTAACATCATTTCATGTAGTACCTCCCCAAACGGAAGTTCCAATTCAGAGTACGCTTTCCAATGCAAATCTTTACAGATAAGCGGCCAATAGAGTCTGAATAGTCTGGCCGTTTGAACAACGTCATACTTACAGTAAGCTTCTCTAAATTTTCCTGGGGCTTCGGATGGACTCGAGTCGTTCGCTGTACACCAGCCTCTAAGTTTTCGTTCTGGTTCATGCCAGTCTGCATAATAGTACCAGTTTAGAAATTTCAGTCCATATGCTGGTAGCATAGGACTTACAGTTTTAACCATCAAATAAACATCATGTCTATTTATTGGATTCGTCCAATATCCATACCGTTTAAGAACAATCTCATCGAAGTTAATCCCGTTGAAATGCACTTTCGTCCACTCAGGACTAGCCAACATCTTCTTGAAAAGGGCGGTCTGACTGTTATCAGAAAAATCCAATATCTTGGGCACCGAGTCAAATCCCACTTGATAGCCAACCATTTGGAGTTCAGCATACGCAGCGTGCTGGTGATCAGTTTCAATATCATAGATTATAACTTTGTCTTCGTTAATTTTCATCATCACGTCGCTCATCTACTTCTCGAACAATCTCTGCCGCTACATCTTCCCAGCAACTTCGTGTCCAGTTATCAAGTGCTCCCCATCCTACTTCCGGATTTAAACTTGATTGAAAAACTCTACAATATTCCTCAAATGCAATCCGTCCTAATGATTTCATCTTATAGGAACTTTTCCCACGTATACGGTTTGACCGTTTTGTCGATTTTAATTGTGTGTCCATCTTCTTTCGCAGCCGTTACAATTGTGCCTGCTATATCGCAGACGATTCCGGGGTCATATAATGCGTGATTTGGATCATAAGTTAACCAAGCTCGCTTTTCAGACTGTCCCTCAATTATCCATTTACATCCTATGTGAAAATTCATCCGTGATTTAGCAACATGAAAAAGTAAGTCACCAGAAATCCAACCAAACCCAACAATGATTGGATTTGAGAATGTTTCCAACCAATATGCCATAAGCTCTTGGCGACGAGTATCACGAGGACGTTCATCGATCCTAGTAGGGACAGGATGCCAATAAGCGTAGTACGCGGTGTAATCAATAGTATCACGAAGATAGTACCTAGAACAAATATTTTCAAGTAGCTCTTCTCCTTGAGTCTTATACTTGTGTCTCTCTCCTAATAAAAAAACGAGCATAATAGGTTAACAGATGTTAACTGTTAGATTTAGATTTAGATTCGAAGTATTCGTCAACTCTAAAGATTATAGATTCAAGCAAAGCTTGCAAAGACATATTCAAACTCAAGACCAAAGTTTCTTGACTCATATTACGTGGAACATGACATATAATTTCTCTAGCAAACTCTGCGGCTGATTTATTATCTCCTACTTTATTGCAATAATCAAGCAGGAGTCTCATCTTTTGTAGTTGTGGATCCAATGACATACCTATAATCTCCTAATCTTCCAAGTCTAGCTTCTCTAACAAAACATGCTCGTTCAAGGGTAACTGGTCCTGTTTGTTTAAATCCACTAAATGGATAAACATACCATTTGTTAGCAATCCATCTCTGAGTACTGGCATCCCAGTCTCCATAAAGACCTTTACATCCCGGATAACGTTGTCTCCCACTGATATGCGGATGGAGAGGAGGTCGTCTATGAACTATATTGTAAAGTTCCATGTCTGATGGTTTTTCATCTCGAACTATCGCAATTTTAGGTTTCATTTTAGAAATAGCCTTGTATAGTCTTTGTCTCCCATCTGATATGCTTTGATGACGTTACCAAGCTTCTCCATTGTTTTAGCCATCTCCGTAGGATTTTGGTCAAATCTATAAAGAAACTCGAAACCAAAGCTTCGACCTTGTTCCTTTGAATCATCATCATTACATAGATAAATGAACTGCCAGTCACATTTCTTCCGACGATATTCAATCATTTCTTGAATTCGATTCAGTGAGAAATGGCGACTCGAGTTCTCATGACCATCAGTTATTAACGCTATAAGAACCTTGGGTTTAGTTGACATTGAATCATATGGACCAGCAATATCTTCAATCAGATACCCAAGACCGTCCAACAAAGATGTGGAGCCATATGGTAATGGCAATGGAATATGATAAATAGACTGCATGAGTTCACGCTTGTAAAGTGTCTCCACATGGCTACCAAACAGATTCAAAGTTAATTTAGACTTTGAAAGCGTTCGCTGTTTATCAACCAGCGATTGCAGTCCTTTTGTTGCTGCATTCCACATTGGACGCATTGAGTCTGATCGATCCAATGCAATTCCGATTTCAGATGGGGGAAGCCCAGTGTGGGCGGGGCGGTGGGAACCACTTTTTTTAGTGACGGGTTTTTTAGATTCAATTAATTGGAAGTTTGACATAGTTAGATTTAAAAAGTGAGTCCGTCTGGCCTTGATGATTGCCTGCTAACTCTTTGATAAGAAAGGAACAGACGGACCCCAGTTGAAGTTGGTTAACAGATGTTAACTAGTATGGGCGATCCTCCATTGCCTGACGGATTTGTTCAATTTCATCATTGTCATTAGACAACAGGCTTTTTATTTTAGTATTGACATAATCCGGATTTTGTTTGCTTACCGTAACTTGGATGGCAATGCCCGGCTTTTCCTTTTCGATTTCAGCTCGAGCTTCTTTACCATTATGGGCCTTATCATAGCCCAAAGCAGCCATGTATTGATTGTAGAAACCTGGACCCCATTCATGAGGAGTTCGCATGTCTTCCCTCAACATGTGGCAGAAGAGAGCATGTTTGAAAGCATGATTCTCCTCAGTCCAGACATAGAGATCCCATCTCCAGAATAGACCCTTTTCAGAGTCCCAACGATTCACAGAGTCAACCACTGCGGCATAGTTCCCTGGCGGGAGTTTCTCAAAACCAGTGGCTGATTCCTTTGCTGCTTGATCCATTAGATCTTCCGGATCTAATGTTGGATCTTTAAAATCCGGCTCCGCCGGAGGTTGTGATTCACTATCGAATTTCCTCGCCATATTATTTTTTGTTTTAGGTTAACAGTTCCTCTACTTGTAATTTGATTTCTGGATTTAACATGATGTTAATTCTTCGATTTGAATGATTTTTCTATATATATTAGTTTGGATGTTTCCATTACTGCGGCTGATTCAGAATAGCCTGCGACTCTGTAGGCTGATTTTATTTGATCTCTAGTTGGTTTTTCGAAGTGAACGATATCGACAATACAGACAAAGTGATTTTTTGCTTTGTCTTCGAATTCCTTTAACTCCTTTAACATTTTTACCATTATGTCGTATGCTTGTTTAGTCATATTAGTCTCTAGTGTGATATTGATCTTGAGGTTTTCTGAATTTCATTATATTAGATTGATTTAGATTTATCGGTTAGTTTCTTTTCATTGGAATCTGCCGATTTCTCAGATTCCAAAGCTTCATCATCCTTGCCAGAAGCAAGGTTCAGATATCTTTTTTCCGCCTCCTCCCCCGCCGCTGGGCTATGCACGAAGAAATTTGCCCACTGCTTCCAAGGTGCTGCGATGTCTTTTTGAGGACTGTCGACGATGTACTTGTTTGGGATCCGGATTTTGGTGATACGGGTTCCAGCCATGACTTCGTCTGATCCGTCAAAAGAGACAACACGATCGCGTGTAATTTGTCCTTTGCGCTTTCTGGCGTAAGTTCCATTAATAATAACGTCAGACTGAGCGTGAATAAATCTTTCAATTCCTGCTGGCAGAGTACTGTTCCTTCGATACAGTTGCTCCCCATATTTGTTGGGTTTCCAGTCTTCTCTGATGTGGCTAGTACAACCGACTCCCACACCGAGTTTAACAATTCTATTGTAGAATCGTCGGAAAGGAGTAGTTTGATATAAATCCCATCCTTTCCCGTAATCGCCACCATCACTGGGGTGTTGGATTTTTGCGTTGAAACATTCATAATCAGTACACATCTTAACCGCAGCATCTACGGTATCAATGATTATCATTTTGTACGGACATGGTTTGACAGCTTCTAAGGCTTCTAAAATTTCTAATGCCGAAGAATATTTAATCCCTTGATCGTCCTCGTGGACACCGCGATCTTGCAAACGCGCATACCACGAGGTTATGACAATTTTGTGACATTCCACAAAGGCATGTCCTTCCTCGAATGCTAATAACAAAGCTCCCGGCGTTCCAGCAAGAAACGTAGTTTTCCCCCACTTTGGTGGTGCTAGCAGTAAATATTTCATTCTTTCCGGCATTGCGGAACCAATGTGTGGCTTCGTCGGAAAATATTTCTTTGCATCTTCTATGGTTAACATCGGTTAACTCCTTACTCTCCATTTGTTGAGCTTAATTCTGGATGTTTATGTTCTCTTTGTATGTACTCACTAGCGTAGTCATTGAAATCGTTCTTGCAGAGTTCAAGGAATTCGCAAGGAAAATTGTGATATGGTCCCAGACAATGATCCGTATTCGCTCGTAAAAGCATAGCTTCTTTTTCAACTTGATTGAATCGTTCATACGAATCGCCACTAACAGCTTCTTGAAGCATATGCATTTCTGTAATTAAGGGATCCAAAGTCCAATTTTGGAAGCGTTCTATAGTTGCATCGTCCAATGGAATCCATTCTCTACGGAAATAGCTTTGTGGATCAATTTGAATATTGTTGTCAATTCGCCGTATAAATTCTCCTAAAGATTCTTGCTTTTTAACACTACGACGTTCCAAAGGCTTTTTAAGCATATTTACAAAAATGCCAGTTGGACGCTGACCCGAAACTCGAGTCCACAACCAAGCATAAAACAGAAACTGGAATCGAAAATTCCATCCTTCTAATATTTTATCATTGATATCACCAGTGGATTTATGATCCATAATCCACAATCCCGGCCTATTGCTTCCATATCCAGCGAGATCAATCATTCCTCTCAGGCGGAAGCCACGATACTCATAATTGATTTCGTATTCAATTGACTCAATTTCAAGCTTTTCATCAAACTCTTTGTAATGCTGATTATGTCGCCAAACCAGCATTGCGGCAACCATCTTGTAATATTTGTACTCTTCCTCTTGAATTGGATTCAAGAGAACGTCAGGTTCGAAGTCAAAGTCAATCGTAGTAGGTTCTTTGAGTCGACCATGATAGGACATTTCCAAAAGTTTGTGAATTGCCGATCCCATTACAAGAGGCCAACTGAAACTGCTTTGTCGTTTAAGGTTGAGAATATAGCGGAACATCCATTTCCGTGGACAATTGCATCGACACATTAATTCAGATTGTGTCAGTCCTGTTGCAAGTGATTGTTTTATTTGTTTGTCTGTTGGCAGCATATTAGGTTAACAGATGTTAACTAGATTCCTCGATGTCTAAGTTGAGCTTCAAACATTTTTCGAGTTGGCGCATATAAATCTGGTAAGCGACAAGCCCATTGCAGCCACCCCGTGGGCACTTCTCGCAGTGGTTTGCCTTTGTGTTTACCAAATGGACAAGGCTGGTCATCATAAGTAAAAGCATTCCTTGTCGCTTCTTGCTGCATTTGCTCTACGTGCCTACTGAAAAATTCCGCAGGATCTTCAACAACTGCCGCTGCTTCTCCGCTTTCTGTTGGAGCTGCTTCTAACGCTTCAATAAGAACATATGCGTCAGAATAGTCCTTTCCCAGTTCCTCAAAAAACTTCAAGGCTGCAATCATTTTTTCGTTTCTGGTTGCAGCAGGATCCATAGCGAATTTTATAAACTTCTTCAATCTGTCTGATAATTCCATACCGATTAGATGTATATATTTAGATTCAATTTGATTTGGTTAAACGTCCCGAATATCACCTCGGGACCACGGCGACCGGATCAGCGTAGGCAATTTTCACTCTGCCGCCTTTCGCACTTCATGGCCCAACAATAACGCTACCGTATTTTCAGCCCATTCATTTGATCCGCCTCGCGACCGTAGCCATTGCATCAAACTGTCGTAATCCAATTCGGCTATATCCACGCTTTCCCATTGTCTATTCGGCACTTGCGCTCGCACATAAATCCCGGTGCTGTCGGAAAAACTTCGCTCTTTGTAACGTTTCGGATCGATTTTCACTCTGCCGCCTTTCGCAGTTCGGTGATCAGTTCCGCGTTGTGATCGGTAAAATTGCTCCTGCCCGCTCCAGTCCAGCACTGAGTCCAACCCTCCAGCGCATCAGCTGCCCAGACGCAGAGTTGCTTTAA
>Ga0126381_100007962_pt1 | contig 11825 bp, 9 predicted proteins | sample PanSoiMetPlot_28_FD_96465 | JGI IMG/M metagenome (GOLD analysis project Ga0126381, IMG submission 96465) | Tropical forest soil microbial communities from Panama - MetaG Plot_28 | ecosystem: Environmental > Terrestrial > Soil > Tropical forest > Bulk soil | place: Panama | collected 2016-02-17
CGGCAACGCTGAGGCCGTCGGCGCAGGTGGCCTCACTAGATGAGGCCGATGGCGCCAACGGCCTAACCGCTCCAGGCCGTAACGCCGGGACGCGGCGCAGCGAAGGGACTGCGATCGCGCATTTGGCCCGGCTAGTGTGGGTCGATTGCGCATTTGGCAGGGCACTCGCCGGGTACGCATCCTTCGGATGCCACGCCAGCACCACCCGTTGTCTTCACACAGGAGCGGTACGATTCTGCGCCCGTTATGCCCTGATATGGGCGTACGGAATCTGTGCGAAGTCAGCGGCAGAGGCTGATGGGGCGGATGTTATTGAGGAAGATGGGTCGGCTGTGCCCTCCCCGTTCTGGGGTCAATCGCATCAATGATGCGATGTGATCTCACCCCCCCGAACGCAAATATGATTCGCATGCGCAGAACAACGAAGACATGGGTCACGCTGCTCAGCGGGTTCCTCTTGGTATTCGCCCTTGGGACTCCCGCCGCCGCGCACGCCGGCACACGCTCCGCCCAGGCGGCCCCCAGCATGTCCGCAACGAATTGCATCGGCGGCGGATACTTCACTCTGTACAGGTACTCATCGAGGCCCGCCTATTGGTACCAACTGCATGGCGTTGTCGCTACCAACGACGACAACCTGTACTTCGAGGAGTCCGGACAGCCAGATCACCTTTGCCAGGTGCTCGTGCCGGGCACCAAGAACATCGTCGAGATATTCGACGCTGATGCCGCAAACTCCAACGACTGCCTGGCGCTCAACGCGACGACCGGGTACATCTACCTACACACTGCCAGCTTGTGCGAAAGCGGGACGGCCAGTTATCTCCAATGGCACTTCATTCCCACAGGAACCTTCGATGCCTTCTCCGGCCAGCCTCTATACGCGATCCAGAGTCAGTACGTGAACGTGCCCAACCAGTGCATATATGACGATGACACGACCATGCCGGCAACCTACACGGTGTGCACCATGTATAGGACGGACGAATTCATGCAGTTCGATTACCAGCAGCCCCCGCTGTAAGCGGAAGGCCTAGTGGACAAGGAAGCGCCCGGACCTCCGGGTGCTTCCTTGTCCGGGTTTGTCCGGCCGCTACGCGGCCGATCAGGGCTGGCCGTCCCGGCCGAGGGACTCGAGGTGGGCGCAGTCGGTGCTGGCGGGGGCGGTGATGCGGGCGCTGGCCAGCGTGCGGAGGATCAGGCCCACGACGAGCGGGGCGGTGGGCAGCTGGCCGTGCTGGATGTCAACGCCCGGGCAGACGGACTGCAGCGGCACGTTCACCGCGCCTGGCAGCCGGGCGGAATCAGGCGGTCGCACCGTCTGATCAGCGGTGCTCCACAGCGACAGCCAAGGCGGTCGCGCCTGCGCCGACTGCTGCAGCTGGGTCAGCAGGGCGCTGCCCGGCACAAGCTGCTGGCAGGCGACCGGGCACTCCGCTGGGTCAAACGCGGCGCCCACGGCCGCGATGCGCGCGCCGTGCAGCGGGGATCCCAATGTGATGATCTTGGCTACGCGTGACCCGCCGCCGTAGTCGACGTCCCAGAGCCAGGCCACGACCCCGCCAGCGGAGTATCCGATCATCGTGACGGGCCCGGAACCCGCACCGATGGCCCGGTTCACGTACCCGTCCAGCACGTGGGCTTGCAGGGTCAGGTCGCCGGTGCCGTCGCCCGCCAGCTGCACAACGGTCGCGGTCCGGCCGGTTCTCCTGATTCGCGTGGCCAGTTCATCCAGCGACGTTGTCGACCCGCCATACCCCGGGACGAGCAGCACCGCCCCCGGCCGGCCGGACACGGGCTCCGGCTGGCCCCGCGATACCCGTACTCCGGTAACGGCGGCGGCCACAGCCACGCCGAGGGCGAGTCCCCCAAGAAGAAACCTGCGCCGCGGGCTGAGCCCTGTCCACCAGCGGAGGGTACGCATAGACATCATGATGCGCCCCGTCGCCGTGAGACGACCGGTCTGCTCAGCGGTACAGCTCGCGCACCCGGGTCCAGGCCGCCAGGCCCAGCGCGGCGACGCCCGCCAGCACGACAGCGGTGACGATCGCCAGGGCGGCCCCGAGCGCGGAGACCGTGCCGAAGGCAAGGCCGGCCACGACCGCGGCGGCGAGGAACGCCACCCCCAGCACCGCCAGCCCGATGAGGACACGCTGAACCGGGCGGGAACGCAGCAGCCCGCGTTGTCGGGCGGAAGCCACCGACCCGGCCAGCGCCGCTACCCCGGCCGCTTCGAGCAGGCCAGCCGCCACGCCCGCCCCTCCGCTGCCGGGCGCAGGGCCGATGCCGTACCCGATGGCCAGCACGAACAGGCCGATGGCGGCGGCCAGCCACAGGTCCGCCTGCAGCTTGCGGCCGCCCTGGCCAGGCGGGAGTTCGGGGGTGGGCGACGCGGCTCGCGCGGCGCCAGGCGCCCCCTGCTCCGCCAGGGAGACACGCGCGGCGCGGCTGAGCACAAGCAGCGCCCAGATGCCAACGCCGACCGCGCCGGTGACCGGGCCGGCGGGGCTTGACCCGTTCGAGGCGGCGGAGGAGACCAGCCCGATCACGAGCAGCAGCGTGCCAAGCGCCGCGGCGCCGATCTCCGCTTCCGCGGCCCAGTCGCTGCGCATGGTCACTTCCCAGCCCGCGGTGCACACCGCGCCCAGGGCACACGCCCCGGCCAGGAACTCCAGCCAGCGCCCGGCCTGAGCCAGGTCACTCGATGAGCCGAAGGAGGAACCTGACAGCGCCGCGTCCGACGCGATCAGGAACGCGGTACCGAGCACGAAAACGGCGGCGGCCGCCACGAGGAGGGCGATCGGCCGCAGCGACTTGATGATGTGGTCCACCATATTCCCTTGTCGCATGCTCCCCATGCGGTGGTACAAGACTGCCACGTGACTACCCACGGTCGAGGCGATTAGCCAGGTTTGTTCGGTGGCGGCAAGCCCAACCGAAATGGAATGATTTGCCGGAAAGATTTCCTCGACGGGGACGCGACTCATGGCCAGGATCAGGTTCGGGCGGCGCGCTGCGCAACGAGCTCAGGACGATACTGGCCGGCCGTCGGGTGAGGCGGCGGTGCTCGCCTTCTGCCTGGAAACGGTCCGTGAGGTCAGCGCCCTTGAGCCTGCCGCGCGGGCCTGCACCGACGGTGAACTTCGCGGCAGAACCGGAGCGTACCGGGCGCGACTTGAGGGAGGGGAAGCCGCCGCGTCTTTGACCGCAGGGACGCGCTGCTCGCGGCCGCACTCGACGACGTCCTCGCAGCGCACCGCGACGAGGCCATGGACATCGCGGTGGTCTATGGCGCCGGGCACATGCCCGGGCTGACCCGCTACCTGGTGGCGGCGTACGGGTACCGGCCGCGCGAAGCACAGTGGCTGACCGTCTTCGACTTCTGACCGCCGACTGCGGCTCAGCCTTGCGGTGCGCCTAGCCAGGAGGCCAGCGGCGGCGCGGCCACCGGGTCGTCGTCCCCGTCGCGGAGCACCCAGGCGAGGTGGCCGTCCGGGCGGATAAGCAGGGCGCGGGCATCGGACCAGCCCGGGCGGTCGTCCGCGAGGGCGGCGGTCACCACGCTGAGGCGGTCACGGTATCCGTTGAGCACCTCCTGGCCGGGCGGGTTCCAGGACGGCGACAGCCCGAGCAGGACGAACTTCGCCGGTCTCAGCAGGCCGAACACTGTTGGCGCCGGCGCGCCGCGCAGCGCCAGGTCAGGCACCTGGCGGCCGACGGCCCCGTAGCTGACCGCCAGCCCGGACAGCCGCAGCGCCAGGTCCCGGCGCAGCGACTCGTGCGCGCCGAGCAGGGCGTCGAACCGGTCCCGCAGCGCGATGCCCGCGGGAGTCGGGTTGGCGAACAGGGCACACTGCGCCTGAGAGTCGGCGATGACGTCAAGAGCGGCGGGGGATCGTTCGGAATAATAGGAATCGAGCAGCCCGTCCGGGGCCCAGCCGCGTACGGCCCCAGCCAGCTTCCAGCCTAGATTTGTGGCGTCTTGCAACCCGAGGTTCAGGCCTTGTCCGCCGGCCGGAAAGTGGATGTGCGCGGCGTCGCCGGCCAGCAGCACCCGGTTGTTCCGGTACGTGGCGGCGTGCCTGGCCTCGTCACCGACGCGGCTCAGCCACGTGCCGGGCGTCTCCCGCATGCCGAAGTCGGTGCCCGCCAGGCGCTGCGCGCTGGCCCGCAGGTCGGCGAACGTCACGGGCTTGCCAACGGGATCGCTGAAGATCGCGTGGTCGATCGTGGCCAGCCGCCACGTGCTCCCGCCCAGCGCGACCATGTACATCGACCCGCCCGGCCGGCTCAGCGTCAGCGCGCGGCCCGGCGGCGGCGCGGTCATCTCGGTGTCACCGAGAATCGCCGTCCACGCGGACGGCTGGCCAGTCCATTCGATGCCCGCGGCGGCGCGCACCACGCTGCCGCCGCCGTCGCAGCCCACGGCGTACGCGGCGCGCAGCGCGGCCGGCCCGGCCGGGGTGCGCACGTCGAGTTCCACGCCGTCGCCGTCCTGCCGCAGGCCGGTCACGGTGTGCTCGCGCAGCAGCGGCACGCCGAGTTCGCCCAGGTGGGCGGCGAGCAGTTCTTCCGTGCGGCGCTGCGGCAGGAACAGCGTGTAGGGGAACCGCGTGTCGAGGAAGGAGAACTCAAGCCGGTTGGTCAGCAGCGCGAAGTGGCTCGACGGTACGGGAGTGCCTTCTTCTGTCCACCGGTCGGCGATCCCGCGCATCGCGAACTGCTCGAGCGTGCGCGGGTAGATGGTCAGCGCCTTGGAGTGCGGCGGCCGCTCGGCGCGCCGTTCAAGCACGACCGGGCGCGCTCCCCCGCGGTGCAGTTCGGCCGCCAGCCACATGCCCACCGGGCCGCCGCCAACGACGACCACGTCATACGCGGAAATATCAGGCACGCGCCTAGTCTTCCAGTTCCGGGCTATAACGCGGTGAACGTTGTTTCTTACCGGTCAGTAGGCAGATACTGGTCCGGCTGGCTGCGCCGGGGTGAGGTACCGTCGCAGGCAGCCGGGGTGGGGTGCCGGGTACCTGGGCAGGCAGGAGGTGCGGCTGTGGCCGATCGGGGTGACGTGCTCTCGGATGTGCTCGCGGACCTCGCCGCCGAAGGCGCCTGGCTGGACGCTGTCCTGGACGGCCTCGACGACGGCTGGCAGGCGCCCACGCCCGCGCCCGGCTGGACGATCGCGCACCAGGTCGCGCACCTGGCCTGGACCGACAGGCAGGCGCTGTGCGCCGCCACCGATCCGCAGAGCTTCGCCGGCCTGATACCGCTGCTGCTGAACGGGGAACTGACCGTGGACGGCATCGCGGCCGACGGGGCGGCGCTGCCGCCGCGGGACCTGCTGGCGGGCTGGCGCGCCGGGCGCGACGAGCTGGCCGCGGCGCTGCGCGCGTTGCCGGCCGGGGTGAAGATGCCGTGGTTCGGGCCGCCGATGAGCGCGGCCTCGATGGCGACGGCCCGGCTCATGGAGACATGGGCGCACGGACACGACATCACGGACACGGTGGGCGTGCCGTATCCGGATACGAGCGGACTGCGGCACATCGCCTATCTCGCCGTGCGCACCAGGGACTTCTCTTTCACCGTCCACGGCGAAACGCCGCCGCCGGACCCGTTCGAGGTCCGGCTCACCGCACCGGACGGCACCGTCTGGTCGTGGGGACCGGCCGGCGCGGCACAGCGCGTCGAGGGCACCGCGCGCGATCTGTGCCTGCTCGCCACCCAGCGGCTGCACCGGTCCGACACCGGCCTCGTCGCCACCGGCCCGGACGCGGACCGCTGGCTGGACATCGCGCAGGCGTTCGCGGGGCCGCCCGGCGGCGGCCGGGAACCGATGGCAGCGAACGGACCGGCATGACCGGCTGGGAAGCGACCGGCCCTGACACGACCGGCCCTGACGCGACCGGCCAGCAGTCGCACCGCCGACGGGCGATACGCATCGGGAACGCCTCCGGGTTTTACGGAGACCGGCCCGCCGCGTTCCGCGAGCAGCTGCAAGCCGGCGACGTCGACGTCCTCACTGGCGACTACCTCGCCGAGCTGACCATGCTCATCCTGGCCCGCGACAAGGCCGTAGACCCATCGCTCGGCTACGCCCGCACGTTCGTCGCGCAGTTCAAGGACTGCGTCGGGCTCGCCGCCGAGCGCGGGGTCCGGCTCGTCGTCAACGCGGGCGGGCTCAATCCCGCCGGGCTCGCCGGCCGGCTCCGCGAGCTGACCGACACCCTGGGCCTGCGCGTGCGGATAGCCCACGTGGAAGGCGACGACCTGCTGCCCCGCGCGGGCGAGCTGGGCCTGGACGCGCTTGGGCTTGGCAAGCCGCTGGCCGCCAACGCCTATCTCGGCGGGTTCGGGATCGCGGAATGCCTGCGCGCAGGCGCGGACGTCGTCGTGACCGGCCGGGTCACCGACGCATCCCTGGTGGTGGGGCCGGCCGCGGCCTGGTTCGGCTGGTCGCCCGCCGACCTTGACGCGATCGCGGGCGCCATGGCCGCCGGGCACGTCATCGAGTGCGGCGCCCAGGCGACCGGCGGCAACTACGCCTTCTTCACCGCGGTCAAGGACATGCGCCATCCGGGGTTCCCCGTCGCGGAAGTGGCGGCCGACGGATCCTCCGTCATCACCAAGCCGGCCGGCACGGGCGGCGCGGTGACCGTCGGCACCGTCACCGCTCAGCTGCTCTACGAGGTCGGCGGCGCCCGCTACGCGGGCCCCGACGCGGTGCTCCGGCTGGATTCGGTCCGGCTCACTCAGGACGGCGCCGACCGGGTGCGGATCAGCGGTGTGCGCGGCGAGCCGCCGCCTGACACGCTCAAGACCGGCGTCACCGCGCTAGGCGGCTACCGCAACGAGGTCACGTTCGTGCTCACCGGCCTGGACATCGAGGCCAAGGCCGAGCTCGTCAGGCAGCAGCTCGCCGACGCCGTCCCCGAAGGCACGACATGGACCCTCGCCCGCACCGATCACGCGGACGCCGTCAGCACGGAAACGGCGAGCGCCCTGCTGCGCTGTGTCGCGCGCGGGGCGGACCCGGACGCCGTCGGCAGGCGGTTCTCCGACGCTGCCGTGCACCTGGCGCTCGCCAGCTACCCAGGGTTTCACCTCACCGCCCCGCCGGGCGCCGCGGCGCCGTACGGGGTGTTCAGGTCGGCGCCGGTGCCCGCGGCCGCCGTGCCGCACATCGCCGTGCTGGCCGATGGCCGCCGGGTCGAAATCCCCCACTCGCCGCTTGCGGTGCCCGCCGCACAGGCGCTCGCCCCGGTCCCAGAACCTGAAATTTCTTATCCGGAACGTACCGGCGGCTCCCGCCGCGTCCCCCTCGGCCGGATAGCCGGCGCGCGCAGCGGGGACAAGGGCGGCGACGCCAACCTCGGCGTCTGGGTGGAGGACGACCGCGCCTGGCCGTGGCTCGCGCACTTCCTGACGCTGGACACCGTGCGCGCCCTGCTGCCGGAAACCGCCGGCCTGGGGCTGGACCGGCACGTGCTGCCCAACCTGCGCGCGGTCAACGTGATCGTGCGCGGCCTGCTCGGCGAGGGCGTCGCCTACAACGCGCGATTCGACCCGCAGGCCAAGGCCCTGGGCGAGCTGCTGCGCTCCCGGTACGCGGACGTCCCCGAGGAGTTCGCGTGACGGTGCTCCGCTCGGCGTTCGACCCCGCCTCGGCGCAGGCACGCGCGAACGCCGACGCCATGCTTGGCCGGCTCGCCGAACTCGACGCCGAGTACGCGAAGCTACCCGACGCCGGCGGCGCCAGGGCCGTCGCGAGGCACCGCGCCCGGGGCAAGCTCCTGCCGCGGGAACGGGTCGAGCTGCTCCTGGACCGCGACGCGCCGTTCCTCGAGCTGTCGCCGCTGGCGGCGTGGGGCACCGAGTACCCGCTCGGCGCCAGCGTGGTCACCGGGATCGGCGTCGTCGAGGGCGTCGAGTGCGTGATCGTGGCGAACGACCCGACCGTCCGCGGCGGCGCGAGCAACCCGTGGACGGTCAGGAAGGTGTTCCGCGCCAACGACATCGCGCGGGAGAACCGGCTGCCGATGATCTCCCTGGTGGAATCGGGCGGCGCGGACTTGCCGAGTCAGAAGGACATCTTCATCCCGGGCGGCCGGCTCTTCCGCGACCTGACCCGGCTGTCCGCCGCGGGCATTCCCACGATCGCGCTGGTCTTCGGCAACTCCACCGCTGGCGGCGCCTACGTGCCGGGGATGAGCGACCACGTGGTCATGGTCCGCGAGCGGGCCAAGGTGTTCCTCGCCGGCCCGCCGCTTGTGAAGATGGCGACCGGCGAGGTCGCGGACGACGAGTCGCTTGGCGGCGCGGACATGCACGCCCGTGTCTCGGGGCTGGCCGACTACTACGCGACCGACGAGCTCGACGCGATCCGCCTCGGCCGCCGTGTCGTTGCGCGGCTCAACCACCGCAAGCCGGGACGGCCGGCGCGTCCGGCGCCCGCGCCGCCGCGGTTCGACTCCGGGGAGCTGCTCGGGATCGTGCCCGCCGACCTGAAGCAGCCGTTCGACCCGCGCGAGGTCCTCGCCCGCGTCGTCGACGACAGCGACTTCGACGAGTTCAAGCCGTTGTACGGGACAAGCCTGGTCACCGGCTGGGCGGAGCTGCACGGCTATCCGGTCGGCGTGCTCGCCAACTCCCACGGCGTGCTGTTCTCCGCCGAGTCGCAGAAGGCGGCCCAGTTCATCCAGCTCGCCAACTCGTCAAGAACGCCGCTGGTGTTCCTGCACAACACCACCGGCTACATGGTCGGCGCCGAGTACGAGCAGGGCGGCATCATCAAGCATGGCGCGCTGATGATCAACGCGGTCGCGAACTCGTCGGTCCCGCACCTGTCGGTGCTGATGGGCGCCTCCTACGGCGCGGGGCACTACGGCATGTGCGGGCGGGCGTTCGACCCGAGGTTCCTTTTCGCCTGGCCGTCCGCGCGATCGGCCGTGATGGGACCGCAGCAGCTCGCCGGCGTGCTCTCGATCGTGTCGCGCGCCGCCGCGCAGGCCGCCGGGCGGCCCTTCGACGAAGACGCGGACGCGGCGATGCGCGCGGCGGTTGAGCAGCAGATCGACGCCGAGTCGCTGCCGGCGTTCCTGTCCGGCCGGATCTACGACGACGGCATCATCGACCCCCGCGACACCCGGACCGTGCTCGGCATGGCCCTGTCAGTCATCGCCAACGCCCCCGAGCCGGCGCCCGCCGCGGGCGGCTTCGGCGTCTTCCGGATGTGAGTGCTTTATGGGCGATCAGCAGGTGACCCGGGTGCTCGTCGCCAACCGCGGCGAGATCGCGCGCCGCGTGGTGGCGACCTGTCACCGGCTGGGCCTGTCGGCCGTGGCGGTCTGCTCCGACCCCGACCTCGACGCCCCGCACGTGCGCGAGGCCGACGTCGCCGTCCGGCTCCCCGGCGCCGCCGCCGCGGACACCTACTTGCGGGCCGACCTGCTCGTCGACGCCGCGCTGCGGGCCCGGGCGGACGCCGTGCACCCCGGGTACGGCTTCCTGTCGGAGAACGCCGCCTTCGCGCGGGCGGTCATCGACGCCGGACTCACCTGGATCGGGCCGTCCCCCGAGGCCATCGCGGCGATGGGGTCCAAGGTCGAGTCCAAGCGGCTCGCCGAGTCGGCCGCCGTGCCCGTGCTGACCTCGTTCGATCCGAGCGCGGTGTTGAACAGCGATCTTCCCGTGCTCATCAAGGCTTCCGCGGGCGGCGGCGGGCGGGGCATGCGGATCGTGCGCCAGCTCGCCGACCTCGGAGCCGAGGTCGAGCTTGCCCGGGCCGAGGCGGCCGCATCGTTCGGGAGCCAAGAGATTTTTATTGAGCCCTTCATCGAGCGCGGTCACCATGTCGAGGTCCAGGTGATGGCCGACCGGCACGGCACGGTGCTGGTGCTCGGGGAACGGGAGTGCTCGATACAGCGGCGCCACCAGAAGATCATCGAGGAGTCACCCTCGCCGCTCGTGGAGCGGACACCTGGCCTGCAGGACCGGCTCCGCATCGCCGCGATCGCCGTGGCCCTCGCTATCGGCTACACCGGCGCCGGCACGGTCGAGTTCCTCGCCATGCCCGATGGACGCTTCTGGTTCCTTGAGATGAACACCCGCCTGCAAGTCGAGCATCCGGTGACCGAGTGCACGACCGGACTTGACCTAGTCGAATTGCAGCTCCTCGTCGCGGCGGGCGGCGAGCTGCCGACACCGGTCCCGCCACGCGGGGCCGCCGTGGAGGCACGCCTTTACGCCGAGGACCCGGCCGCCGGCTGGCTGCCCGCGACCGGGACGCTGCACCTCCTGGACATCCCCGCCAGCCACACTGCTTTCACGCCGCCGGTGCTTGACGTGGCGCCGCGCGGCGTGCGGCTGGACTCCGGAGTCGCCGACGGCGCCGTGATCGGCGTGCATTACGACCCGATGCTCGCCAAGGTGATCGCCTGGGCGCCCGACCGGGCGCAGGCGTGCGCGCTGCTCGCGCGCACGCTCGCTCAGGCCCGGATCCACGGCCCGCGCACCAACCGCGACCTGCTCGCGCGCGTCCTTGACCACCCGGCGTTCGCCGCCGGGGACACGGACACGGGATTCCTGGACCGGCACGGCCTCGACGTGCTCGCCGCTCCGCTTGCTGGTCCCGAGGACGAGCGGCTGGCCGCGGTCGCCGCCGTCCTCGCGGACGCCGCGCGGCGGCGGGACCTGGCGTCCGCGCTGGCCGGCTTGCCAACCGGATGGCGGAACGTGCCGACGCAGCCGCAGTGGAGCGTGCTCGCCGGGCCGGCCGGGGAGCACCGGGTCAGCTACCGGGCCGCCCGCTCCGCCCCGGCCGGGGTGACCGTTGACGACATGGCTGGCGTCGTCGCGCTGTCGTGCGCGCCCGATGAGGTCGTGCTTGAGGCCGACGGTCTCGTGCGCAGCTGGCGGGTCAGCCGTTACCCAGGCGATGACCGCCTGTTCGTGGACGGCGATGCCGGGTCCGTGACGTTCACCGAGGTTCCGCGGTTCCCCGAGGCCGCGGCCAGCCGCGACGAGGGATCGCTCCTCGCGCCATGGCCCGGCACAGTCGTCGCGGTGCGCGTCGCCGTCGGCGATGAGGTCCATCCCGGCCAGGAACTGCTCGTCATCGAGGCGATGAAGATGCAGCATGTCGTGCGCGCCGACCGGGCCGGCCTGGTCGAGTCGCTGCCCGTAGCGGCCGGCCGCACGGTCGATGTCGGTGCGGTGCTCGTTGTTTTCGCGGAGGTGTCCCAGTGAGCTTTACCGAATCGCCGGAACGGCAGGCGCTGCGCGAGTCCGTCCGGCAGGTGGCACGCAAGTTCGGCAGAGACTACGCCGTCTCTCACGCCCGCCGCGGTGAGCCGCTCACCGAGCTGTGGCAGGAAATGGGCGCCGCGGGGTTCCTCGGCGTGAACCTGCCCGTCGAGTACGGCGGCGGCGGCGCCGGCATATACGAGCTGGCCCTCGTCCTCGAGGAGATCACCGCGGAGGGCGCGCCGCTCATCATGATGGTCGTCTCCCCCGCCATCGTCGGCACCGTGCTCGCCCGCTATGGCACGGTCGAGCAGCGGGCCCGGTGGCTGCCTGGCATCGCCGACGGCGGCACGGTCGTCTCGTTCGGCATCACCGAGCCTGACGCGGGGAGCAACTCGCACAACCTGACGACCGTCGCGCGCGAGGACGGCTCGGACTGGATCCTCAACGGCCGCAAGACGTTCGTGACCGGGGTCGCCAACGCCGACGCCGTGCTCATCGTCGCCCGGATCCAGCACGCCAGAACCGGGCGGCTGCGGCCGGCCATGTTCCTGCTGCCGCGGGAGACACCCGGTTTCGCCTACCAC
>Ga0126381_100007963_pt1 | contig 11825 bp, 11 predicted proteins | sample PanSoiMetPlot_28_FD_96465 | JGI IMG/M metagenome (GOLD analysis project Ga0126381, IMG submission 96465) | Tropical forest soil microbial communities from Panama - MetaG Plot_28 | ecosystem: Environmental > Terrestrial > Soil > Tropical forest > Bulk soil | place: Panama | collected 2016-02-17
GAAGGGTGTACGGTTTCTGGACGCTCCGGTGAGCGGCGGCGAACCGAAGGCAATCGATGCAACGCTTGCGATCATGGCCGGCGGCGACGAGGCGGTTTTCAAGGAAGTGGCTCCGATTCTGCAGTCGATGGGTTCAAGCGTCACGCTAACCGGACCGGTCGGAGCAGGGAACGTAACCAAGCTTGCAAACCAGATTATGGTGGCGTGCAATATCGCGGCGATGGGCGAAGCGCTAGTTCTCGCGACGAAAGCCGGTCTCGATCCGAACGTTGTTTTCAACGCGGTGAAGGGTGGACTTGCAGGGAGCACGGTACTCAACGCGAAGGCTCCGATGGTGATCGGCCGGAATTTTAAGCCGGGCTTCCGCATCCGGCTTCACCAAAAGGATCTGCGGAATGCTCTACTCGCGGCGGAGTCCATGAAGGTTGGGCTGCCGCTGACCAGCAGCGTCCAGCAGATGCTGATGGCTCTGATGAATGATGGCAAGGGCGATCTCGATCATTCCGCGATCGTCACGTTCATTGAGGAGATGGCGGGCACTGAAGTGAAGCCGCCGGCGTCCGCGTGAGTTTCGGAGAAAAATATTAGTTACCGCTTGCTGACGCGCGCGGCTCAGTAGAGTTACCGAGCCGCGACCGTGGCGGAGCGGTGTTGACGGTCCTTTTATCCGCTTATTCGCTGGGTTCGCTGAAACTCGCGACGAAGGAGCTGCGCTTGCCGGGACTGCTCCAGGTGGTGCCGAGGCCCGCGCCCTCATATTTGTTATCGATGGTGTAAGCGGCCATCGCGTGGCTGGTCTTCGACATCGGCTGATACCAGACTTCCTCGTTGTGGCAGATCTGGTCGTTTTCCTCGAGCGCGCGGGTTCGAATCTTCGCCAGGTTTCCCGCGGTCAGCGACGCGCATTTGCTGTGCAGATTATTGTTCGCGATCTCGAGATCGATTGGCTGGGCATCCACTTTGACCACATCCGAGAGCCAATGGCCGCTCATATGTTTCGCAAAACTGGTGAGCGCCAGGCGCTGTTCGGGGTCGGCCTTGCTGTCCACGATAATCACCGCTTTCGCGGGATTCGAAGCGATGGTCAAATCGCCGATCGTCCCTTCGGCCCGGATCACGCCTACCACGGACAATCCCGAAAGATCGACGCCGTTCCAGGATCCATTGGTCACCTTCCAGCCCATGACGGCGAGTTGCCCGATCAGGCCCGCCTCTGAGTTGGCAAAACACGGTCCGGTGTATACGTCCGCGGTACGCGCCTCAAGATACGTTCCGGAAATAGTGTGGGAAGGTAGGCCGGCCGCGAGGGTCATGCCAGCCGAAACGAAAAGGGATAGCACTGCACCTTCGAAAACTTTCATTTACTGCCTCCTCAAAAACTGAACCGTTGACTCAATTATAGAGGAGGAGGGGCGGGAATTTCAGGTCGGTATTCCACAGATACAAGTGTCAAACCTTTGGCGGGCGCAGTCGGGCCGCACTTCGCAATTCCCGGCAGCGACTCGGCTGGAATGTTACCTTTTCCCACCTCGATCAGGGTGCCCACGATATTGCGCACCATGTGCTTGAGAAATCCGCTGCCGCGCACGCGGTAAATCAGGCGTTCACCGTCGCGGGTAAGGCGCGAGCAAAAGATCCGCCGGACTTTACTCTTGCCTTCGGCATCGCGATCGTCCGCGGCGGCATAGGCGGTGAAATCGTGCTCGCCTTCGAAACGGGTCGCGGCCCGGATCATCGCTTTTTCGTCGAGCGGGTAGGGATGCTGGTGCACCCACTGCCACTCAAACGGGGAACACACCGGGCTGCGCACGATCCGGTATTCGTAGGTCTTAGCCACTGCATCGAACCGCGGATGGAATTCCGGCGCCGCCTCTTCGGCCGAAAGCACGCGAATCGCGGGAGGCAGCAAGCGGTTCACCGCGCGCACAAAGTTCGGAAGGGGAATCGGATTCTCGATCGTAATTGCGGCGACCTGCGCCAGGGCGTGTACGCCGGCATCCGTCCTTCCCGATCCTGCGACGTGTACGGGTTTCTTTTCCATCCCGCCGATGATCTCTTCGAGGACACCCTGGATGGTTGGCAATCCGGGCTGCACCTGCCAGCCGTGAAACTCCGTGCCGTTGTAGGCGACCGTGAATCGGATCCGCCGGGAAGGCATCAGACTGCGCGCGATCCGGGCTTCACCACCGGAATGCCCTGCTTGCAAAGCGGGCATTCTTCCGGGGGCCAAGCCGTAACCTTCATGGTATGGAGGGCCACACGCGGCACGCCGAGATCCGCCGCGCCCCCGCTGCGGTCGATAATCGAACCCGCCGCGAGCACCTCCGCACCCATGCTTCGCAGCAGGGCGATCACTTCGCGCGTGCTGCCGCCGGTGGTTACCACATCCTCGACGACGACCACGGCCGTTCCCGGATCGATGTGGAAGCCGCGCCGAAGCGTCATCACGCCGGCATCGCGCTCCGTGAACAGTGCCTGTACACCGAGCTCCCGTCCGACCTCGTGCCCAATGATTACACCGCCCATCGCCGGCGAAACCACCAAACCGATCGGACGTTCCCGCGTCAAAGCCTGAAGATGCACGGCAAGCGCGCGACCCAGGGTTTCGGCATGCTTCGGATGGCTCAGTACCAGGGCGCATTGCAGGTATTCCGGGCTATGGAGGCCACTCGTCAGGCGGAAATGGCCCTTTAAATATGCCCCGGTCTGTTCGAAAAGGTCGAGAACGTTCTCTGGTTGCGATGTCACAACCGGCTAGCATACCATTGAGCTTGTACACCTCCGGACTGGACGTTTTCATACGGCACGCGGGCTGTTATCTAACGGCCTTACAAGAGTGAAAACTCATGCATCGAGTGCAATCCATCATTGCGATCTTCTTTGTCTATCGCTTAATACTTCCCGTTACGGCACTTGCGCAGGACGTTGCGCCGATGTCCGAAAAAGCCCCGCTTGCCACGCGGTCGCCGTCGGTCAGCAAAGAAAATCAAAGCCGTCTGTCCAAATTGCTGGGCAACTATGAGCCTGCGATCGTGTCGCCGGTCAACGAGGGCAACTCGTCGCGGCTCGACTCCATGCTACGGGCGGGAAATCTCTATCTCTCGCTCCAGGATGTGATCGCGCTGGCGCTGGAAAACAACGTCGACGTCGAGGTTCAGCGGTACGATTCGATGATCGCCGACACCAACCTGCTGCGGGCCAAGGCGGGCGGAGCGCTGCGCGGCGGAATCCCGTCAGTATCGAGCGGGCCTTCGTCCGCATCGACAACGACCAATGTGACGCCGTCCACGCCACTCACGCCGTCATTTTCGAGCTCTGGCGTTTCCAGCGGGACCAGCATCCCCTCGCTCGATCCCACGATTTCGGGATCGTATCAGTACCAGCATTCCAGTTCGCCCCAATCCAGCCTGGTCGTGACCGGGACCAACGTGCTCGTCAACCGGGTTAACTCCGGACAGATCAGCTACAACCAGGGCTTTCTGACCGGCACGAACGTGAGCCTCGGATACAGCGATACGCTGCTAAATTCCAACAGCACTACGAACCTGCTCAACCCATACCATACCGGCGCGCTCTCGCTGAGTGTGAGCCAGCACATCCTGCAGGGCTTCGGACTGGCGCTCAACCGGCGGAACATCGATATTGCGCGCAACAATCGGGAGCTGGCCGACCTCCAGTTCAAACAGCAGGTGATCGCGACCGCGACCTCCGCCATGCTGCTCTATTGGAACCTGGTGAGTTTCATCGATGACGTGAAGGCCAAACAGGACTCGCTTTCCTATAACGAGCGACTGTACAGCGACAACAAGAAGCAGGTGGCGATCGGAACATTGGCGCCGATCGAAGTGGTGCGCGCCGAAGCGGCGGTGGCCAGTTCCCAGCAGGATCTGGAGATTTCGCAGACGCGCGTCCTGCAGCAGGAGACCATCCTCAAGGACTACCTCAGCCGGAACGGCGTCGCGAGTCCCTCGGTGCAACAGGCCCACGTCATTCCAACCGACCATATCCAAGTCCCGGAGGTCGAACCGATTCAGCCGCTGCAGGACCTGGTGACTGAGGCGATGAGCGCGCGTCCGGAACTCGCCATCGCCCGGATCAACGTGACCAATGCCAAGATCAATCTGCGCGGCTCGCGTTCCGAACTGCTGCCGAGCCTGGATGCGTTCGGCGCGCTCTCGAACAATGGACTTGCCGGAACGATCAACGCGCTACCCGGCGCACCGGGCATTGGTGTGAGCGACGCTCTGCTCGGCGGGTACGGCAGCCTCTTTACGCAGATCTTCGGACGGAATTTCCCCAATTATTCTCTTGGCGTGCAGGTGAATATTCCCGTGCACAATCGCGTCGCGCAGGCCGATTACGTGCTCGATCAGATCAACGAACGCCAGCAGGAACTGGCGCGCTTGCAGGCCGAGAAGCAGGTACGGGTGCAGGTGCAGAATGCGCTGATCGGGTTGCAGCAGGCCCGGACGACCTATCAAACGGCGGTGAAAGAAAGAGTTCTGCAGGAGCAAACGCTGGACGGCGAACAACGCAAACTGGCGCTCGGCGCCTCGACGATCTTAAACGTGATCCTGGTGCAGCGCGATGTGGCGTCGGCGCAATCCGCCGAGGTGTCGGCGCTGAACAGCTATGCCCAGGCGAGAGTGGCTCTCGACTACGCCACCGGCCAGGTGCTCACGACTCAGAACATTTCGATGGATGAGGCATTCCGGGGCCAGGTTTCGCGGCCGCCATCCACGCCTCCGGCTAAACCGGAACGCTGAGAAATGCCGTTCCTGTTGGATCGCGCCGCGGAAGCCTCGCGCCTCCCGGCTCGATCACAGATTCTTGTTGAAGGTCTTCAAGAACATCCGCCAATTCTCTTCACAAGAATGCAATCAGCGCCTCCATGGTCTCCTTAGGCCGCTCTTCCATGAGCCAATGTCCGGTATCTTTCATGTCGACCACGGTGACCGTGGTGGCCACAAGCTTCATCTGCGGGCCTAGGATTGCGGCGCTGGCTTTATCGCCCGCGATCGACAGAACGGGCATCGTTAGCCTGGTCTTCGCCATTTGTGCGAAGTCATTCGCCGTTTTCGGCCACGCGGCAAAGTAGGCCCAGCCGGCACGCATGCGGCCGGGACGGGAATATGCTGCGACATAGTCTTTACGGTCGGCGGGTTTAAGCGAGCGCGTTTTGTCAGCCGCCAGGTCATTCCAGAAGTATGCAAAATAGACGTTTTCGCGTCCTTTGACGAGTGCTTCCGGCGTGGGACCGTGAAAGCGAAAGTGCCACAGATTGTCGTTGTTATATGCGAGTTCCCAACCCGTGACGCCGGGTAGGAACGCATCCAAAACGGCCAATTTCTCGACTTCAGCGGAGAACTGTGCAGCATAGGCGTAGGCAACCATGAGGCCGATGTCATGCCCGACGACACGGGCCTCCGTAACGCCGATCGATTTCGCGAGCGCATGAATGCGAATGGCTGCTGTTTTCATATCGCAACCATCCTTCGGAATGTCGGAATCGCCGATACCGGGAAGGTCGGGGGCGATGACGGTGAACTTGTCCTTAAGTCTGTCGATCAGAGGACGCCACATTCTGGAGGTCTGGGTGTAGCCATGCAGAAGGATTAAGGCCGGGCCCTGTCCCGCTGTGAGGTAGTGAAGCTTTTTCCCTTCGATTTTCGCAAAGCGCGACGCTACCGCCGTTGGACCAATCTTCATTTCATCGCTCTCCAAAAAGGTTCTGTCGAGACGAACTCTCGGCCGGCGGCCTGGTAGAAATCACTCGTGCGGCACGGCTTCGCCGATTATACCCTTGCGCTGACGATAGTGCGAATTGACGAGGACTTTAATGCAGAGGCGATATGATACCGGGTGTCAATGAAAGTTTACTGCCTGGTTAACGATGAGGCCGGACGCGCTGTCGCCGGCTCAGCCAATCTCCCGGACGAAGTCTTTGCGCGGGCGCGCCGCCTGGAAGACGTCCCCAAATTGCCGAACGAACCCAAGGAACCCCACCACCCGGGAAAGCCGACGATGATACGGATCGCGAGCGGCGGCCACACGATTATCACGGTCGCCAAAGTCTCCCCATTTGAAGAACATTTCCTGCGGGCGCAGCCCGGCGATTGCGTGCTATTCCTGGACTTCCAGCCCGCCGCGAAACCCGCGGACTCCTATGCCGGCCACCATTCCGTTGTCGGCCCGCAGGGCGCGGTCCTCGAACGCTGGGAGTGGGACGAGCCGATTGACCCGGCAACGTTGGGCTGGAAAAAGATCTCAATATAATTGAATTCGGCGGCCGGCGGGTCGAGCCGCGAGCGGTCTGTCGACCGGTGCCGCGCCATGGGAGACGCCATGAAAGCTGTCTTATTTTTCGCCATCGCCGCAGCGGCGTTAGCGGATGATTCCGCGATGGAGATTCTTCACCGAACGGCCGAAACCTACCGAAAATCGGGCGAGAGCGAATTCAACGTCACTATTCAGAAGATCGAAAACGGCGGAGAAAAGGTCTCGGAAGGCTCCGCCGTGCGTCGTGCCTGGTTCGACCAGATCGACAGGCACGTCCGAAGCGCAGAGATTGCGCGCGAGGAACGATACATTCAGCAGGGCAAGCCCGTCGCTATCGTGATCGTTCGGGTCATGCGGGATGAGTGGCCGGAAGGCTCCCTCCCGGGGGCTCAGTTTGCGATGTACCGCATCGATCAGAAAAACTTTCGGATATACAAGGTCAGCACGTACGCGGCGAAGACGACGGAGATCGCCTTATATGGTGGCGAGTCTCCGGCGCCCGGCATGAAGGGTGAGGAGGTGAGTATGATCGGAATGCAGGCCCCCGATTTTACCCTCTCCGATCCCTCCGGCAAGTCCGTCCATCTGCGCGATCTGCGTGGGAAAGTGGTAATCGTGGATTTCTGGGCGACCTGGTGCGGTCCCTGCCGCGCGTTGATGCCGCACATCCAGAAGATGCATGAGCAACTTTCCGCCAAGGGTCTGACGATTCTGGGCCTGAACGTTGGTGAGAATGGCGCTACCGTAGCGAAGTTTGCGAAAGAGCAGTCCTACACTTTTCGACTGCTGCTCGATGCCGAACCGGAGGTCACCAGCCGCTACTTTGTACTCGCCTACCCAACGACGTTCGTGATCGACCGCGCGGGTCGCATCGCGTTCCGTGACATGGGATCGGGCAAGCCCACGGATTTGCAAGCTGCCATCAAAAAGGCCCTGTCGATCGATTGAACTCCGGCACCAGCAGAATCCTGCTGGTTATCAGGGCAGGGGCTTGACGCGGACGGTTTTGAAGGTGATCAGATAGCCTTCGGCTTCGAGCCCCAGGTAACCCTTCATGACCTCCAGATCGGTTTCGCTGCTCAATTCCCCGTTGACCGTCAGGCTGCAGTGTTTGCCTTCGCAGCGGATGTCGTAGACGTTCCATTCGCCGGCCGGTTTCTCGAACTGCCCCTTGCGTTCCTTCACTGTCGTGATTCGCTTCGGCTCGCCGTTGACCGGGGTGACCGCAAATATGTAGCCGCCGGATCCGCTATCGGTCTGGGCCTGGTGCCAGATCTTGCCCATTTCGTCGTTGCGGAAGAAGACACCGCTGTTGTATTTCGGATTCGGCGTGGTGACCGGCGTGAACTTCCATTCGACGTGATAGAGGAAGTTCTCGAATTGCCGGGCGTCGTAGCGCAGCCACTCGTGGCCTTGATCGCCGTTGCAAATAAGGGTATGGTTGGGGGAGTCGACGCTCCACTGCTGCTTCTCGCTCACCGGCTTGTCCGGCGGGATGGCGACGCGAGTCCAGCCCTTCAGGTCCTTGCCCGGCAGCATGTCGATCCAGCCGGGGTCGGCTGCAAAGGAGAAGGTCGCAAAACAGAACAGACTAAGAAAGAGACGCATGGTGTTCCTCGATATCGGCCGCTTCGCCGACGGGAATCGCTTTCGCTCCCGGGACGATGATTTTGAGCAGTCCGCCCAGCACCGCCCCGGCGCCCACTTCGAACCACTTCGCAACGCCAAAGCCGGCGAGCATCTTCATGGATGCGGTCCACAGAACGGGATTCGGAATCTGCTGATACAGTCCTTCGCGCGCTTCCGCCCCTGTCCGGATCTCGCGAGCCTGCCAGTTATTGACCAGCGGCGTGGCGAGATCGGAGAAATTGGCGGCATCCAGATCCGTTTTCATGCGGTCCTGGGCCGGTTTCATCAGCGGACAATGGAAGGGCGCGCTGACCGGAAGCGGCACCGTCCGTTTTGCGCCTGCCGCCTTCGCCAGTTGCATGGCCCGTTCGACGGCACCCTTGTGTCCGGCGATCACGATCTGGTCGGGCGAGTTCAGGTTGGCCGCGGTGACAACCTCGTCCTTCGCCGCCTCCGCCAGGATTCCTTCCAGTTTGCCCTCGGGAAGCTTGAGGATCGCGGCCATCGCGCCGACGCCCGCCGGGACGGCTTCCTGCATATACTGCCCGCGCTTGCGGACCATCCTGACGGCCTCAGCGAAGGGAATGGATCCGGCGGCGACCAGCGCCGAATACTCGCCCAGGCTGTGGCCGGCGACGTAGTCGGGCCTGATTCCATGCTCTTCGAGGACACGCCAGGCGGCCGTCGATACAGTGACGAGCGCGGGTTGTGTGTTCTCGGTCAGCTTGAGTGTTTCGAGCGGTCCTTCGAAGCAGATTTTGGAAATGGCAAAGCCCAGTGCGTCGTCGGCTTCTTCGAACACACGGCGCGCGGCGGGGAATTTGTCGGCCAGGGACTTTCCCATCCCGGCGAATTGCGATCCTTGGCCGGGGAATAAAAATGCGGTTTTCGACATAGAGAAGCGTTATTACTTTTCGAGTCCGGTAATGTCCACGGAGTCCTTGACCGCGACGCGGGTGCCGTCCGCGGTCTTGAGGTGGAGGCCGAAAAAGGTCCAGTCCTGCGCGTTCTGGATCGTTCCGGCGGTTTTGGCTTCGATCTCGAGGTTGCGGAACTCGAAGCCGGTTAGCGGCGAGTCTTTGTAGGAAGCTACGGAGAATGCCTGTTTCGCATCGCGCGCTTTGACGTCCGAAACGCGAACGTCGTGCAGGTGCGGCAGCCCCTTCTCCGGCGGCACGGGTGCGGTGAGCACCTTCCAGTACGAGGGATAGTCCTTGATGTTGTCCGGAATTTTGGCGTAGCTATAGCTGGGATTCCAGTTGAACTGAACGCTGAAGACCGAATTGACTCCTTCGATTTCCACGTCGTGAATATTGATTCCCTGGATCGTCCCTCCGCGAGTGCTAGCTGATTTAAATAGAATTCCGTTGGGAACGCCGGGAAGAACATGGAGGCGGCTGACTTCCACCTCCCGAATTCCGCCCGAGGTTTCGCTGCCGAATGTCACTCCGGCGGCGCCGGCTCCTACGGTATTGTCGTCGATCGAAATCTTTTCCGACGGCCGGTTTACGCGCAGGCCGTCGGCGTCACGTCCGGCTTTGAGGCAGATCGCGTCGTCATTGCACTGGATGTCGCAATGCTGAACGGTGACGCTCGAGGAGGAATCGAGATCGACGCCGTCGGTGCTGGGTCCGCGTCCGCCTTCGTTGTTGCGGATTGTGATGCCGTCCACGTTGACCTTGCGGGAGTAGCAGACGTGGACGGTCCAGAAGCCGGAGCGTTTGAGCGTCAGTCCCTGGAGGTTCACGTCCTCCGACTTAAAGATCTGGATCAACCGCGGACGCTGGCAGTCGTAGTCGGCGGCCCAGCGGATGCCTTTGGGTTCGTAGTCGTTCCGCCGCATGTTCCAGTATTTGTCCCACCAGATTTTGCCGTCTCCGTCGATAATGCCCTTGCCTGAAATGGTGACGTTCGACTGCTCGTAGACATTGATCAGTGCGGCGGGCCAGTTCATCTCGATGCCGGCAACGCGCGTCGGCATGACCGGATAGCCGGCAAGGTCCTGAACGCCGAGGATAGTCACGCCTTCGTCGACCCGCAGATGGGTCCCGGATTTGAGGAAAAGCGATCCGGAAAGGTAGACGCCTGGCTGGAAAACGACGGTTCCGCCAGTGGCGCCGGCAGCTGCATCGATGGCTTTCTGGATGGCTTTCGTATCGATGGTTTTGCCGTCACCCCTGGCGCCGTAATCGCGGACCTGGAAGTTGGCGCCGAAGAGAAGGGCAGGCAGGATAAATGCCGCGAAAAGTTTCACTTACAGCTCGCTTCCTACAGTAACGGGTGATCCGGCCATGGCAATCAGCTTGTCCTCGAAATCCACCTTCATGTGTCCGTTGCGGTGATGGCGGAGGTACCAGCGATAGGTTTCCTTCAGGCCGGCATCGAAGGAGGTCAGGCGGACCTTGAGTACACGGGTGACTTTGCCGATGACTTCGGTAATGGGCGGAAGGTCGAAGTAGACCCCGAAATAGGCGGGATCGCCCATGGGGTTGCCGCCGGCTTCGAGGATGCGGTCGCGAGGAATCCGCACGAGTTCCAGTTTCTTGTTGGCGGCGTTGGCGAACGCGCGGACCACTTCGAGTTGCGTCAACGGCCGCGTGTTGCCGATATTAAATGCTTCGCCGACAGCCCCGGGCTCTTCCATCGACGCCATCATGGCGTCGATCAGATCTTTGATGTAAACGAACTGCATCAATCGGCCGCCGTCACCGGGAAGAATAATGGGCCGGCCGGCGCGCATGCGATCCCAGAAAAAGGCTTCGCGGTAGAAGGGGTTTTCGGGTCCGTAGATGAAGGGAGGCCGGAAGGTGACCACCGGAAAGCCGTGCTGGTTGTGCATGCGGAAGAGCATGCGTTCGGTGGCTGCCTTGTTGCGGGTGTAGGGATCGTGATGGTCTTCCGCGGCCAGGGGATCCTTCTCGTAGTGGTTCAGCCCGTCGCCATAGGCGGCGATGCTGGACGTAAAGATATAGCGCGTCAGACGATCGCCGCAGGATCGCAGGGTATGTTCCACCTGGGCTGCCGTGGTGCCGCGATGCCAGTCATAGACATTGTCGAAAACCACGTCGAAACGATGCCCGGCAAGGGCGCGCTTTAACGCAATGGGATCATTGCGGTCGGCTTGCAGATTTTCGGCGCGACGGCCGAAATCATGTTTATCCCTGCGATGGAGAATCGCAACATCGTGGCCCTGTTTCAATAGTTCCGATACGAGGTGCCGTCCTATGAACAGAGTTCCGCCAATGACCAGAACCTTCATCTTCGCTTATCGTGTCCAGGGCGGCATGCCGTCGAGGCAGCCGCCGTTACCCACTTCCGTTAATGAGCCGGCCCCCGGGGTTCAGGCGGTCCGGAGACGCCTCTAGTCGTAGTATTCCAAACCGAGGTGCGTGATCAACTGCTCGCCTTGCATCCAGCGAAGCGTATTTTTCAACTTCATCAACTGGATGAAGATATCATGTTCCGGGTACAAACCGGGAGCGGTCATCGGCGCCTTGAAATAGAACGAGAGCCATTCCTGGACGCCGCGCATGCCGGCGCGCTGGGCGAGATCCATAAGGAGCACGAGATCGAGCACCAGCGGAGCGGCGAGAATCGAATCGCGGCAGAGGAAGTCGATCTTGATCTGCATGGGGTAGCCCATCCAGCCGAAGATGTCGATGTTGTCCCAACCTTCCTTGGCATCGCCGCGCGGAGGATAGTAGTTGATCCGGACCTTGTGATAGATGTTCTTATAAAGGTCCGGATAAAGGTCCGGCTGAAGAATCTGTTCAAGGGCGGATAACTTGCTTTCTTCCTTGGACTTGAATGACCCAGGGTCATCCAATACTTCGCCGTCCCGATTGCCGAGAATGTTGGTAGAAAACCAGCCGTGGACGCCCAGCATGCGGCTCTTGAGTCCCGGCGCGACGAGGGTC
>Ga0126381_100007964_pt1 | contig 11824 bp, 10 predicted proteins | sample PanSoiMetPlot_28_FD_96465 | JGI IMG/M metagenome (GOLD analysis project Ga0126381, IMG submission 96465) | Tropical forest soil microbial communities from Panama - MetaG Plot_28 | ecosystem: Environmental > Terrestrial > Soil > Tropical forest > Bulk soil | place: Panama | collected 2016-02-17
CATGAACCATCTGGCGCTCAACGTGGCATCGGGCAGCTACGAGAGCCTGAAGGCCGACCTGGAACGCCATGGCGTCGCCGTCAGCGGTCGTCCGGGCGACGACCATTGCATTTACTTCAGCGACCCGGATGGCCACCGGCTGCAGCTGATGTTCCGCAAGTAGCGTGCTGTGAGCAACATCGCCGCCGTCGCCACTTTCCCCATCTCGGTGCCGCGCCCCGAGCCGGTGTGGACCGCGCATGAGCGCTCGACCGCGTGGAATGCGATCCTGACGCAAGTCACGACCGACGATGGCCTCACCGGTCACGGCATCGTCCATGCCGGGCCGGCGCCGCGGGTCTGCGCGTACGTCGCCCGGTTTGGCGCGTTCGTCGCCGGCATGGACGCGCTGGCGACGACGGCGGTGTGGGAGCGGCTGTTTGCGCTGACCTCGCCGCGCCCCGGCGCGATTGATGGGCGCGCCGACATCCCGGCGCCGATCGCGCGCGTCGACCGCACCGTGGCGATGGCGGCGATCGCCGGGATCGACATCGCGCTGTGGGATTTGAAGGGCAAGGCCGCCGGCGTGCCGGTCTATCGGTTGCTTGGCGGTGATAATCGGCCGCTCCATACCTACGCCACCGGCGGCTATTACCGCGGCGTCGGCGACGAGGCCTATGGCGAGGAGCTGGCCGGCTTTCTCGCGCTCGGCTACCGCGCGGTGAAGCTCAAATGCGGCGCCGGCTCGGCCGAGCGGGAGGCGGCGCGCATCGCCACGGTGCGGCGCGTCATTGGCGACGCACCCGACCTGATGCTCGACATGAACGCGCCCTACGATCTCACTGAATGCATTGAGTTTGCACGGCGCATCGAGCCCGCGAACATCTTCTGGCTCGAGGAGCCGCTGCACTGGTACCTGCAGCCCGCGGATTTCGCCCGGCTCGCGGCGGCGACGCCGATCCCGCTGGCGCATGGCGAACGGGAGCTGACCCGCTTTACGGTGCGCGACTTCATCACCATCGGCGGCATCCGCTATGTGCAGTTCGACGCGACGCGCGCCGCCGGCTTCACCGAGGCGCTGCGCGTCGCCCATCTCGCTGAGCAGCACGGCGCGATCCTCGCGCCGCATACCGCGCCCGAGATCCACGGCCATCTCGTCCTGGCGATGCCGCGTGCCTCGTTCGGCGTCGAGTCGCATGGCGGGCCGGGCACCGACCCGCTGCATTACGGGCTGTTCCGCGAGCACCCGCATTTGCGCGACGGCAAACTCGTCGTCTCCGACAAGCCCGGCTTCGGGCTCGAAATCGACTGGGATTTTGCCGCCAAATACGCCGCCAAGGGCGGCGAGGGTCGCGCCTTTGGTAGCTAAATCGCCCAAGATTTAAGCGGCTTTAGCACAACATCGAAAGGCAATGCCTTTCGGCAAAGACGCTTCCTAATCAGAAGCCCTAGGGTCGCGATAACGGCCCCAACAGGGGCCCGGCTTGGACAGGGGAGTGCTTTTGATGGCGATTTCGGCCGGCGATGTCAGCGTGCCTTGGTGGAAGGAGCCGACCAAGGACCAATGGTATGCCTATGTGGCGGCGTGGCTGGGCTGGACGCTCGACGCCTTCGACTTCACCGTCTTCCTGCTGATCATGGTGCCGATCGCCAAGGAGTTTAACGTTCCGCTGACGGACGTGGCGATCGTCTTCACCCTGACCTTGTGGATGCGTCTCGTCGGTGCGACCGCGGCCGGCTGGATGGCCGATCGGCTCGGCCGCAAGAAGCCGCTGATGATCTCGATCGCCTGGTTCTCGGTGTGCAATTTCATCGCCGGGTTCTCTCCGACCTTCTGGTTCCTGCTGCTGTTCCGCACGTTGCTCGGCATCGGTATGGGCGCCGAGTGGCCGGCGGGCGCGGCGTTGGCGATGGAGCAGTGGCCGACCCGCTCGCGCGGCTTTATGAGCGGCGTGCTGCAGGGCTCGTGGGGGCTCGGCTTCCTGCTGTCGAGCGCGTGTTATTGGTTGCTGTTCGACAGCTTCGGGTGGCGCGGCATGCTGTGGATCGGCATCGCCCCGGCGATCGCGATCGTCTACATCCGCTTCTTCGTCAAGGAGCCGGAGGTCTGGGTCGAGAATCAGCGGTTGCAAAAACAGGAGAACCGGCACGTCAAGGTGCCGCTGGCGGCGATCTTCAAGCGCGGCGTGGTCGGCAACATGCTCAATGCCTGCTGGTTCCAGTGCGCCGGGTTCGTGACCTACTACTCGATCAACGCGCTGTTCGCGACCCATCTGCAAAAGGATCTGGGCCTCACGACTGCGCTGATCGCCACCCCGCTGATCCTGTCGAACCTGTTCGTCTTCCTCGCCAGTTCGAGCTGGGGGCTGTTCTCCGATCGGTTCGGCAGGCGCTGGGCGATGATCATTCCGGCGGTGATCTCAATGGCGATCGTCCCGGTCTATCTGCTGTCGAGCAACACGACGGTCATCATCGTCGGCTACATCCTGATCGGCCTGTTCGCCGGCGGCGGGATGTACGGTCAGATCCCGGCCTTCCTCAACGAGCGCTACCCGACCGAGGTGCGCGCGACCGCGTCTGCGTTCAGTTACCATGTCGGCGCGATCGCCGGTGGACTGGTGCCGCCCGTCCTGACCTTCTTCGCCACCGATCCGGCATGGAACCTCGGCTTCGCGATCCCGATGTGCATCGGCGCGATGTTCGGGTTGGTCAATTTCGTCATCGCGCTGGCGCTTGGGCCGGAGACCAAGGGGCAGGAGATGGTGCCCGATCTCGTCGTCGCCTAATCGCCTGCATTCGGCAAAACCCTCCGCCCGGTGTTCCGAGCGGAGGGTTTTTCTTTGTCTAGTTCGTTTATTGATCCGATCAAAAAGCCTGATCTCCTGAAATGGACACACTTTATTCCGCTATCTTACGGTGTATCGGCACAGCGCCGACGACAGGCGCCGGCTCGAACAGGGGAGTGCATTCCGATGGCGGTTTCTGCCGGCAATGTCTGCGTGGCTTGGTGGCGGGAACCCACCAAGGATCAGTGGTATGCATGGGTGGCGGCGTGGCTCGGCTGGACGCTCGACGCGTTCGACTTCACCGTGTTCCTGCTGATCATGAAACCGATCGCGGACGAGTTTCACGTCCCGCTCACCGAGGTCGCGTTCGTTCTCACGGTGACCCTGTGGATGCGCCTGATCGGCGCGATAGCCTCGGGTTGGCTCGCCGACCGGGTGGGCCGCAAGATCCCGCTGATGATCTCGATCATCTGGTATTCGCTCGCCAATTTTGTCGCCGGCTTCAGCCCGACCTTTATGTTCCTGTTCGTCTGCCGCGCGCTGCTTGGCATCGGCATGGGCGCTGAATGGCCGGCCGGCGCGGCACTGGCGATGGAAACCTGGCCGATCCGCTCGCGCGGCTTTATGAGCGGCGTGTTGCAGGGTTCGTGGGGCATCGGCTTTGCGCTGTCGAGCCTGATCTTTGGCTTGTTCTTCAACCAGATCGGCTGGCGCGGGATGCTGTGGATCGGCGTGCTGCCGGCGCTGTCGGTGTTCTATGTGCGCAAGTTCGTCAACGAGCCTGAGGTGTGGGTCGAGAACCGGCGCAAGCAACGCGCCGAGCAGCGCGAGGTCAAGGCCCCGCTGATCAGCATCTTCAAGCCGGGGATGCTGGTCAATACGCTGCTGGCTTGCTGGTGGATGGCGAGTAACTTTGTCCTCTACTACTCGCTGACCTCGCTGTTCGCGACCCACCTCCAGAAGGATCTGGGGATGAGCCCGGCGCTGCTGTCGATCCCGATCCTCTTCTTCAATCTGATCGGCTTTGTGGCGATGGCATTCTGGGGCTGGTGGGGCGACCGTTTTGGCCGCCGCTGGGCGATGATCATCCCGGCGGCGCTGGCGGTGCCGATCGCGCCGATCTACCTGCTGACCACCGACTTCACCTGGATCACCATCGGCTACGTGCTGCAGGGCGCCTTTGGCGGCGCTCTCTACAGCCAGCTCCCGAGCTACCTGTCGGAACGCTTCCCGACCGAGGTGCGCGCGACCGCGTCGGGCTTCTGTTACCATCAGGGTGCGATCTGGGGTGGCTTCGTGCCGGTGGTGCTGGCGTTCTGCGCCGAATACTTCCAGGTCGGGTTGGTGATCCCGATGATGGTCGGGACGGTCGGCGCCGCGGCCAGCGTCGTCATCGCGCTGCTGTTGAGCCCCGAAACCAAGGGCAAGGAGCTCACCGCCGAACTCGTCGTCGCCTGAATTGGGCGCATGAAAAAACCCTCCGTCCGGGGTGCCGGGCGGAGGGTTTCATACTTCTAGGCGCTCTATTATTCGCAGACCTTGACGGTTTTCATCGCGTCCATCGCCTCGGTGCGCGTCTTATAGGTAACGCCCGAAGGCCCGACGATGGTCATCTCCTTGGTCACCGGGCGCTGATCGACGATCCGGCAATGCCGGTCGGGGCCCTGAACAATGTAGTACTCGTCGGCGGCAAGCGCCGGCAGCACAGTCGTTGCCAGCATCGCGCCGGCAAGCAGAATGGTCGTCTTCATCGTAAGCCTCCGAATTTAGTTGTACGCAGGAAACGCAATAATTCTGAATTGGTTCCTAACCAATTCAATAACGACGAACGCGTTTCGCTGATAAAGCGAAATTACTTGCTTTGTTATTTCGCCCATCGTTGCAATAATTGCAGGTTGACTTGAAGCTCGACTTCGACGGCTTTGCCGGCCCGGCGAAGATACCGCCCGCGTTTTGCCCCAACGGCGGATGGCCGGCCGGTCCACCATGGTCGCCAGCGCCGCGGCGCGCCGGCGTCCGCGCATGTCCCCATTCCCTTTGGGCACTAGTTTCTTTGTACGCGGCCTCGTCTAGCATGACCGGCGAGGCTGGACGAGACGAGGAGGATGCGATGACCGACCTGCCGCCGCTGGACCCTTCCGTTCTGCCGCACGGCGTCCGCTCGCGCTTTGTCGAGCGGGTCAACGGGCTGCGCGTGCACATCCTTGAAGCCGGGTTCGAGACCGGCGGGCGGTCCTGCCTGTTGCTGCTGCACGGCTTTCCCGAGATCGCCTATTCCTGGCGCAAGATCATGCCGGCGCTGGCCGGCGCGGGGTTTCACGTCATCGCCCCCGATCAACGCGGTTACGGCCGCACCACCGGTTGGAGCGCGAATTACAACGACGATCTGGCGCCGTTTCGCCTGCTTAACGCGGTGCGCGATGCGGCCGGGCTCCTCGCGGCGCTCGGTTATCGCGAGGTAGCGGGCGTCATCGGCCATGATTTCGGCGCCTCGGTCGCCGCGTGGTGCGCGCTGGTGCGGCCCGATATGTTCCGCTCGCTGGCGTTGATGAGCGCGCCGTTCGACGGGCCGCCGGCACTGCCCTTCGCCACCGACGGGAAGGCGCCGGAGGCGCCGCCGAGTCCGACCATCCATGAAGCGCTCGCCGCGCTGCCGCGGCCGCGCAAGCATTATCAATGGTGGTATTCGACCCGGCCCGCCAACGCCGCGATGTGGTATTGCAAAGAGGGCGTGCACGACTTTCTGCGCGCCTATTTCCACCACAAGAGCGCCGACTGGAAAGCCAATCAACCGCACCCGCTGGCCGGCTGGACCGCCGAAGAGCTGGCCAAGATGCCGACCTACTACATCATGGATCTGGCCGATGACATGCCGGCGGCGGTGGCAAGGGAGATGCCGTCAGCCGCCGAGATTGCCGCCTGCCGCTGGCTGCCCGACAGCGAGCTTGCGGTCTATGCCGGGGAGTACCGGCGCAACGGTTTTCAGGGCGGGCTCAACTGGTATCGCTCGCGCACCGGCGGGGCGTTCGAGGCAGAGCTGCAGCTCTACTCCGGGCGCACGATCGACGTACCGTCGATCTTTATCTCCGGCGCGTCCGATTGGGGCGTCTACCAGCGCCCCGGCGCGGTCGACCGGATGAACGGCGGCTCCTGCACGCGCATGACCGGCGTCCATCTGCTCGACGGCGCCGGCCACTGGGTGCAGCAGGAACAGCCGGCGAAGGTGATGCCGCTGCTGCTGGAGTTTTTGCGCCAATAACCCTCACCCGTCTCGCGTCGGCGCTGCCGCCGCGATCTCCCTCTCCCGCATGCGGGAGAGGGAGGGACCCGCCGCGAAGCGGTGGGAGCGGTGAGGGACGAAAGACTTACACCTTCTCGATCACTTCCATCTGCGCGCCGTCCGGGGCCTCGATAAAGGCGACGTGACGGCCGTTGTTGTTGAGCTCTTCGAGCACCTTCACCCCATTTTTGCGCACCATCGCCATGGTGCCGGCATAGTCGTCGGTCTGCACCGCGAGGTGCTCGATGCCGAGATATTGCGGGTGGTTTTGCGTGTCGATTTTGACCGTGATGTTGAGCTGCAGCCCGTGCAGGTCGACGCGAAAGCCGCGCCCGGGAATTTCGGCAAGAAGCTTCCCGCCGAAATTGTCGATGTAGTAGTCGGCGGTCTTCTTGGGGTCTGCGCACTTCAAGTGCACATGCCCGATTTCGAATGCCATCGCGGTTCCTCCTCGCCCTGATCGCGGAAAGCAGATTCGGTTTGGCGCGCGCCGTCAAGCCCGAGTAGGGTCGCGCCGAACTGACGCCATTCGATCAGGGAGGGAACACATGCCGATTGCTTCAGAGACGTCGGGCGGCCTGGTCTTCACCGGTTGCGAGATCTCCGCCGGCGCGGCGGCGAGCGCCGGCGGCGGCTCGGGTCAGGGGCCCGGCCATGCCCATGCGCACGGCAAGCGGTGGGAGGTCGTCATCGCCGGCAAGCGCATCAAGACGGTCGACGTCCACGCGCATTGCATCGTCCCGGACGCGGCGAAGGTGATCAACCACCCGCTCGAGGCGCCGGCCCTGTTATGGTCCGATGTCGGCACGCGCCTCGCGCACATGGACAAGACCGGCGTCGATGTCGAGGCGCTCAGCATCAACCCATTCTGGTATCGCGCCGAGCGCGACCAGGCCGAGCAGCTGATCAAGGTGCAAAACGAGACGCTGGCGCAGTTCTGCGCCGGCAATCCGGATCGCTTTGTCGGTTTCGCCACGGCGGCGCTGCAATTCCCCGATCTCGCCGCGCAGCAGATCGAGCATGCGGTGAGGACCATGGGCTTCCGCGGTGTCGGGGTTGCCGGCTCCTGCGCCGGGCAGGACCTCGCCGACCCGAAATTCCATCCGTTCTGGCAGAAATGCGAGGAGCTCGGCGTCCTCGTCTTCATGCACCCGCTGGGCACGCGCGAGCTCGAGCCGAGCGGCCGGCTCGCCGGCAACGGTCTCCTCACCAACACGATCGGCAACCCGCTCGAAACCACGATCGCGCTGTCGCACCTGATCTTCGAGGGGACGCTCGACCGCTTCCCCGGTCTCAAGATTTGCGCCGCGCACGGCGCCGGTTTCCTGGCGTCCTACGCGCATCGCTCGGATGCGGTGCTCAGCGTGTTCCCGAACCGGGTCGGCACGCCGCCAAAGCTCAAGCCGACCGAGTACCTGCGCAACGGCCAGATCCTCGCCGACACGATCATGTTCACCGGCGAGGCGGTAAAGCACCTGATCAACGAGATGGGGGTCGATAACGTGGTGATGGGGACCGACTATCCGTTCCCGTGGAACACCGCGCCGGTCGACCATATCCTGTCGATCCCGGACATCACCGATGCCGACAAGATCGCGATCCTCGGCGGGACGCTGCAAAAGCTGATGGGGATCGAGGGGTTCTAGCCGGTCCCGCATGCCCCTTGGCCGGGCGTGACCCGTGGGCCTTCAGCCCGCGGACTTGATCCGTGGGCATCCGCGCCTTCCGATTTGGTATCCCGAAATGAGGACGTAGATCTCCCGGGCACCCCCGGAACCGCCCGCAAAGGCGGGCTGTCCGGGGGCGGGGAGGGGGTGGTGGTCAGATCACCCCGCCTTCAACAGGCCGAGCTGCTGCAGCGCGGTGACGCCGTCGTCAAGCCCGACCTCCTCGGCGATCATGCCGTTGGCAACGCGCAGCACCGTGGTGCCGGTGAATCGCATCTTCCGGCCCGTCGCGGCGGGTAGCGCACCGATCAGGAAGTCGCCGAACGCCGGCCCGGTATGGGTGCCGCCCCCTTCCCAGCGGCCGACGACATAGTCGCCTTCGGCGATGAGATCTGCCGCACCCCAGAAATTGAGGTCGGGGAACGCGGCGCGGAAGCCGAGCATAAACTCGCGCACGTCGTCGCGTCCCCGGCGCGGCGCGTGCAGCGAATATTGCAGCAGCATATCCGGCGCGGCCAGTTCGTCGATGATCCCGGGGTTCCACGGGTTGCCCCAGAACCCCTCGAACCAGCGGCCGACAACGGCTTTGTTTTCCTGTTCACGTGACATCGTCATCTCTCCTGATGCAGTCGGGAGGGCATCGGCGCCACGCTCCAACAGGGTCGCCAGTGCAGGACTCAGCCCGTCCCCTCTGCGTGCCGCAAGGGCGTGGAGAGGGCCAAGATGAGCCAGCATTGATCGAACTCACGGCGGGTGAGGCGCTGTCGCTCTCGACCGGGGCAGCTCTACGCCCCGGGCCGGAACCCCGATATCCGCTTCTTGCGCTTCGATTCAGCCGCGCAAGTGGCCGATGGCCGGCCTCGGGCCAGCACATTTTTTGCGCCTGGCTCTTGATGACTTGCATGTTGATAGTTACTTGCATTGTGGAAGTTACGGGGACAGGCCGATGCAGCGCAAAAGCTTTGGCAACATGCAATGCCCGATCGCCCGCAGCCTTGAACGGGTCGGCGAGTGGTGGAGCATCCTTATTCTGCGCGATGCGCTTCGCGGCTCGACCCGGTTCGACGAATTTCTGAAGAACCTCGACATCGCGCCCAACATCCTGTCGCGCCGTCTCAACGCGCTGGTCGAGGGCGGGCTCTTGGAGCGCCGCCGCTACACCGACCATCCGCCGCGCTACGAGTATGTGCTGACCCGGCGCGGCGGCGATTTCCGGCCGGTGCTGCTGTCGCTGCTCGCCTGGGGCAACCGGCACTTCGCACCGGAAGGCAAAAGCGTGGTGCTGGTCGACAGCGCCACGGGGATCGAGGCCGAGCCGGTGCTGGTCGACCGCGCGAGCGGCCGGCCGGTGGTCGGGCCGGATTTTCGCATCGAACCGGGCCCCGCCGCCGACGAACACACGCGGCGCGTCATCACCGCGGCGCAGCAAAAGCTCGGGGGCGAACATGTCTAGCGTCACCGCCGAACCGCGGGCTGCCACGACCCTTTCCGGGCGCAGCCGCATCCGCCTCAGCCGCAAGCCGATGGCGATCGCCGGCCTTGCGCTACTGGCGACCGTCGGCGTCGCCGATTTCGGCCGCTATTGGTGGACCACCGGGCGCTTTATCGAGAGCACTGACGACGCCTATGTCGGCGGCAACGTCACGGTGCTGGCGCCGCATGTTGCCGGCTTCGTCGCGCAGATCCTCGTCACCGACAACCAGTACGTGAAGGCTGGTGACCTCCTGGTCACGCTTGACGACCGCGATTACCGGGCCAAGCTCGCCCGTGCCCAGGCGACGGTCGACCGCGAGAAGGCGACGCTCGCCAACCTGCACGCACAATACGAATGGCAGCAGTCGGCGATCTCGCAGGCCGAGGCGAACCTCGCCTCGAGCAATGCCGCCGCGGTCTTCGCGCAACAGGAAGCGACGCGCTACCGCGCGCTGGCCGCCACCACCTACGGCTCGGTGCAGAACGATCAGAAGGCCGATGCCGCAGCGCGCCAGGCGCAAGCCAATGTCGCCGCCGCCGAGGCCAACCTCGCAGCGGCCCGGCAGAAGCTCGCCATTCTCAACACCCAGATCGCCGAGGCCGAGGCCGGGGTTGCGCAGGCCGAGGCCGATCTCACCACCGCACGGCTCGATGTCGGCTACACCGAGATCCGCTCGCCGATCGACGGTTATGTCGGCGACCGCAGCGCGCAGGTCGGCGCCTATGTCACGACCGGCACCAACCTGTTGTCGATCGTTCCGGCGCATGGGTTGTGGGTCGACGCCAACTTCAAGGAAGACCAGCTCGCGCAAATGCGGGCGGGCCAGACGGTCGGCATCGTCGCCGATGTGCTGCCCGGCCGCAGCTATACCGGCCACGTCGTCAGCCTGGCGCCCGCCACCGGATCGGTCTTCGCGGTGATCCCGCCGGAAAACGCCACCGGCAACTTCACCAAAATCGTCCAGCGCGTGCCCGTGCGCATCGCGATCGACGAAGAGGGTGGCGGCCAGCTCGGCGTGCTGCGCCCGGGGCTGTCAGTGACCGCCTCGGTCGACATCCGCGATCCCGGAGCGGCCGAGACGCGCGGGAGCGCCGGCAAATGAGCGCCCCGGCCCGCGCGATTCTGCCCTTCGCGGTGATGTGCGTCGGGATGTTCGTGGCCCTGCTCGACATCCAGATCGTCGCCGCCTCGTTGCAGCAAATCGGCGGCGGCCTCTCGGCCGCGCAGGACGACATCAGCTGGGTGCAGACCGCCTACCTGATCGCCGAGATCATCGTCATCCCGCTCTCGGGCTGGCTCACGCGCGTGTTCTCGACACGCTGGCTGTTCGCCGCCTCGGCCGCCGGGTTCACCGCGGCGAGCATGCTCTGCGGCATCGCCTGGAACATCGAGAGCATGATCGTGTTCCGGGCCCTGCAAGGGCTGCTCGGCGCGTCGATGATCCCGACCGTGTTCACCTCGTCCTTTCACTATTTCGACGGGCAGCGCCGGGTCTATGCCGCGGCGGTGGTCGGTACGATCGCCTCGATCGCCCCGACCTTGGGACCGGTGATCGGCGGTTGGATCACCGATACGCTCGACTGGCACTGGCTGTTCTATATCAACCTGGTGCCGGGTCTCGCGGTGACGCTCGCCGTTCCGCTGCTGGTGGACATCGACAAGCCGGACCTGTCGCTGCTCAAGGGCGCCGACTACGCCGGGATGGTGTTGATGGTGATCGCGCTCGGCAATCTCGAATACGTGCTCGAGGAGGGCGCGCGGTGGAACTGGTTCGACGACCGCACCATCACTCGCTGCGCCTGGATCGCCGCCGCGTCCGGCCTCCTCTTTGTGATCCGCAGCCTCACCTATGCACACCCGGTGGTCGATCTGCGCGCTTTCGCCAACCGCAATTTTGCGCTCGGCTGCTTTTTGTCCTTTGTCACCGGCATCGGCATCTTCTCGACGATCTATCTGACGCCGCTGTTTCTCGGCTATGTGCGCGGCTTCAGCGCGCTGCAGACGGGGCTGGCGATCTTCTCGACCGGCGCGGCCTCGCTGATCGGCGTGCCGTTTTATGTCACGCTGGCCAAAAAGATCGACACTCGCTGGCTGATGATGTTCGGCCTTGCCTGCTTCGGTGTCTCGATGTGGTCGTTCAGCTTTATCACGCACGATTGGGGCCCGGCCGAGCTTCTCGTGCCACAGGTGCTGCGCGGCCTTCCGCAGGTCTTTGCGGTCGCGCCGGCGGTGACGCTGGGGCTCGGCAGTCTGCCGATGGAGCGGCTCAAATACGCCAGTGGCCTGTTCAACATGATGCGCAATCTGGGCGGCGCGGTCGGCATCGCGGTGTGCGGCGCGATCCTCAACATTCGCACCAACACCCATTTCAACGATATTGCCTCGACCGTGACGCCGGCCAATCACGCGGCAGGAACCCTCGTTCACGGACTGAGCGAGCGCTATGCCGCGGCGTTCGGCGGCGCCTCTCAGGGCCATATGGCGGCGCTCAAGCATTTGTGGCAGCTGGCGTATCGTGAAGCCTCGACATTGGCCTACGCCGACGCATTCCAGGCGATCATGGTCGCCTTTATCATCGCGACCGTGACCGTGCCGCTGCTGCGCAAGGTGGTGCCGCCACAAGCGGCGCCCGCAGTCG
>Ga0126381_100007967_pt1 | contig 11821 bp, 5 predicted proteins | sample PanSoiMetPlot_28_FD_96465 | JGI IMG/M metagenome (GOLD analysis project Ga0126381, IMG submission 96465) | Tropical forest soil microbial communities from Panama - MetaG Plot_28 | ecosystem: Environmental > Terrestrial > Soil > Tropical forest > Bulk soil | place: Panama | collected 2016-02-17
CAGATCATCTAGGCTCCTATGGTTTCCGTCCAACGGTCTCGCCCGCCATCGACGCACTCGCGCGGGAGGCCGTGCAATTCGACAATGCCTACACGGCCGTGCCTCTCACGCTGCCAGCGCACGCCTCGCTTCTAACGGGTGCGTATCCGAACCGCCACGGCATACACGACAACGGCGAGACGCTGCCCGCAGCCATTCCAACCTTGGCCGAAGCCTTCTCCGCGGGCGACTATCAGACCGCGGCGTTCATCGGCTCCTTCGTCCTGGACCGCCGTTTTGGCTTAAGCCGCGGTTTCGATCAATACTCCGGCAACTTCGATCTACATAAGCACGTGGGAGACGATCCCGGAACCGTGCAGATTCGCGGAGACCGCGTCGAGCAGGCAGCCGAAGACTGGCTGAGAAAGAAGCGAAACCGGCCCTTCTTTCTCTTCCTGCACTTTTACGATCTGCACGGACCGTTCCTATTGCCAAGCCCTTGGCGCGAGCGCTACCGGCGCGATCCCTACGATGGGGAACTTGCCTACGTCGATAGCCTGATCGCCAGGTTCCGTGACAGTCTGCGCAATGCCGGACTGGCGCAGAAAACACTGATCGTGATCACCGCCGATCATGGGGAAGGCTTGGGCGATCACGGCGAGAGCAATCATGGCTTCTTTGTCTACCGCAGCACGACGCGCGTGCCGTTGCTCATCCGATTTCCTGACGGACGCGCAGCGGGCAGGCGGATTTCCTCAATCGTGCGCCTGATCGACGTAGGTCCCACGCTACTCGCTGCCAGTGGCTTACCGCCACTGCACTCGGCCGACGGAGTGAGCCTCCTGGATGCCATCGACCGCGATGGAAAGCTGGATCTTAGTGCCTACTCGGAGACCGTTTACCCGTACCGGCATTTTCATTGCACGCCGCTGATGGCTTGGACCACACGCGACCACAGTTTTGTTCAGGCGCCGCGCGAGGAACTCTACGACAATCGCACGGATCCAGGCGAGAAGATCAATCTGCTTGCGAATAACCTCGCGAAGTACCTGCAATTGGCGTCGGATTTCCGCGAGAAGGTTCGCCCCTTCGCGGCGGGGCTGCACAATGCCGCTGCACCAACGTCTCCTGACGTCCTGGCCAAATTGAAAAGCCTCGGATACCTGGGAGGCGCAGCAGCGGGACAGGGCCGGTTGGCCGATCCGAAAGACCGGATCAAGCTGTTCGGAGATTATCAGGCTGCGCTCGCATCCGAGGCCGCCGGACACGTCGCCCCGGCCATCGACGGACTGCAAGGGGTTCTCGCGGTCGATCCCGCCATAGTGGGCGCGCGTATCGAACTAGGCTTAGCTCGTCAACGTCTTCATCGGGATGAGGAGGCGGTGAATGATTTCAGGACCGCGCTCCGCTTCGATCCCAGAAACCCACTGGCGCATTACAATCTCGGAATTTCTCTCGGCAATCTGCAGGAAGACAAAGGCGCCATCGTGGAGTTCGATCTGGCGGTGGCGCTGAATCCTTCGTTCTCGCGAGCGTTTGTCGGGCGCGGGCTGGCGCAGGCCCGGATAGGCAACCTCCGCGAGGCCATCGACAGCCTCAGCGCGGCCCTTTCGATTGATGCGAACGACTTCGATGCCCTGTACAATCGCGGCAGTGTTTTTGGAGCGTTGGGCCAGTTTGATGAATGCCGGCGCGACCTTGCCGCCGCGGCCGCCGTCGAGCCGGACAACGCCGACGTATTGGTAGCTCTAGGGACATTGGAAATGCATCTGGGCGATGATCGCGCGGCATTGACCAAATATCAGAAAGCCGTCGTGCTGGCGCCGAGGCTCTCGTCGGCGCACAGCGGCTTGGGATTGCTGTACCGCAAGCTGGGTGAACCCGCGAAAGCCACCGCGGAACTCAAAAAGGCGCTCGAGCTCGACCCCAATAATTCCGATGCGCGCGAAGCGCTGCGCAATCTTCAATCTCCAAACTGATATATGATATGCTACCGCATTGCCGCAATCATCTGATCCCGTGTATTTGCGAATACGCTGGGCGCTGCTGGCGATGGTTTCGCTGGCGTTCATCATCAATTTCCTCGACCGCCAGGTACTCTCCGTCCTGGCACCGACCATCCGTCACGAGCTGAACCTTTCGAATAGCCAATACGGCGTCATCGTTTTTTGCTTCCTTCTGGGAATGGCGGTGTTCCAGGTCCCCAACGGGATGCTGATGGACCGGCTCGGAGCGCGGCGCGGATTCAGCGTGATCGTGTTCGCCTGGTCGATCGCCAGCTTCCTGCATTCCGCGGCACGTTCGGTACTCCATTTCGGCGTTCTGCGTTTTTGCCTGGGCGCCGCGGAATGCGGCAACTACACGGGAGGCTTGAAACTCGTCGCGCAACGCTTCCCGGTGCGCGAGCGAGGCTTGGCAGGAGGCATTTTCAATGCCTGCAACTTTGTCGGATCCGGTGCGGCTCCGCTCATCGTCGCATTTCTGGCTCTACACTTTTCCTGGCGAGTAGCGTTTATGGTGGCGAGCTCTCTCGGCTTCATTTGGATCGCCGTCTGGTTGTTGGTCTATCCCAAAGATCTCGACCAGCCGGCTTCCCTGAATTCCGGTACCGTGCAGACTAGCGTCCCTCTGGGCGATCTTCTGAAGCATCGCCAGACTTGGGGCCTGATCTTCTTGCGATCCCTCACGGGACCCTTATCGCATTTCTATTGGTACTGGCTGCCCGAATACCTGAGCAGTGCGCGTGGCCTGTCGCTCGAGCAGCTTGGAAAAGTGGTCTGGATTCCCTATCTCTTCGGCGGTTTGGGTAACGTTCTGGGTGGCTTTCTCGCCGGCTATCTGCAAAAGCGCGGCTATAGCGTCGATCAGAGCCGGCGGCTTCCGCTGTTTGCTGGTGCGGCGATCGCCGCGGCGGCTAACCTGATCGTCTACTTCGCGCCGACCGTGTCCCTGGCTGTCGCGCTGCTTGCCATCGCGAACTTCGGGGCCAACATGATCGAGCCGAGTTTCATCGGATATTTCGGAGACTTCTTCTCACCCAATGTCGTCGGCCGGGTTACTTCGCTGACGGGGGTCGGAGACAATCTGACCAGCATGCTTCTGATGCTCAGCACAGGGATCGTCCTGGACCGTTACTCGTTTCTGCCGGTCTTTACGATGGCCGGCATTCTCCCTCTGATCATCGTGGCGAACGTCATCTTCGTGTTGGGAAAGGTCAAGAAAGTGGTGTAAATATGACGCGCGTGCCCGCTCTCGGTGTGGCAACCAGCGTCATTGAATGTCTCGCGTCCGTGTGATACCATCTTCCACAATTCTGGGCAGGACCCTATTACTGAGGTAGGGGGTTGTATGAAGGCGTTCAGTTTTTTGTTGGTTCTATTGTGCGTGGGTGCAGTCTCCAGGCCCGTTATCGCACAGACCGGCAACGCGAGCCTCGACGGCACAGTAACCGACAGTTCCGGCGCGGTCATCCCACGAGCAAAGGTGACCGTCACCAACAACGCCACCGGAGTAGCCAGGACCGTCGAGGTCACCTCCAGCGGTTTGTATGTGGTGTCGCCCCTAATCCCGGGTGTCTATAGCATCGAGGCCAAAGCCGAAGGTTTCAAGACCGAAATCGTGAGAGGAGTTCAGCTCGTGATCGACCAGGAGGCGCGCGTCGATATGCAACTCCAGGTGGGCGCCGCGAATCAGCAGGTGACGGTTACCGCCGACGCCGCGATCCTGCAGGCCGATGAAGCCAGCGTCGGCTACGTTGTGCAAAGCCGGCAGGTGACCGACCTGCCCCTCAACGGCCGCTACTTCACGCAGCTTCTCGAGCTTTCGCCCGGAACCAACTTCACCGGATTTCAGCGCAACCAGATGCCTTTCTTCAACGTGAACGGCCTGGACGGGAACATGATCTTTTACCGCATGGACGGCATCGAGAACAATGAGCGCGAGTTCGGGGGTGCGAATATCCCGGTCTCGGTTGATTCCATTCAGGAAGTTAAGGTGCAAACGGCGAACTTCTCGGCGGAATATGGCCGCAGTCCCATCCAGGTCGATGTCGCCGTTAAATCCGGCACCAACCAAATCCACGGCTCTCTGTTTGAGTTTCTGCGCAATGACGATCTGGATGCGACCGTCTGGAGTTTCACCGGCCCTCACACTAAGAACCTGTTGAAGCGCAATCAGTTCGGCGGGACCGCCGGAGGCCCTATCAAGAAGGACAAACTGTTCTACTTTGGCAGCTACGATGGAACCCGCGAGCGGTTCACCCAACCTTCGACCATGACCGTCCCATCGGACCCCGAGCGCCAGGGCATCTTTCCGGCCGGGACCATAATCTTCGACCCGATTTCGCAAGCGCCTTTCCCGAACAACACAATTCCCACATCCCGCCTTAATGGCATTGACCAGAAAGTGTTGCCCTATCTCCCGGCTCCGAACATCGCGGGAGTCTCGAATACAAATTCGTTGGGCCTGCCTCTAGCGCCGTCTAACAATTTCTACTACGACCCGTTTCGCAATCAGAACATCAACCAGTACACCGGGCGCGTCGACTACGCGAGGTCCGAGAAAGATACCTTCTTCGGCCGGTATACATACAGTTCGAATGATCGGATCGGGCAGGGGCCGCTCGCGACCAACGTTCAGAATGCCCTCAATGGCGTCGAAGACGCCAATATCGGCGGACAGAACGTCAGCGGTTCCTGGAACCGCGTGATCAGCGCGCACACCATAAATGAACTTCGCGCCGGATTTTCGACCGATCCGCAAAACTATGCAAAAGCCGACAACACCGATTACGCGTCGCAGTTCGGGATCAAATCGTTTCTGTACCCCAACGCTTATCCGGGGTTTCCCCACTTCATTATCGGCAGCCTCAACCTCGGGTCAGGCGACTATCGTCCTCTGAAAGTTGGCGAGAAGAACATTCAAGCCAGCGACAACATCACCCTCGTCCGCGGGGCACACAATCTGCGGATCGGCGGCGATTTCCGGTACACGATTCTCAACACCACCAACAATCAGTTGTCCACCGGCAAGTTCACATTCAGCGGAGTGCAGACCCGCGACCGCGCGCATCCCAGCGGCACGACGCCGTGCCCCGGGAGCACCAACGTTTCATCCTGCGGCGCCGGCGACGGCATGGCCGACTTCCTCCTTGGATATTTGTCCAACGCGGTGGATGGCACGCCGATACCGCCTATCAACAAGTACTTCAGCAATTGGGCCGGATATGTAAACGACACCTGGAATGTTTCGAGAAAACTGACGTTGACGCTTGGGTTGCGCTACGAGTACCAGACCCGCTTCCACACCAGTCCGTACTTTTATACTCAGCCTATCCTCGCCAACTACGAGTTTAACGGCAAGATCGGCCTCGCCACGGGCTCCGACGGCAAACTTCCGCCGGGAATCAACCCTGCCGCTCTGGCTCAGGTACCTGGCGCGGCCGTTTCTTGCCAATCGGTTGGTCTTCCCGACAACTGTCTGATCTCGGAAAAGAATCACTGGCAGCCGCGCCTCGGTGTCGCATATCGCCTTGACTCGAAGACCGTGATCCGGTCCGGAGCCGGCATTTTCTATGGTTCCTTCTACGGCGATGCCGACACGGAAAGCTGCCAAAGTTGGCCGCTGGTACTCACTCAATCCACGCAGAACTACACCACGCCGCCTACCGGAAACGCTCCTCCGCCGCTCTCGATGGACAATCCCTTCAACGGTGCCAATCCCGCCGTTCCAACTTATGTCAACTGCGCGACCCCCAACCGCAAAGTGCCGGTCAGCTATCAATGGAACTTCACCATAGAAAGGTCGATCGGGTCTAATAACACCCTTACTACAAGCTACGTGGGCAATGGCAGCCGGCATCTCGATCAAGGCTCGGCGGGAGGTCAGAACAAGCAGGTAATTTACAACCTTCCCGGTCCCTGGGGTGTAGTGCTCGCGCCCGGCCAGACCCTAAAGCGGCCAGAGCCGCAGTTCGCTAATGTCGGACAGTTTGAGGATATAGACACGTCCAGCTATAACGCGCTACAAGTCAAGGACGAGTTCCGCTACAAATACGGGCTGTCGTTCAGCGCTTCCTACAGTTGGTCGAAGAGCATCACCGTTCAGAACTGGCTCGGCGATCCACGCTTTCCCTTCCTCGACCGCGGCCGATCGAACATCGACATACCGCAAGCCCTGACGGTATCGCCCATTTACACCTTGCCTGTCGGCCAGGGTCAGCAGTTCCTCAACAACAACAGGGTACTCGACCTTATCGTTGGCGGATGGCGGCTCAGCGGCATTCTAAATTATCGCGCGGGCCTGCCGTTTACTCCAGTGTTGTCTGGAATCGACGAACTCAATCTCGGCGGCGTCAACGGCCAAAACCGGCCCGACCGCGTCTGCAACGGCTCTCTCTCCGACCCGACTGCGAACAAGTGGTTCGATCCGACGTGTTTCACCGTTCCCGTCGAACCGACAACTCCCGGCGCCTTGTTACGCGAGGGGACCTCCGGAGTCAACATCCTCCGCGGCCCGCGCTGGTTCAGTTTCGATTCGGGGATCTCTAAAACCTTCCGGCTCAACGAGCGTATCGGGCTGGATTTTCGGGCCGAGATGTTCAACGCCTTCAACCATCCTATACTGGGGCAACCGGCCAGTACACTGAACCTGTTCGCAACCGCGACGCCGCAGACGAGAATCACAAGCACGGCGGCGAATACCTTCCCTCGCATCATCCAATTCGCTATGAAGCTTCACTTCTGACAGTCCCTGCGATTCTTTGCACACCAACAGGACTGAGGAACAGCACTTGGGATATACTGACGGAGTCGATTCGGGCCAAACCGATTGTGCTGACGCCCGGAGAATTCGTGCAGTTCACGATTGTTTCTGGTTCCGCGTGAAGATGCCTGACTGGAGAGACCTCGAAGGCCAACTGCTCGACGGGAGGTACCCGCTGGAGCGGTACGTCGGCGGCGATGAAGGGAGCGCCCTCTTTCTTATCGGGTCTTCCTCCGCAACGGTCAGGATCCGGCGTGCTGATGCGGCGCATGCCGCGGCCCTGGTGGCGCGCTGGAATCGTGTCAAACTCCTCCGTCATCCCCATCTCTTGGAGATTAGGGAGGCTGGAGCTTCGGAGATCGCCGGCGAGACGGTGGCGTACCTGGTCGTGGAACAGGCCGATGAGAACCTCGCCGAGATTTTGCGCGGCCGTCCACTGACTACGGATGAAAGTCGAGAAATGCTCCTGCAGGTCGCCGGCGCCCTGGACTACCTCCATACTCGAGGCATGGCGCATAGCGATCTGAAGGCGTCGAACATCCTGGCGATCGGAGACACAATCAAAGTCTCCAGCGAGTCGGTTGTGGAGGGTGATGCGGCGGCGGATATTCAGGCCCTCGGATTCACATTGCTACACGCTTTGACTCAGCGAGGAGAGACCTTCGCGCGCGACGATCTGGAACCAGCGGCGGATCTGCCCGCCCCCTTCGGTGAGATTGCGAAAGGCTGCCTCAACCCCGATCCGGCGCTCCGATGGACTGCGAACAAGATCATCGCCCGACTGCAGTCGCCTGAGCAAACTGGATCGTCCCCGCCGGCCTCTCCGGCGATGGCCGGCAAACCCCTGACGGCGAAGCAGGGCATCCGGCGTCTCGCCGGACCGGCCAGTCTGGTAGTCGTCGGGCTAGTTGTTGTAGCAGGTGTAGTGATGCGCCGGACGGACGCCCCGTCACCTGCGCCCGCCGTCCCGCGGCAGCCGCCCGCTGCAGTCGCACCTGTACCGGCGCCGGTCCCAAAGGCATCCACGCCGAAGACCGTTGCGGCAATCCGGTCGGACGAGAGGGCACAATCGACGAGCGACAGGAAGGTAATCGAGAATGAAGTCACGCGCCGCATCGTGCCGAATATTCCCGAAAAAGCCCGAAATACCATTGAAGGCAAACCAACGGTGGTCGTCAGAGTTAGCGTAGATCCAAAGGGAAATGTAACGAAGGCAGCATTGGAGCGCAGTTTCTCGTCGTATTTCGGCAAGTTTGCTCTCCAGGCGGCGCGGCAATGGAAATTCATCCCCTACGAAGGCGCAAGCCCACGGGAATGGATTTTGCGGTTTGAGTTCACCCACACGAACACACAGGTCGTGGCTCAGAAAGTGGTCAGGGAATAAGGCCGGCCATATGCTGTGGGAGTCGTCAGCCGCAAACGGTTTATCGTTCCTAATCCTATTCGGGAAGAATCCGGATCGGCCTTTCTCCGAGTCGACGATCTCCCCGGGATCGCACCGGCCCCATTGGCGGCTCGCGCCGGACGATTCTCACTCTCGGGACACCCCCTGCGCCAGCAATGGGTTTTATGATATTTTCGCTGGAACGGAGGCAGATCTCGAATGCCGGTTCGCAGTGCAATTACTGTCGTTATATGCCTGATGACCGCAGGTGCGGTGTGGGCGCAGACGGAGGCCGCGACGCTACGCGGAGTGGTGCATGACACGAGCCAAGCGGTGGTGCCGAACGCGGCGGTGAAGCTGACGAATCTGGATCAGAACCGATCGTGGAACGCGGTGACGAACGGCCGGGGAGAATACGATATCGAGCAGATTCCTCCCGGGCGGTATTCGCTGGCGGTGGAGATGACAGGCTTCAAGAGATTCGTGCAGCCCGAGATGACGCTGGCTGTGAACCAGGTGGCGGATGTGGATGTCATGCTGCAACCGGGGTCGGTGAGCGAGACAGTGGAAGTGCACGCGGAAGCCCAGCTGCTGGAAACGGCAAGCTCTGCGATGGGCGAGGTGGTGAACCACTTGACCACGACGGCCCTGCCGCTGAATGGGCGGGACATCATGCAGCTTGTGGCGCTGACACCCGGGATCAACTCGTCGCCGGCGAACTCGACGTCGCAGCCGTTCGCGAGCGGGAACATCGCATCAAGCGGATTTTCGGCGAACGGTGGGCGGGACTTGACGAGCGTGATTTTGCTGGACGGATCGCCGCAGGAAGTGATGGGCTACGATCAGGCGGGCTACATGCCGCCTCCCGACGCGGTGGAGGAATTCAAGGTCATCACCAATACCTTTTCCGCGGAATACGGGCGAACGGGTGGCGCGGTGGTCAGCATCGTACACAAAGCCGGGACAAAAGATTTCCATGGGGACGCCTATGAGTTCCTGCGGAACCAGGTGCTTAACGCCAATGATTTTTTCGATAACTTGAACGGAAAGCCGCGGGCTCCGTTCCGCTTCAACCAGTTCGGCGCGACGGCAGGCGGCCCGTTGACGAAGTCGCGGCAGAACACGTTCTTCTTTTTCAGTTATCAGGGAGTGCGGCAGGTTACGCCCAGTGCGACGTACTACACGGTGCCGACCGCAGCGATGAGAACGGGGGATTTTTCGGGAGCGGGGGCGTTAATTTACGATCCCTCGACGATCAACACGGCGGGAGCACGGCAGCCGTTTCCCGGGAACACCATTCCGGCGAGCGCATTCGACCCCGTGGGGGCGAAGATCCTGAGTTACTATCCGACGCCGACGCTCGCGGGAATCGTGAATAACTTCTTTTCGCAAGAGCCCAGCACGGCGACGGCGGAAGACTACTCGGTGCGAATCGACCGGCATATATCGGACCGGCAGAATCTCTTCGGGAGGTTCTCCTACGATAATCAGAACACGATCACACCCAGCGCCTTCGGAAACGTGGCATCGCCCGACGCGGGAGTGAGCGGCGGACGGGCGCGCAGCGCGACGCTGGATGATACTTATCTGCTGGGCGGATGGGTGCTCCACGGCAATTTCGGATACATCTACGCGGCCAACCCCCGGGACAGCGATTCGGAAGGCTTCAGCTTGACATCGCTTGGGCTGCCGCCGTCGTTGGCCGCCCAAGCGCAGTTTCCTGTGTTTCCCGTGATCACGGCGACGGGATTCGCGAGCCTGGGACCTAACGCGACCTATATTATCGGGAACAAGTTCGAGACCTACACGTGGACCGCAGATGCGTCGAAGTTACTAGGCCAACACACCATCAAATTCGGCGGAGTATACCGGACGAACCGGGTTTCGAATTTCCGGCCGAACTCGCCCGGAGGAAATTTCACCTTCAACTCGGGATGGACGCAGGCGACCTACAACGGGAACTCTGGCGGGAACGCAATCGCGTCTATGCTGCTCGGGCTGATGAACGCGGGAACGATTTCCTACTCGCCGGCGCTGGCGCTGGAGGTGCCGTACGTGGGGGCATTCGTGCAAGACGATTGGAGAGTCACGAGTAAGCTGACGCTCAATCTGGGGCTGCGTTGGGATTCGGACCGGCCGATGACGGAGCGTTACAACCGGCTGTCCTATTTCGACTTCAACGCGCCGCTGCCGGTGACAGTGCCGGGTCTCGCGCCGCTTCACGGAGGATTGGAGTTTGCAAACCAGAACGGTAACCCGCGGACGATCAAAAACCCGCAAAATTTGAACTTCGCGCCGCGCTTCGGACTGGCGTACAAGCTGACAAATAAACTTGTGCTGCGGTCGGGCGCGGGAATTTTTTACGGGCCGACGACCAACACGGGACCGAGCGCCGCGAGCGTAGGGGCGCTAACATACGACTCTACGACAACCGTGACCACCACTCTCGACGGAGGGCGGACCCCGTACACGACGCTCTCAAACCCATATCCAAACGGGTTCGTTCAGCCGACCAATGGATCGCAGGGTTTGCTTTCGCTGCTGGGCCAGTCGCTTTCGATACAGAACAAAGGCGACCGGACGCCTTACGCGGCTCAATGGAATTTCGACTTACAGTACCAGTTCGCGGGTGACTCGCTGCTGGATGTGGCGTATGTAGGGAATGCGGGGGTGAGGCTGCTTCAGCAGACGCAAATCGACCAATTACCGGACGCGGATTTGTCGCTGGGGGCCGCGCTGACGAAGTCGGTTCCGAACCCATTCTATGGGATCATCCCTTCGACCAGCAGCATCGGACTGGCGACCACGACGGCCGGACAATTACTGCGGCCGTATCCGCAATTCACCGGAATACAGACGCAATGGACAACCATGTCGCACTCGAGTTACAACGCGCTGCAGTTGAAGTATCACAAGCGGTACGCCAACGGGCTGCAATTTCTGGTGGCGTACACGTGGTCGAAGATGATTGACGATTACTCTTCGGCGAGCTGCGGGTGTTTTGCAGGTGTGATAGCCGTGCCGGCGAATACGGACAATAACAACCTGGCGCTGGACCGGTCGCTTTCGATGCTGGATATCCCGCATCACTTAGTGGCAAATTACCAATACGAGCTGCCATTCGGCAAGGGCAAGAGATTTTTGAACAGGGGCGGGGCGCTGAACACGCTTGTCGGTGGATGGAGCGTGAACGGAATCACAACCCTGCAGAGCGGGTTTCCGATATCACTCACGTCGAATGCGAACACCACAGGGTCAAACGGCGGGACGCAGCGGCCGGATACGGTGCTGGGACAATCTACGCGCAGCCCGGGGAGCGTGGGGCAGCGGATCAACGGTTACTTCAACCTGGCGGCGTTCACGAATCCCGCGCTGTACCAGTTTGGGACCGTGGGACGGATGCTGCCCGATAACCGGGGACCGTACCTGTTTAACTGGAACTTATCATTCCTGAAACACATACCGATTCATGAATCGGTCCACCTGGAATTGCGCGCGGAGCTGTTTAATGCGTTCAACCACGTGAACTTCCAAAACCCCTCGGGGGTGACTTACGGGCTGCCGACATTCGGGACCATAACATCCACTTACGATCCGCGGATTATTCAGGTGGCGGCGAAATTCTTCTTTTAGGCCGCGTCGACGTTTGCCCAGTTTGATCGGATTGATGAAGAAATCGTTTGCTGATATTATTCC
>Ga0126381_100007968_pt1 | contig 11821 bp, 11 predicted proteins | sample PanSoiMetPlot_28_FD_96465 | JGI IMG/M metagenome (GOLD analysis project Ga0126381, IMG submission 96465) | Tropical forest soil microbial communities from Panama - MetaG Plot_28 | ecosystem: Environmental > Terrestrial > Soil > Tropical forest > Bulk soil | place: Panama | collected 2016-02-17
CGCAGGTCCGGAGCCCTCCTGGTGGCGCTTCGCCGACCACGTCCCCTGTGCGAATCCCCCAAAGTCGGCATCGCCTTTCATGGAGTCTTTGTCAACCTTCCCAGTCAGCGTGATCTTCAAGTCCTGGTCCTGGAACTTGATTGAATACACCAGTGTGATGTCGTTCCCCTTTAGGGTGCCGGTCAAAGGTATGTCACCTTGCTGGCGCTTCATGGAGCCGGAGATATTGTCGCCATCAGCCTTCAGAACCGCCGTTCCGGTCCTTGACCCCTGCGGGGTCTCTATTGTGAGGTCCCACGTCCCGCTCGGATCAGGCTTGCCCTGTGCGATTCCGATTGAACAAATAGCCCCCATTGCTACTACAACTCCGAGCATTTTGATGATTGCCTTCATTTTGGCCCTCCTGGAAACCTCGTGGAGAAGATTGCCTTGAACAGGCACCTGGCCTGAACTAGCCGAAGCAGTCTAAGGCGGCCCGCAACCCTGAGTCAAGCGCGCTAACCGTGCGCGTTTTGAATCTACGTTGAATGAACGCTTCATTACGATGCAATTTCATGACGGCGCATCCAGTCCTCAGCTCCCCAGCCTCAGTCCGAGAACTAGCCATCAATGATGCCGAAAGGGAAGAGAAGATTCTCTCTAGTAAGGCGGAACCAATGCGAGCGGTTGAATCGTCCTACTGGGTTTTGATAAGGCGCGAGACTTCAGCCTCGCGCCTCCAGGCTGAGCTTTGCTTCGGCTCCGTCTTCACGTCAATTTGTAATTCTCATTCTCCTGCAATTCTTATTCTTCAGTTTTCGTCTTGCTGAACGTCCTCTTGATTGGGCTATCGTGGTTCACACCTTCCTGATTTGGGCTTCATTGCCTTGCGCTTCGGGGGTCTTGCGTTTAGGGGGTCTTGCGCTTAGGATGTTTTTCTCCGGGGAGTTGTTTCATCCGTACATATAAGAACGCGATTCCCACGGGAGTGCCAACGGCGACGACACCAGTCTCTGTAACCGTTGCGTTCACATGCGCCGGAAAGAGCTTTTGCAGTTTGCTTACGGCATCACTGATCGCCCTGTCCACGTCCCAACTATTTGGAGAGAACCCGATTACTTCGTCGTCGGCTGGGACTGCTGTCAGCAGGGCAGGTGTAGCTGTATCAGGCAGCAACTCTGCCGGAAACGGCCCCACCTCGACCTGGCGGGCACCCGACGCGGTGTGCACTGTAACCGACTCAGGCTTCTCTGGTAGATGAAACCAGCCGTGCGCCGTGTAGGGAAATGACCCGATCTCAGGACAAGCGCAAGTAGTTATCTGGTATTGCGGAGGAAAGATTTCGATCGGTGACTGAGAGATGTTCGCGTACTTGGGGCACTCACAGTGGCCGCTCGCCTTCAGGAACAGGTGACCGAGTGCCCAGTAAGCGTCGATGCTCGTGGCATTGATAAGGTAGCAGTTCATCCTATTCTCCTTTCGTGCACAAAAAGCGAAAGTCGCCGTAGTGCGGACGCATCGGCTCCGGTAAGAGCCAAAGATTATCGCCTAGGCCGCCGGCGTGAAGATGAGTACCGACGGTGTTTGAACTGGATCTGCCATTCTCAAATAGAAATACGCGATACCGGCCAAACCAAGCATCAGTCCGGCTGTCTCCAGGCCGCCGGGGCCCCCGCACGCCCACGTGATTCTCTTCGCTGCATACGTGTCGATGCCCCCCAGCGCCACTTGCTCGGCTCTGGCGAACAATTCGGGTCGTGCCAGTACTTCGGCTCCATAGATCAACGGCTCCGAATTGCCGCCCAATCCATGACACAGCGAGTAGTTGCCCTGGCTCATTTCCGAATTGCCGTACAAATTCTTGACAGTAGTGTCAATCGCCGTTTCCGCTTCCTGGCGGCAGGTCGCGCAGGTCAGAATCTGGTAGCTCCTCAGGCGCGATAAGGCGATTCCCGGCGCTCCGTGACACCAGGCATTCATGAAACTGGGAGCGTCCGTTCGCGGACCCCCGGATAGTTCCGGGTTGCGCAAGTCCGGCCAATTGCCTTTTTCGGGGTCAAACCAGTGACGTTCGTGCCGGAACCCAGCTTCCCCGGCCTCTTGGAATCGGGCTTCCTCCGTAATGCGGGACAGTTCGAGCAGTGCTAATCCGATGCCGGCGGCTCCGTGCGAGTAACCGGTCAGGTTGCCGAAGGCTCCCGATTCCGGCTTGTAAAGATCACCCCAGGACCAGCCCGTCTCCGCCTGGATGGCGCTCCCTACGAGGGCATCTCCAAATCTCATCGCCAATTCGACAAATCTGTTATCTCGTCTGTTATCTTCCGGGAGCTCATTGTGCACTACAAGGAGTCCGATCACAGCGCCTGCACACCCGGCGAGAAGGTCGCAGTTCGAGGTATCGGGTTGTACTTCGGCCAGGCGATCCACCAGGCGGACCGTTCGATCGTATGTTGACTGATCGTCCAACAGCCTCGCTGCTCTGAGCCCCGCAATTGCGATTCCGAACCAGCCGCTGTATAGCCCCATTCTGAAATGGGGCTCGATGTCCTCGGCTCTCCCCAGCGCGTGATTCATGGCCCCGAGCGCAGTCTTGCGAAACAGGCGCTCACCTGTGGAGCGATACAGAGTCGACAGAGCCAGCGCCACACCGCTGGTCCCCCCATAAAGGTCCGGGCCGAATACCTTGTAAACCTGGCGCCAGCGGCCCTCCATCGGCTCCATGGCCGGGCCGATCCAGTTACACCGGCCGTCTGCCCACATCGCATCGCGGCACACCCTCGCCCCAAGCGCCGCCGCCGTCTCGACAAATGCATCGCGATGACTACTTCGCGGAATCCCGTGATTGGTTCCAGGTTCTGACATTTGGCTCACGCGTTGTCCGTCGGCAGCTCGTACCAGTCGAGCGAACCGGCGTTGAGGTGTGGATGCTCGGGATCAATCCGCTTGCTCACCAGCAGCCGCCTGAACTCGTCGACTCGCTCCCCCGGGGAATGCGATCCCCGAAGGTAGCAGTCCCAAACCCCCTGTGCCAGGCACCGGCAGCGGCTTTGCCCGAAGCTCTCGCCAGTCCCAGGATCTTCAGCGACACCGACTCCCGTGGCGATCGCTTTGCTGAATAGCGGTACGTCTTCGTCAAGGAACTCCGCAACCGGCGGATGGATGTCAACCAACAGCTCCGCCGCAATTCTGAAAAAGCGCTTGGCCAGATATATGACCGCCACGTCCGTTCGCCGGTATTGGCTCGGAGAAACGGCACATTTCATGCGAAATGGGACTTGAAACCGGTTAAACCTCGACGTAGTAGCCGCGACCAATCGAGGTGCCCCAGCGGCCGATATGTTCCAGTACAATCGTACTAGCCCGAACCCTCCCGCCGGTTCCTCGGCCTCTTCGCCGAACGCATAGTAAAAGCCATTCTGGAGTGACCGCGATTCCTTCGCATAGAATAGCGAGACCTGCGCGCCCGTCCGCGGAACGGCCGCAGGACCGTCCTTGCTGATAAACTGTCCCGGCCATACCGTCCTCGTTTCATTCCCTCGCTGAGCCACCACCTGCCCATGGTGCAATATCTGGTTTATCGACCAGCCTTCCTCCCATCGCTCCCGCGTTGAATTCGCGGCGGACATCGCCTCGACCAGGTCGAAGTCCGGCGCCGGAAGCGGAGGGTCCACCGGTATCGGCGCACCGCGAAATGGCCGGCTATAGGCGTACTCATACAGGTAGCTGGAAAGGTGCTTGACCAGCGGGTGGGTCGAGCTGGTGGACGATCCACCGCCTTGCTGGTGCTCGTTACCCTGGACCGTGACTTCCATCCCCGCGAAATTGAATCGGTCCGGCGAGTCAATTCTGATCGCCGACATGATTTGCTCGATCGAGTCGTTCCAACCACCAGTGCCGTTCATAGAACTCATAATCCCATCAAGTCAGCGACCGCATTCCTGGGATCCTTCAGGATGTTCATGCTTATCTGCAGCTTACATAAAGCGTAAGGCGAAATCTGCGGGCTCGACTGGATGCTCTCATACGCCGTTTGAATCATTCGCGCCGCTGCGCATCTCATCGACCGCAATAGCTTTTGCCGCGATGCCGTTTGGCTTAGCCCGCGGCTTTCGGCGTAGCTTGTCCAATACGCGGCAAGCGCCCGTTTCAAGTCTTCAGCGCTATACGGTGATGACGCGGCAGCGTCAGCCAGCGACATTCCGGAGCTCAATGGAAGCGAAAACACCCAGAATGTCAGATACGCCTGGATTACAGCGCCGGCATCCCAGCATTCGTCGCCAACATCGGCAATCTCCCAGTCGATCACCTTCAGCTCTAGCTCGGGTTCCTCTGCCGCCTTGCGGAGCATCATGTTCTCCCATTTGATGTCACCATGTATAAGGGTGGAGAAATTCCACTGTGCCTTTAGTTCCGCAAGGGCCGACTGGAACTCGGGGTATTGCTGAACGATCCCAATAAGCTGGGCGTTGCCGCGGCTGACCTGGTTCAGGTACATCGGGTTGGTCTCGTGGATCGATAGGATCCACGGAACCTGCCGCCCGAACATTTCGAATCCGTCTGTCTGACCGTTTACACGCGCAGTCGCGTGATAAGTGCCGAGCTTCTCGCCCAGAAGCCTGCCAACTTCGACCGGAAGGGCCCCGATTCGCTTGTGATACTCCCACACGCTCTCGCTATCTGTTAGCAGCTCGATAATCAAAATATACTGAAGCGGGTCGAAATAGTAGAATCGCGGGGTTAGGGAAGGGAACTCCACCAGCTTCCGGCTCTCGTTGCCGAGCCGGTAGCATGCCGCCTCCCGCTGCATGGATTGCATGAATTCGGCCGTATGCTGAGGGATCTGCTTGATGAAGAAACCGTCGGACTTACGGCGAATGATTTTCAGATTACGGTTTCTGCTGTTCTGATCGACGACGAGAAAGTCGCCATCTACGACCGATTCGAAGGTCAACAGTCGCCGCTCAGCGAGGAATTGGGCTACGTTGTTTGGATTGAGGTTCATGCACAAACTGAGGGAACTGCACGGAGTAGTGCTGATTGCCCCTTTACGCGATTAACTGGCCGCCTGTCGCACGAGGTGCAACAATGACTGCGGACTCGCGGCGGACCACGACAATAGTAACTTCGCTCGCCCGCAATGCGGTAGCGCCGAAACACTACCGCACCTTACGGGCAAGCCTGTTTCAGAGTCGAAACCCGTCAGCATTCTCCCGGCGAGTTCGATTTTATACCGGACCTAGGCCGGTGGACACCCCACGGTCGGTGGACATAGGGCAGGACCGCATGTCTGAATGCCGCCACAAACCGTCGGTCCTCCGCATGTTATACCTGAGCAGATCGTAGCGATAGCCTCAGCACAGGTGTGAATACCGCCGCACACTGTCGGGCCGCCGCATGTTATCGGAGGCGCACAGGTGTGAATGCCAGGGCAGTGTGTCGGCCCCCCACAAGTCGGCGCACATGTTGGCGCACAGGTGTGGATGCCTGGGCATTGCGTTGGACCGCCACAGGTTGGCGCGCAGGTTGGTGCACAGGTGTGGATGCCGGCGCATACTGTCGGCCCGCCACACGTAATTGGCGGCGTGCAAGTGTGGGCACAGGTGTGGATGCCGCCGCATTGAGTTGGACCACCACACGTGATTGGCAGAGCGCATGTATGAATCCCGCCACAGTGTGTCGGGCCGCCGCAAGTCGGAGCGCAGGTCGGCGCACACGTATGAATGCCGCCACAGTGCGTCGGACCTCCACATGTGATCGGCGCGCAAGTCTCAATTCCACCGCAATGTGTCACTCCACCGCAGGTGAATGGCGGCGCGCATGTGTGGACGCCGCCACATTGGGTCGGTCCTCCGCAGGTCGGAACGCAGGTCGGTCCACACGTATGAATACCGCCACAGTGCGTCGGACCTCCACATGTAATCGGCGCGCAAGTCTCAATTCCGCCGCAATGGGTCACACCGCCGCAGGTCACTTGCGGCGCGCACGTGTGGATTCCTCCACACTGTGTCGGCCCTCCGCAGGTCGGCACACAGGTGGGCGCGCACGTGTGGATTCCTCCACACTGTGTCGGCCCTCCGCAGGTCGGCACACAGGTGGGCGCGCACGTGTGGATGCCTCCACATTGTGTCGGCCCGCCACAGGTAATCGGCGGTGAGCAGGTGTGAATTCCGGCACAGTGAGTCGGGCCGCCGCAAGTCGGAGCGCAGGTCGGCGCGCACGTATGGACCCCACCGCAATGGGTAGGAGGTCCGCAGGTTATGCCAACGCAAGCCGTGGCGATCGCGGGTCCGCAAGTCTCGACGCCCCCGCAAGCGGTTGGGCCGCCGACAGTTACTGGCGGAGTCGGAGCCGGGCACGCGCACGTGTGAACTCCTCCACATACCGTTACCCCACCACAAGTGGGCGGATTGCAGGTGGGACCGCAGGTCTGGATACCACCGCATATTGTAGGCCCGCCAGCAGTCACTCCTGCACAGGAGCCGCCCTGCGTTATTGGGCCCTGAACAAAGTCTTGTATGCTCATTTGCTTTGTCTCCTTCTGAAATCGCGGTGAGACTTAGGAAGCTGCGGGACCGCAGACTCGCCTAAGTTCAGAAGCCTTTAACCCGAGGATGTCCGCGTTTCAAACCGGTAAGGCAAAGCAAACAATCGCGATTCGAGCGGAGCAGTCCTCGAAAAGATTTCCGTGCGGCGAAAACCTGAGAGCATTCACCAACTGAAGTTAGTATGGGACAGCTCTCAAGACGCCGTACACTATCACATCATCGTTGCCTGTGCAATAGGGGAATACATTTGTTCACTATTTTTTAATAGCGCGACTTTAGCAGACGCTGGTCCTTGACGATCACTTGCCACGTCACTGATTCAGGACGTTCCCGCACCCTCGGATCCGGCACGCCCCAGCCGTCACTACATTGGACTGACGCCCAAACTAACTGTTCACCTAACTTACGAGTCTTAATTATCTGGTATACGAAGAGAAGCCTTCTGCGGAAGCGGTTCGTGTAAGGTTGGATTTTTCAAAAGGATCGAAAGAGGGAAGTGTTAACTGGGTTACAGAAGAGAAAAACACGTCGAAACGGTAGAAGCGACTTGCCTGTGTTCACCTGGGAGGGCATGATGCTTTCCAAGAGGGCCCGTACTCACCGTAAACACAATTAGTCTTAGTTATTGGGACAGTCTTAGGTTATGGGGACAAGTCATGTTTCGACATTCCGACGCTTTTGTTCTTATCCTTATTTTTGTCATTGACGCGGCTACCTACGCACGGTCGCCGCAAATGCTTTCGGTTCCTCCCGACTCGCCTCGCTGGAACCTGCAAGGACAAGCCAGGCCTGCTGAATATAAAGGCCGCAAGTGTCTCTTCCTTGACGGCGGAGCAGCGATCCTGAACGACTATGTAATGCGCGACGCAGTGGTTGACGTTGATGTGGCGACTCCCGCGAACCGCGGATTCTTCGGGATTCAGTTTCGGATTTCGAGCGACGGGGCCAATTCTGAATGGGTTTATTTGCGGCAACACAAATCGGGACTCCCAGATGCCATTCAATACACGCCGGTCCTCAACACCGGCCTCAACTGGCAGATTTATAATGGTCCGGGCTTCACCGGCTCCGTCGACATCCCGAGAGATACCTGGTTTCACCTGAGACTCGAAGTCGCCGGTGCGCAGGGAAGGTTATACGTTAAGGACATGGATAAGCCCGCCCTAGTGATGAGCGACCTGAAGAGCGGCTTTCAAAAAGGTCAGGTAGGTTTGTACTGCTTGACCGGCGCTACGTATTTCTCGAATTTTGAAATTAGGACGACGCCCGATGCCGCCTGGGAACGGAGCCTCCCGCCGGTGCCGCCGGGCACTCTGACCAGGTGGAAGCTCTCGCCTTCGTACGATGCGCTCGCTCGGAACCTTGAAAGGCCGCTGTCGGCCTCTGAGACCAGCGCCATCGCCTGGCAAGATGTGGAGTCCGAGCCGCCCGGCCTGGTAGTCATCTATCGGTATCGCGAGGCACCGCATCCCAGGGTGTCTTTTCAGAGCGATTTTTCGACGCGACTGGAACCCCAACCCGGCATGAAAGTCATCTATGCGCGAACCAGTATCGACTGCGACCGAGACCAGATGAAAAAGCTGTACATCGGCTACAGCGACGATGTCAGCGTGTTCCTGAATGGCCGGATCCTTTATCGTGGGCGCAGCGCCCAGAGTTTCCGCGACCCCGGATTCCTTGGCATAGTCAATTCTGAAAACGACGCGGTGTATCTGCCATTGAAGAAAGGCAGCAATGAACTCGTGCTGGCAGTGAGTGAACTCGGGGGCGGGTGGGGATTCATTTGCCGGCTTGCGGACGTCGAAGGCTAACCCCTTTCATCACTGGGCTTACGATTACCGAAGGTAAAGCTAATAGGGAATGAGCACACTTCTTGCGTCCGATAATGAGTATTATGTAATTAAAAGGTATAACATCTCTCTCGGCTTCTTTCAAAATTACCGGCCAAGACGCCCGGTACCACGTTACTCAAGTTCATCGTCGATAAGCTGGTGGCGCGCCCAAACTCAACGCTCGCTCGAGAGCAACCACTACCTCCTCAGATACCACGAAGGTGGTAGCAAAAAAACATTCGATCTCGTGATGTGCAATCTGGCCAATCAGTGCAAACTAGAAGAGCATGAACAACGTAAAGAGGTGAGCAGAGGCTTTGGTTATGTACAACTCAACCAGTAAACCAATTCAACGGGTCTCGCCCACCGCTCACCTCTACCAATCTTTAAAGGATAATCTGATGGGGCAACCAGGGGCGGACGAATAACACATATGACGCAACAGAGTGTGTGGCTAATCCACGACAAAGGAGGAATTACTCATGTCAATCAAAAGCGAGGTGCTTCCCCAATATCTCGGCAGTGGCGATCCCGCCCTCAAAGACTATTACCCGGAGTGGCTTAAGAACATGGCCGACGACGCCACTGTTGAGGGATCGATGCTCGATGGCGTCGTGGTGGGTGGGGAGAGCGTCCGGTCAATAGTGCTTACCATCAAGTCACTTTATGACCGCCAGGAGTTCAAGTTTGTCGGCCCCTACGGCGACAACGGCTGGCTTGAGGACTACGTCGCCGAAGTCGGCGGCGAGCCAATCGGCTGTGTCGTGCTGATCAAGTACAACGCCGCCGGGCAGACCCAGCACGTAGTAGCGAGTTATCGGCCACGCACTTCGGTTGTGCACTTCGCGCGCCTGCTGGCGAGGGAATTCGCCGGGACGCCGATTGCCGAACACTTTGCCTCCAGCGAGGTCTGAAGCGCTTCGCGCCTTATGCTGGAACAACGTGGCCTCCGTTACGGTGGCTGTTTAAGAAACCAAATTCGATCGTTTCATGGGAGGACACTAATATGACGCAACCACGTGAGGAAAGAATCGAAACAACTGGAGGCCTGAACCTCTTTGCCCGTTCATGGCGGCCGGAGACAGAGCCGCGCGGCGTTGTCGTGATCGTGCCGGGCTTTAATGCCCACAGCGGTTATTACGGATGGGTGGCGCAACGGTTAACAAGTGACGGATTAGCCGTTTATTCCATCGATCTCAGGGGTCGGGGAAAGTCTGACGGCGAGCGCTTCTACGTGGAAAAGTTTGCCGACTATCTGAGTGATGTTCAGAGTGTCATGAAATTGGTAAGGTCGCGCGAGCACGGCCTGCCGGTCGTGCTGCTCGGCCATAGCGCGGGCGGAGTTGTTTCGTGCTTGTACGCGCTTGAGCATCAGTCCGAGCTTGCCGGATTCATCTGTGAGAGTTTCGCCTTCCAGATTCCGGCTCCTGACTTTGCCCTCGCCGTTTTCAAAGGATTGGCTTTTGTCGCGCCGCACGCGCACATTCTTCATCTCAAGAACGAGATCTTCTCTCGCGACCAGAACGCCGTGGCCGCAATGAACGAAGACCCGCTGATTGCACACGAGACTCAACCTACCCGGACACTGGCTGAGATGGTCCGCGCCGATGAGCTGCTCAAGAAAGAATTTCCAAACATTACGCTGCCCTTACTGATCTTGCACGGTACAGCTGACCAGGCCACCAGATTCAGCGGCAGCCAACTCTTCTATGACACCGCCGGGTCGACTGACAAAACCATTAAGCTTTACGAAGGCCACTTTCACGACCTGCTGAATGACATCGACAAGGAATTGGTGATCGCAGACATTCTGAGTTGGATCGATGCGCGACTGCCGGCTTCGCAGTCTGCTGCTCAATCGTAAGACTTTTGAACGCGCTTGGGCTGTCGCAGGTCGACGTTTTTTGGGATCTCGATCGGCGCAGGCAGCTTCTTGCCATGCTGATGCAGCGCGGTTTGGATATCGAGTTGTGCAACCCGGAATATCAATAAGGAGCTACTGCTGTGAAGAACCCGATCACCCCCGAGGGCGCTGCTTCAGCGCAGAACCCGTTGCCGCCTGTGCCCACCACCAAGATCCTGGCGATCTCCCATTTCATTGGCACGCCCATGACACCCGCCCAGCGCGCCCAGATCATGCCGCACGAAGTGCATGACACGGTGAATGCCTATCTCGCGGGCAAGATAGACCAGTGGTATTTCCGGACCGACGGGAAGGGTGTGGTTTTCATCGTCAACGCAACCACACCGGAAGAGGCGAAAAACATTTTGGAGAAATTCCCGTTGGGGCAGGCCGGTTTGATGGGCTTTGACTATATCCCGCTAGGTCCGCTCAGTCCCCTGCGCATCATCAATGACATGGTGAAGTGATTTAATTGGCTGGCACGGCGCGGGCCGGTATGAAGCGGGCGTCAACCATGTGGACAACCTTCGCGAGGGCGCCGCTCGCTGAGCGAGAAGGGAGAGCAAGGGCCGGGCTCCGGGCAAGGCGCCCATCTCATTTGGCAACCTATCGACCAACTTTTGGAGGTGCAGCATGTCCGACAAACCAACCATTGTGTTTGCGCATGGCCTTTGGGCCGACGGGTCGTGTTACAGCAAGGTGATTCCACTTCTTCAGGCTGATGGTTTCGAGGTGATCGCGACCCAGAACCATCTGAACACTGTGGCCGACGACGCAGCCGCCGTAGCGACCTCGTTCGCCCGCGCCAGCGGCCCTGTCGTTCTCGTCGGTCATTCGTACGGCGGAACTGTCATAACGGCCGCCGGTGCCGACGCGCGAGTGGCGGCGCTGGTCTATGTTTGCGCGCTGGCGCCGGAGGATGGAGCCACGACGCAGGACGACCAAGACAAATATCCGGCGACACCGATCTTCCAGCACATCGAAGTGGTGGACGGGCGGATATGGCTGCGCCGATCTGGCGTGCCCGAGTTTGCGGGAGACCTTCCGGAGGCAGAACAAAGTCTCGTCTGGGCCACCCAAATGGCGCCCAAGGCCGATCTTTTCAGTCAACCCGTTCCAGGCGCGGCATGGAAGCTGAAGCCGACCTATTACATCGTCGGTTCTGAGGATCGGACTGTGCAACCGGACCTGCAGCGTTTCCTAGCTGAGCGCATGGGCGCCAACATCACGGAACTGGCGTCAAGCCATGTTCCGATGCTGTCCCAACCTCGGCGCGTGTACGACGTGATCAAGAAGGCGGCTGGTTAATCGACTCATAACGTCTGTTCGAGGCGTTTTCAGTCAGCACCCAAAGCGCCGCCAACTTGGTGAGGCGGTGGCTAAGGAGCACCTTGCGCCGCTACCGGGTGCCGGCTTCCGAAGGAGAGAGCGATGAAGCCTGTGGAGATCACGGCGCTCGACGCGCTGGACTTGCTCGTCGTCGTGGACAACGAGAGCGACACGCTATCCAGCGTGGATAAGGGTGTGCCGCAGCTTCCCGAGCTCGGGCGACTGGTCGCGCG
>Ga0126381_100007969_pt1 | contig 11821 bp, 9 predicted proteins | sample PanSoiMetPlot_28_FD_96465 | JGI IMG/M metagenome (GOLD analysis project Ga0126381, IMG submission 96465) | Tropical forest soil microbial communities from Panama - MetaG Plot_28 | ecosystem: Environmental > Terrestrial > Soil > Tropical forest > Bulk soil | place: Panama | collected 2016-02-17
CGACTTCTGCCCGTTGATCACCCAGTCCGCACCCTGCGGCCCGCCGCCCTCCATCGGGACCGCCCGGGTCCGCAGCGAGGCCAGATCCGAGCCGGTCTCTGGTTCGGAGTAGCCCAGGCAGAACCGGATCTCGCCGCGGCGGATCCGGGGCAGGAACGCGGACTTCTGCGCCTCGGTGCCGTGCCGCAGGATCGAGTTGCCGAGCAGCATGACCGTATTCAGCGCGTCGCGGACCGGCGCGCGGTGGTACTGGACTTCCTCGTTGAGCACGACCTGCTCGGCCACGCCCGCGTCCCGCCCGCCGTAGGCGGGCGGCCAGCCCATGCCGAAGTAGCCACGCCCGGCCATGGCGTCCCGCAGGGCGGTGCCGTCATCGAACGGCTGGCCCGGATCGCCGGTAGCGTGCTCGGCCAGCAGCGCGAGCAACTCCGCCCGGAACCGCTCCCCGCCAGGGTCGGCCGCCACGGGCGGCAGGTGCTGCCCGTCGTCGATGAGAACGTCGGCCACCTCCCCCGCGGGGTCGGGCAGGACGCGCAGCCGCGCGAGGTCCGCGTGCACCCGCCGGAACAGCCACGGCCCTTCGTGCTCCTCGAAGTAGCCGCTGGCGGCCAGGGTGTGGTGCGCGCCGAGCTGGATCGTAGCCGCGGTCAGCCGCACATGCTCGACGGCCAGCCGCGCGGCCAGCGGCCAGTGCGGGGCCCGGGACGCGAAGGACCGCACCGCCTCGTCGATCAGCAGCGCGTTCGCGCTCACGTCAATCTGGTTGGCCGCGGTGCGCTGCTGCACGGCCCCGAAGGCGCCGATCACCCGGCCGAACTGCACCCGCGTCCGGGCGTGCTCGACCGCGAGCTCGTGGGTCCGTTGCGCCGCCGCGGCGGCCCGGGCGGCCAGGCCCAGCCGGAGCAGGACGGCGGCCTCGGCCGCCTGCTCCACGCTGACCTTGAGCTGCGCCACCTCCTCGCCCGGCGTCACGTCGTACCAGGCCGGCGCGGCCAGGCCCACGCGGGGCCGCGCTTCGGCGATGGTGCGGACGCTGGCCGCGCCGCCATGCTCGGGCACCAGCAGGAGGTGCGTGGCGGCCGACGCGGCCTCGACATACCGCACTTCGGCTTCGGCGGGCGCTGCGATCAGTACCCGGACCTCGCCCGCCGCGATGCCATCGGCGAGCCAGGAGAGCGGGCCGGCCAGGCGGACCGCCACGAAACCATCCAGGACGGGCAGCGGGCAGCCGACCCGCCCCAGTTCGGCGGTGAGGGCCACGGCGGCGGTCAGGTCCCCGGCCCCGCCGAGCTCGAACCAGCCGCATTCGGCGGCCAGGTCCCATACCCGGCCGAGCAGGCCGGCATCGGCGGTGCCCGCAGTCGTGGCCGAGGGCCACGGTCCCTTCAGCGCCGACCGGGCCGAGGACACGAACAGCTCCCGTTCGGCGGGCGACAGCGACGACGCGGCCGGGTTCATGTCCGGCCGGGAAACCGCTCGGCCAGCGGCTGGGTTGTGGTCATGAGGATCCCGCCTGGTTTGCGGTAGGCCCAGCGGCGGCGAAGGCGGGCCGGACCCGGTCCCGGAACAGCTGCAGGGTCTGGAGCATGCGCTCCTGGGGCAGGTCGAACCACTGCGCCCGCAGGATGACATGGGTGATTCCCTGGCTCTGGAGCTCCTTGAGCGCGGCGACGCAGGTGTCCGGATCGGTGAACAGGTAGGACTCGTCCGCGACCTCCGCCGCGGACGCCGCGCCGCGCAGGTGCCGGTAGCTGGCGGTCGCGTCGGGCGGGTTGAACTCCGCGTACTTGGCGGTCAGCGCGCCACGGGCGGTCAGGCCGAGCTCCCGGGCCCGCTCCGGGTCGTCGTCGAGCACCAGCTCGCGCCGCAGCACCAGGTCGGCGGGCCCGCAGCGGCCGAGGCGCTCCCGCTCGGCGAGGTAGTACCCGAGCACCACCTGCAGCCGGTCCGGCGAGACGTGTGGCGGCACGATCCATGCGTCCCCCAGCCGGGCCGCCCGGTGCGCCCCCGTCCGATGCGCACCCGCGCCGATCCAGATGCGCGGACCACCCGGCTGCACCGGGGGAAGGCTGATCCGCTGCCCGGTAACGGTGAAGTGCTGGCCGGCGAAGCTGACGGTCTCGCCGGTCCACAGCGCGCGCACGATCTGGATGCTCTCCTCGAAGCGCTCGACCCGCTCGCCGAGACCGACGCCGAACGAGGCGAACTCGTTCTCCCGGTACCCCAGGCCGAAGCCTGCGATGACCCGGCCCCCGCTAAGGTGATCCAGGGTGGCGAACTCCTCGGCCACGCCCACCGGGTGGCGCAACGGCAGGATGAACATGTTGGTGCCGAGGAACATACTCCCGGCGTCCTCGGCCAGCGCGGCCAGCAGCGGGACCGGCTGCAGCGTGGGCATGTTGCCCAGGTAGTGCTGGAGCACCCAGATCGAGCCGATGCCAGCCTCCCGCGCCGCGCGAACCTGCTCGCGCAGGAGCGGAACGCGCTCGGCCGCGACCGTCCCCGGCGGAAAGTCGTTCATGATCGCTAGGCCGAACTGCATCCCTCACCTCTTGCGGCACAATTGATGCTATTCATATGTATCTATTGCTGGTTAGACTACCGGGAAGGAACGGCGCTGTCGAGAGGATCACCCCGGCCGGCGCCGGTGATACCTGAGGGAGAACCCATGCGCGCGGCAGTTCTGCACAGGTTCGGCGAGCCGCTGACCGAGGCCGAGGTGGAGCTGGCCGAGCCGGCCGCGGACGAGGTGCTGGTCCGGGTGACGGATTCGGGGATCTGCCACTCGGACCGGACGGTGCAGCTCGGCAGTCAGGACCGGCCGCTGCCGCTCATCCTGGGCCACGAGGCCTCCGGCGTGGTCGAGCGAGTGGGGTCCGGGGTGCGAGAGCTGCAGCCGGGCGATCATGTGGTCGGGTGCAACTCGGCCCATTGCGGGCAGTGCTTGTGGTGCGCGCGCGGCCTGCCGCAGCACTGCTCCGACAAGGGCCAGGCGCGCGCCGACGGCTCGCCCCGGCTGTTCTGTGACGGTGACCAGGTGCACGCGTTCGTCGGCCTGGGCGGCTTCGCGGACCACATGCTCGTCTCGCAGCGCGCGCTGGTGCGCATCCCGCCGGAGATGCCGCTGGACAAGGCGGCCTTGCTCGGCTGCGCCGTGCTGGCCGGCATGGGCGCCGTGCTGCACCGGGCCGAGGTGCGGGCCGGCCAGACCGTGGCGGTGATCGGCTGCGGCGGCGTCGGGCTCAACGCGGTGCAGGCCGCCCGGCTGGCGGGCGCCGGCCGGATTTTCGCGGTCGACATCAACCCGGCCAAGCTGGAGCGGGCCCGCATCTTCGGCGCCACCGACGCGGTCGACGCGTCCCGCCAGGACAGCGTCGATGCCGTACTCGGCCTGTCCGGCGGCGGCGTGGACCATGCGGTGGAGGTGGTGGGATCGGGCGCGACCATCGAGCAGGCGTTCCGGATGACCGGAGTGCGCGGGACGACCACCGTGGTGGGGGTGCCGCATCCGGCCGCCACGGTGACGCTGCCTGCCCATGTCTTCATGGCCACCGAGAAGAGGATCCAGGGCAGCCGGATGGGCTCGGCCAACTTCCGGGCCGACATCCCGCAGTACTGCGAGCTCTACCTGCGCGGGCAACTGCTCCTCGACGAGCTGATATCAGAGGTCATCGGCCTCGGCGAGGTCAACCAGGGGCTGCAGGGCCTGGACGGTTCCGATGGTGCGCGCAGCGTTATCCACTTCGGCTGAGTCCAGGCTGCGCTCAGTAGGAGCGCGGCAGGCCGAGAACCTTCTCGCCGAGGTAGGCCAGGACGAGCTCGTTGGAGATCGGCGCGATGCGCTGAACGCGCGCCTCGCGCCAGTAGCGCTCTACGTGGTACTCGCTGGTGTAGCCGTAGCCGCCGTGGACCTGCATGGCCCGGTCGGCGGCCTCGAACGCCCACGTCGAGGCCAGCAGCTTGGCCTCGTTGGCTTCCTTGGCGCACGGCTGGCCGTTGTCGTACAGCCAGGCCGCCTTGCGGATGAGCAGCTCGACGGCGTCGAGCTTGGCCAGCGAATCGGCCAGCGGGAACTGGACACCCTGGTTCATCCCGATGGGACGGCCAAAGACGTGCCGCTGCTTGGCGTACTCCACGGCCCGGTTCAGCGCCGCCCGTCCCATCCCGAGACAGCCGCCCGCCACGATGATGCGCTCGGCGTTCAGGCCGGCCAGAAGGTACTTGAACCCCCGGCCTTCCTCGCCGATACGGTCCTCATCGGGGATGAACAGGTCGTCGATGAACAGCATGTTCGTCGAGATCGCGTTGCGGCCCAGCTTGGGTATGGGCTGGACCCTGATGTGGGCCCGGTCCATCTCGGCAAGGAACAGGGTCATGCCGTCGGTCGTTTTCTGGCCGGCCGACCGCGGCGCGGTCCGCGTGATGAGCAGGAGGCGCTCGGCCTGCTCAGCCCGCGAGATGAACACCTTGCGCCCGTTGACCTGGTAGCCGCCGGGGACCTTCTCGGCGAACGTGGTGATGCTGGTGGTGTCCGTGCCGGCGTCCGGCTCGGTGATCCCGAAGGACACCTGCAGGTTGCCCTCGGCCGCCGGGCGCAGGAAGCGCTCGCGCTGCTCCTCGGTCCCGTGCTTGAGGACCGGCTCCAGGCCGAACAAGGCGACCTGGACGGTGGTGCCCGCGTTGAGCGCTCCGCCGCTGCCGGTGACCTCCTCCAGCAGCAGCGCCGCCTCCTGGACGCCGGCGCCGCCGCCGCCGTACTTCTCCGGGATGCAGATGCCGATCCAGCCGGCCTGAGCCATCGCCCGGTAGAAGTCCCACGGGAACTCGTGGTCCATGTCGTGCCGCATCCAGTACTCGTCCGGGAACTTCGACAGGACCTGGCGCAAGGACGCACGGATCTCGCGCTCATCCTGCGCGCTGATCATCTCGACCACGCGACACTCCCAGCATAATCCGGCTAATTTATGCCTATGATTCGTATAGTATCGCCAGGATGGGCTCAGGGCAATGATGGCCGGGTGCTGGAGGCAGCGGCAGCCGGGTGCTCGGACGGCATCGGGCCCCGGTAGATGGCGCGGGCGTTCCCGGCCAGCACGGCCGCCCGCTCCGGCCGGACAGGCCCGAGCATCGGAACCGCTACGCCGCTGGTCACACCCGCCACTGGATGTGTTTGACCTCCAGGTATTCCCGCATGCCCCACTCGCCGAGCTCGCGGCCGATGCCGGAGCGGCCGTAGCCGCCGAACGGCGCGTCCGGGCGCATGGCGCCGCCGCCGTTGATCCACACCGTGCCGGCCCGGATCTGCCCGGCCACCCGCCGGCCCTCGGCCAGGTTGCCGCCGCACCAGATGTTGGCGGCCAGTCCGTACGGCGTGTCGTTGGCGAGCCGGATCGCCTCGTCGGTGTCCTTGAACGGCAGGATAACGGCCACCGGCCCGAAGATCTCCTGCTGCACGGCCCGGGCGTCGGGAGGCAGGTCGCCGAGCAGCACGGGGTTGACGAACCAGCCCCGGGCAGGCAGCGGCTCGGTCACCTCGAGCAGCTTGCGCCCGCCCGCGGCCAGCGAGTCGTCGATGAAGCCCTGCACGCGGGCCTGGTGGTCCGGCCTGATCATGGGGCCGATGTTGGTGGCCGGATGCCACGGGTCGCCGACCACCATCTGCCGGAAGGCCGGCTCGCTGGCGGCCAGGAAATCCTCGTACAGCGACTCGTGCACGAGCAGCCGGGCCAGCGCGGCGCAGCCTTGGCCGCCGTTGCGTGACCACCGCAGGTGCGTCTCCACGGCGACCTGCCCGACATCGGCGCCGGGCAGGACGATGGTCGGCGACTTCCCGCCCAGTTCCAGGGTGACGCCGGTGAGGCGCTGCGCGGCCTGAGCCATGATCATCGCGCCAACCGCGTCGGATCCGGTGAACGAGACGCGGTCGACTCCCGGGTGCGAGGACAGCTGCCGGCCGACGTCCGCGTTGCCGGTGATCACGTTCATGACGCCGGAGGGCAGCTCGGCCCGGCGGATCAGCTCCCCCAGGAACAGGGTGGTCAGCGGCGTCCGGGGGGACGGGAGCAATACCACGGTGCACCCGGCCGCCAGCGCGGCCCCGAACTTGAAGATCGCCAGGTTGAGGGGATAGTTGTAGCCGGTGATGGCGGCCACCACGCCGGCCGGCTCGAGCACCACGTCGCTCATGGTAGGTACCGGATCGGACCACGGGCCCAGGTGCTGGGTCCGGTCCACCGTGGCGGCGTCCGCGGCCCAGCGCAGGTGGTATTCGACGGCCATCCGTACCTGCAGGAAGGCAGCCAGGGAGACCGGCGTCCCGACCTCGTTCACGATCGAGGGCAGCAGTTCATCGGCGGCCTGCCCCAGCACGTCGGCCAGCCGGTGCAGGTGCCGCGATCGCTCGTCGCCGGAAAGACCGGCCCAGCCGGGGAAGGCCGCGCGGGCGGCCGCCACCGCGGCATCGACCTGCTCGGCGGACGCGCCGCCCACGGTCGCGATGACCTCCTCGGTGGCCGGGTTGTACACCGGCCAGCGCTCGCCCTGCGGGCTGGCGAACTGGCCGCCGATCAGCAGGTCCCGGGTCGCCGGGATCCAGTCCCGCAGCGGGTTGACGGCCGGTGAGGCGACGTTCATGAGGTGCCCTTTCGCTGGGAGCGGCAAGTCAGATGCTGGCCCGGGGCTCGACCGCGCGCAGGGTCGGCACCACCTCGGCGCCGAGCCGGCTGATGGCCGCGATCGTCTCGTCCGCGTCCATGCTCGGCCACTGGGGACGGACCAGCAGCGGGTCGACCGGGAGCGTGGTGACCAGGTCCAGGAGCTGCTTGGTGACATCGTCGGCGGTGCCGACGACGGCATGCCCGGCGACGGCCGCGGCGAAGTCCCGCTCGAGGTCGGTATCGGCCATGACGTCCAGGCCCCGCTGCGCGTAGGTGATGTACCGGCCCTGCGCCACCCGCGCGTATTCGGTGACCGCCTGCTCCCTGGTGTCGGCCACCAGCACGTTGCGGCGCAGCGGCTGCGGGCCGAACGCCTTGCCGCGGGCCTCGAAGCCCGCCTTGACCGCGGCGTACCGCTCGGCCGCCTCGTCGGCGGGCGTCTCGGGCGGGCAGGCGTAGGCGTCGCCGTAGCGCCCGGCGCGACGCGCTCCGGCCAGGCTGTGGCCGCCGATCCAGATCGGCGGATAGGGCGACTGGACCGGCTTGAGGTGCGGCCTGACCTGCGCCAGGGTCCAGAAGCGGCCGCGGAAGTCGACCTCGTCCTGCGTCCAGAGCCGCTGCATGAGCTGGAGCGACTCGTCCATGCGCGCGGCACGCTCGGCGAACGGGACGTCCAGGTAGCCGAACTCCTCGGGCCGGTATCCCAGCCCCGCGCCGAACACCAGGCGTCCCTCGGTGACCACGTCCAGGGTGGCGATTTCCTCGGCCAGCAGGACCGGATGGTACAGCGGCGCGATCATGATCTGGGTGACGAGCCGGATGTCCGGGCCAACCTCGGCCGCCAGCCGGGCGAGCAGCGGCACGGGCTGCAGCCAGCGCAGGTCGCCGTACAGGAAGTGCTGCCCGATGGCGATGTGGGTGAAATCGTTGGCCTGCGCCGCCGCCACGATGCGCAGCACGTCGCGGAACTGCTGTGACGGCGACACCGAGGTGGGCACGTCGCTGAGTAGCAGACCGACCTGGACCATGACATCTCCTTGATAGTGGCTGAATGGCGCCGACCGGATCAGCCGTCCGGCTCGGGGAAGGCCCGCGCCGAGAGCCCGGCGTCGCCGACGCTCACTTGGCCACCAGCCCGCCATCGACCGGGACGGCGATGCCGGTCACCATCGCCGCGTCGTCGCTGGCCAGGAAGGCGACCACGGAAGCGATCTCCTCCGGTTTGGCCGCGCGCCCGAGCGGGATATTGGCGATGAACGCGCCCATCAGGTCCGTGACATCCGCGCCGGGCTCCCGCCCGAAGAACTGCGGCAGCATCGGCGTGTCCACCGAACCCGGGCAGACCACGTTGGCCCTGATCCCGTCGGCCGCCCCGACCAGCGCCATCGCCCTGGTGAACGACACGATCGCGCCCTTGGTCAGCGAGTAGATCGGGCTGTACGGGGATCCGACCAGCGCGGAGGTGGAGGCGGTAAACGTGATCGAGGCCTTGCCCTCGGCGCGCTTGAGCAGCTCATAACCGAGGGTGGCGCCATAGAACGCGGACTTGACGTTGACGTCGATGTTGCGCTGCCAGTCCTCCTCGGACACGGTGAGGCCGGCCGGGCCGGGCATGCCGACCTGGTTGTGCAGCACATGCAGCCGGCCGTGCTGCTGGCCGATGCGATCGAACAGGCTGCGCAGGTCCGCGAGGCTGGTGGCGTTGACCTCCTCGGCCTGGGCCAGGTGCCCCTGACCGAGGATCTCCTCGGTCACCGTCTTGGCCGCGCCGCCGTTGAGGTCGGCGACGTGCACGTGGGCGCCCTCGGCGGCCAGCCGATGGCAGATCGCGCGCCCCATGCCCGATCCGCCGCCGATCACGGCCGCGACGCGATTCTCGAACCGACGTGTCATCCCGGATCCCTTCGTGGCTGCGGCACGACCTGCCTGCGATTGACAACGGCCAAATCTAGTATAACCATTATTAGGTTGTGGCGACCAGACCCCAGGACGGCGGCATGGCAGAGAACGCAATGGCCGGGCACACAATGGCTGAGCACGAGCATGAACCGGTCGTGGCCTTCGACCACAATTCACAAGCGCATTCGGCCGACCCGGTGAGCTCCTACCGCGCCCTGCGCTCCAGGTGCCCGGTGGCGTGGACCCAGGCGCACGGGGGTTACTGGGTGATGTCCGGTTACGACAGCGTGTTCGAGGCCGCGCGGGACGACGAGACCTTCTCGTCAGAGCGCAACTCGTACGGCGGCGAAGGGCTCAGCGTCGTTATCCCGAAGACGCCCATGCACCACCACATCCCGATCGAGATCGACCCGCCGGAGTTCCGCAAGTACCGCAGGCTGATCAACCCGATCGCCTCGCCGAAGGCCGTCGCGGACATGCAGGAACTCATCTCCAGGTACACGACCTGGTTCATCGACGAGGTCATCGAATCGGGCGACTGCGACCTGGCCCAGGTGATCGGGGTCCCCTCGATCGTCACCGTGGACTGGCTCGGCCTGCCGGTAGCCGACTGGCACCGGTACGCGCGGCTGCACCACGCCATCTTGGCCGCGGTTCCCGGCAGCGCCGAATACGTCCAGGCCACCACCGTCGACATGCCGTTCTGTTCGCAGCAGATGCGTGACGTCATCGCCGCCCGGCGGACCGAGCCACGGCAGGACATCATCAGCTACCTGGTCCACCAGGAGGTAGATGACCGCCCGATCACCGGCGACGAGGTCTTCTCGATGGTCGAGTTGCTCCTGGCGGGCGGCGTGGGCACGACGGCCTCACTGGTCAGCCAGGCCCTGGTCTGGCTCTACCAGCACCAGGACGTGCGCGCCGACCTGATCGAGCATCCGGACAAGGTGGCGCAGGCGGTGGAGGAGTTCCTGCGGTACTTCTCGCCGACCCAGGCGCTGGCCCGGACCGTGGCCCGCGATACCGAGTTTCACGGCTGCACGCTGCGCGAAGGCGACCGGGTGCTGCTCGCGTGGGCATCGGCCAACCGGGACGCCGCGCAGTTCAGCGATCCGGACACCCTGGACATCGAGCGCTGGCCGAACCGGCATACCGCGTTCGGCGTGGGCATCCACCGCTGCGCCGGATCCCACCTGGGCCGGGCCATGGCGATCGAGTTGCTCGGGCAGATCCTGCAGCGGATGCCGGATTACGAGGTTGACGTGGCCCGGATACAGACCTACCCGCACCAGGGAACCAATACCGGGTGGCGGTCCATACCGGCCAGGTTCACTCCCGGCCAGCGGCGCGGGCCTGTGCTCGACCTCGGCTAGACATGGTCACCGCCGCGACAAACGCCTATGAGGTACTGGCCATCCGGTACGGGAGCCGCCCGGCGGTCAAGAGCGAGGTCTACCTGAACTTTCACCTTTACGGTGAGCCGGATGACGTGATCGGCATGGATTACTTCGTCTGGGTGGCGCGGAAACCGCGCGGCACCAGCCACGTGATCCAGATCGCGGCGCTGGACTGACAACAAGGCGATGAGAGGAGACCTGGCATGCGCGGGCTGTATTTCGAGGAAATGACGGAGGGCGCGCAGTTCTCGCACCCGTTCACCCGCACGGTGACCGAGATGGACAATGTGCTGTTCACGTCGCTGACCATGAACGTGGCTCCGATCCACCTGGACGAGGAGTACGCCAGGGCCCACCTGCCCCAGGGCCAGCGGCTGGTGAACAGCCTGTTTACCGCCGCGCTGATCGGCGGGATGATCGTGCCGGACCTGACCTTCCGGACCACGATCGGGAACCTTGGGTACGAGAAGATGACGTTCCCGAACCCGGTGTTCCACGGTGACACGCTGCGCGCGGAATCGACGATCCTGCGCAAGCGCGAGTCCCAGAGCCGCCCGGACGCGGGCATCGTATGGTTCGAGCACCGCGGTTATAACCAGCGCGATGAGCTTGTCCACCTGTGTCACCGCGCCGGGATGATCATGAAGAAGCCGGCCGACGACGGCTGACCGGCACCGCCCGGCCGACGGGACTCAATCAATGCTATTCATATGCATATATTTTGCGTAGGCTGTAGGGAGAAACGGCGCTGTCGAGAGGATTCCCGTGACCGAGCACCCCTTTGGCCAGGACGCCGCGAACCGGGCCGGCGGTCCGTCTCCCGACGTGGACGCCGTGGTGGTCGGCGCCGGCTTCGCCGGGCTGTACGCATTGCACCGGCTGCGCGGCCTGGGACTGTCCGTCCGCGTCTTCGAGCGCGGCGAGGACGTCGGCGGCACCTGGTACTGGAACCGCTACCCCGGCGCCCGCTGCGACGTGGAGAGCCTCGACTACTCCTTCTCCTTCTCCGAAGAGCTGCAGCAGGAGTGGTCCTGGAGCGAGCGGTACGCCACCCAGCCGGAGATCCTGCGCTACCTCAACCACGTCGCCGACCGCTTCGGCCTGCGCCCCGACATCACGTTCGGCACGCGGGTGGTCTCCGCCGTCTACCACGAGCCGTCGGCGCAATGGGTGATCGAAACCGACCGCGGCCATCGCGTGACCGCGCGGCACTGCATCATGGCGGTCGGCAACCTGTCCGTCGGGCGGATTCCTGAGTTCCCCGGGCTCGATTCGTTCCGCGGCCAGACCTACCATACCGGCGACTGGCCGAAGGACGGCGCGGACTTCACGGGCCTGCGGGTCGGGGTCATCGGCACCGGCTCGTCCGGCATCCAGGCGATCCCGATGATCGCGCAGCAGGCGGCGCACCTGACCGTCTTCCAGCGCACCGCGCACTACACGATCCCGGCCCAGCACCACCGGCTCGACCCGGACTGGCTGGCCGCGTTCAAGCAGCAGTACGCCGATTACCGGCGCCGGATGCGGGTCTCCCGGGGCGGGCTGAGCCGCGACTACAGCGAGCGCCGCGCGCTGGAAACCCCGCCGCCGCAGCGGCAGAACACCTACGAGGCGCGGTGGACGTTCGGCGGGGCGGAGATCCTCGGCTCGTTCGCGGACCTGCTCACCGACGTACCGGCCAACTCGACCGTGGCCGAGTTCGTGGCCGGGAAGATCCGCGAGATCGTGCGTGACCCCGAGGTGGCCGGGCGGCTCATCCCGCGCGGCTACCCATTCGGGGCCAAGCGGCTGTGCGTCGACACCGGCTACTACGACACCTATAACCGGGCCGATGTGACGCTGGTCGACGTCACGGCGACGCCCATCGAG
>Ga0126381_100007970_pt1 | contig 11820 bp, 10 predicted proteins | sample PanSoiMetPlot_28_FD_96465 | JGI IMG/M metagenome (GOLD analysis project Ga0126381, IMG submission 96465) | Tropical forest soil microbial communities from Panama - MetaG Plot_28 | ecosystem: Environmental > Terrestrial > Soil > Tropical forest > Bulk soil | place: Panama | collected 2016-02-17
CCGGTAGTAGTGCCGGGCGCCCGGCGCGGCCGGGCCCTGCCAGGCGAAGTACAGCTCGCCCGGGTTGACCCGGGCGGCCTCGCGGGTGGCCAGGCCGGCGGGCAGCCGGTCGAGGTAGAGCGTCACGAGCTGGTCCAGCAGCGCGCGGGGCGCCGGCCCGAGCCGGGAGGCGGCGACGCCGGCCGGCTCGATGCGGTCCTGGGCTCGCGGCCTGGTGCCCGAGCGGATGTCGTAGGGGGGCGGCCCCGGCACCACCGCGATCTCCCGCTGCGCCGGGTCGAGCGCGGCCAGGAGCTCCCGCGCCAGGTCCTCCTCCAGGGGCAGCGGCCGGGACACGGCCTGGCCGGCGTAGCTGACGCGGGCCGGGTTGGCGCCCAGGAACACCGGGGCCGGGGAGATCTCGTCTCCCCGCAGGGTCATCGTGACCGACAGGTGGTGTCCCTCGAAGCGCCACGACCACGGGTCATCGCCGTCCGGGTCGCCGAAGACGCTGACCCAGTAGTCGTTGCTGTGCCGGTGCCGCCGCCACCGTTCCTGCCGGTCGAGCACCTCCTCCAGGGCGATGATCACCATCGCCTGCGCGTAGGCGTGCTCGCTCAGCCCGGTGGACAGCAGCCGGTGCGCGGCCTTGCGGGCCGCCACGCTCATGTCGGCGATGCTGGCCCCGGGCCGGCGCTCCGGGCGGTACTCGAGCCAGCGGCGGGCGGCGTCGTCGGAGAACGGCAGCGCCGCCAGCTCGAGCTGCCTGCCCGGCAGCGACTTCAGCAGGGCGGTGGCGGCCGACCGCATCTGGCCGGGCCGGGAATCGTCGTCAGCCATGCTCCCGGTATACATCCCGGGGGCCGGAATCCCCCAGCCCGTTACTCGTACACCGGGGCGGGCGGGATCGGGCGGCCCGCCCGCAGCGCCTCGGCGGCCGCGCGCGCGTCGGCGGGCCGGTACTCCTCGCCGTAGACCGAGCCCGGCCGCCGCGGCGCCTCCATGGGTCCCGCGTCGGCGAGGCGGCCGAGGTCGGCGGGCGCGAACCCCGCGTCCTCGATGAGCCCGGTCACGACCTGCTTGGCCTTCTCGTCGTCCCCGCACAAGAACAGCACGACTCGCTTCTCGGCTGGCGTCCGCCCGGCCTGCGAGGCCTGGAACCCCGCGGTCAGCGTGTTGAAGGACTTGACCAGCCGGGCGCCTGGCATGCGCTGCTGGTTGTACTGGGCCGCCGTGACGCCGCCCGGGGGCGGCTGGACGCCGCCCGGCCCGAACTGGTTGGTGGTGTCGATGACGATCTTGCCGTCGAGCGGGCCGGCCTGCTCCAGCGCGTCGGGAATCGCCGGCCAGGGCACCGACAGCATGACGACGTCACCGAACTGCGCCGCGTCGCGCGGGCTGCCGGAGCTGGCCCGCGCCCCGAGGCCGGCGGCCTGTTCGGCCAGGTGATCCGGGTCCCGGCTGAAGGACAGCAGGACGTCGTGGCCCGCGGCGGCGAACAGCCGGGCGGCGTTCCCGCCGATCCGGCCCGCGCCGATCACGCCGATCTTCATGAGAATCTCCTCTGGCTAAACGCTTGGGACAAAGCCTTTAGGGATAAGGGTACGCTGCCAGGGTGCGACCCAACCAGCCGCCCCCCGCCGGCCCGCGGGACTCGGTCGACCGCCTGCTGACGGGGTGGGCCCGGGCCCGGCCCGATCTCGATCTCTCGCCGGTCGCGGTCATCGCCCGGCTCGGCCGGCTGCGGCGGATCATCGACAGCGAGCTGGAGGCCACGTTCGCCGAGCACGGCCTGAACGGGCCCGACTTCTCCGCCCTGGTCACCCTGCGGCGGCTGGACGAACCCGGCGGGGTGTCCCAGCGCCGGCTGATGCGCGAGCTGAACCTGACCTCCGGCACGGTCAGCGTCCGCGTCGAGCGGCTGGCCGAGCGCGGGCTGGTCACCAGCTCGGAGGATCCCCGGGACCGGCGCAACACCCTGGTCGCGCTCACCCCGGCCGGCCATGAGCTCTTCGACCGGGTCACGCCCGCGCACATCGCGACCGAGAACCGGCTGCTCGCCGCGCTCAGCGCCGAGCAGGTGGCCGAGCTGGTCACCCTGCTGCGCCAGCTGCTGGTCTCCTTCGAGGGATCGGCCGACGGCGACGGCGAGCTCCCCCACCTGGGCCTGAGCCTCGCGCCCGCGCACCAGGCCATCGAGATCCGCCGCGCGGTCGGCCTGCCCGAGCTCATCGGGCTCCTGGTCCGCAGCGTGGAACCGGGAAGCCGCGCCGGGCGGGCCGGGATCAGGACCGGCGACGTGCTGGTCCGGGCCGGGCCCGAGCCGTTGCGTTCGGTCACGGCTCTCTACCAGGCCATCAACGCGGCCAGGTCCGCGGGCTCGCTGACGATCACGGCGGTGCGCGGCGTCGATACCGAGGTGGACGCGGTCGTGGACCTGGGCTCGCACCCGGCCGGCGAGACGCCGCCCGGCCGGACGGCGCCCGGGACCGCGGCGGCCACGCACAATGTTTAGCAAGCACGGGGGGTCTAGCCAGCACGGGGCGCAGGAGGTGAGCGCGACGCCGCTGCAGAACCGGGTCACTCCCGCCGGGGAGATCGTGGCCGATCCCGCGCGCGGGCTGCTGATGGGCAACCGCGGCTGCCTGCACCGCGCCGACCGCACGCTGGGCGCCGCGCGCTGGCGCTCGAAGCTGTGGATCTGCTGCGTGCTGGAGTGGCGGGGCGTCCGGCGCGACCCGATGCCCCCGGGCCGCTGGACGGCGCTGTTCTTCCTGGACGAGGCCACCGCGCTGGCCGCCGGGCACCGCCCGTGCGGGTACTGCCGGCGCCCGGCGTACGAATCCTTCGCCGAGGCGTGGCGCCGGGCGCAGGGGCTGGCCCGGCGTCCGCGCGCGGGTGAGATGGACACCCGGCTGCACGCCGAGCGGGTGGACCCGCGCACGCGGCGCCAGCTCACCCGCCCGGCGCGGCCCGGCGAGCTGCCCGACGGGGTGATGGTCCGCCGGGACGGCGCCTGCGGCCTGCTGGCCGGCGGCCGCTTCCTGCCGTGGTCGTCGGCTGGCTACCTGGACCCGGTCGCGCTGCGGCCGGGCACGCCGGTCGAGTTGCTGACCCCGCCGGCGTCCGTCGCGGCGATCGCGGCCGGCTACCGGCCCTTGCTGCACCCCAGCGCCGCCGGGCCGGCCCGGGCCCGCGGCGGCCCGGGCTCTTAGCGGTCGCGGGCGGCGACCGCCTGCAGCTCGATCTTCGCGCCGAACGGCAGCGCGCCCGCCTGGAAGGTGAACCGCGCCGGGGCCCGGGCCGGGTCCGCGAACTGCCTGCGCCACCAGTCGTTGATCTTGCCGTAGTCGCCGATGTCGCCGAGCAGCACCTGTACGTAGAGCAGGTCGTCGGCGGAGTACCCGGCGGCCGCGGCGATGGCCACCACATTGGCCCAGGCCCGGTCGGTCTCCTCGGCGAAGGTCCCCGGCACGAACGTCCCGTCCGGGTCCAGCGCGGGCATCCCGCTGATGAACAAGATCCCGTCGGCCTCGCTGGCCAGGCTGAACGGGAAGCCCGAGGGGAGGCCGGGCCCGGAATCGATTCTCCTGATCGTCATAAGAGAACCATTAACACGCCGCACTCGTGGTATGGGGAGGGTTCCCCTTGTGAGCGGCGCGGCTCCCGACGCACTCTGCAAGAGAAAACGGGAGGTCTGAGATGACCCGGCTGAACGTGGACGACGCGCGGTGCGAGGCACTGTTCGTTTCTGGCCTGCAGCGGTCGGACGCGCCGGACGCGGCGGCGCTGGCCGAGCTCATCCGGGCCACGGTGCGGCAGTACGGGATCCGCGGCTGCGCCTGCCGGATGGCCCAGGAGTTCGGCGAACACCCGGAGACGGCCGCCGCCCGCATGCGGTGGATCAGGCAGGCCGTCGCCGACGCGTCCGCCGCGCGATCACCGCAGCTGCCCCGCGGGGGCGGGCAGTTGCGGCACCGCGGCTCCCCGCAGGACACCGGGCCGCTCCCCTGCGCCGCCTGACGGCCGGCCGCCGGCCATCCGGCTAGGGTGGCGGCATGTCCACTCGCCTGGTGCATCTCGTGATCGACGCCAACGACCCGCCGAAGCTGGCGCGCTTCTGGGCGGCCGCCCTGGGCTGGGAGGTGGCGGCCGAGGAGCCCGACGAGGTGGTGGTGTGGCCGTCCGGCTACGAGTACCCGGACCCGGCGGCGCTGGCGCTGGTGTTCGTGCCGGTGCCCGAGGCGAAGACGGTCAAGAACCGGGTGCACCTGGACCTGGCCACCGAGTCGGCCGGGCACCAGGCGGACGTGGTGGCCCGGCTGCGCGAGCTCGGCGCGCGGCCGCTCGACATCGGCCAGGGCGACGTGCCGTGGGTCGTGCTGGGCGACCCGGAGGGCAACGAGCTGTGCGTGCTCGAGCCGCGTCCGGTCTACGCCGGCACCGGGCCGGTGGCCGCGGTGGTGGTCGACTCCCCGGACCCGGCGGCGCTGGCCCGCTTCTGGGAGCTGGCCTCGGGCTGGGTACGGAGCCGGTCCAATGACGACTTCGCGGCGCTCCGCTCGCCGCAGGGAGTCGGGCCGTACCTGGAGTTCCTGCGGATAGATGACCCGAAGACGGTCAAGAACCGGGTGCACCCGGACGTGGCCCCGCATCGGGGCGAGGACCACGCGGCCGCGGTGAAGGTGCTGCAGGAGGCGGGCGCGGTACCGGCCGACGTCGGCCAGGGTGACGTGTCCTGGACGGTGCTGGCCGACCCGCAGGGCAACGAGTTCTGCGTCCTGTCCCCGCGCTGAGCAGTTACCCTGCCCGGGGCGTTATCCGGCCGCTGGCGTAGACGTACGGCGTCTGGTCGCCCAGCCGGCCGAAGACCACCGGAGCCCAGGGCTCGCTGTCGTACAGCCGGGCGACGAAGCGGTCGCCCGTGCCGTCCGCGGGGTGCAGGTCGAACTCCGGGGGGTCGTCGTCGGCGAACGACTCGCGGGCATCGGTCATGCCGGGGATCACGTGCAGCAGGCCGTCCCGGACGGATACGTCGTACCGCCACGAGGTGCGCTCGTACCGGCCGGCGTGGCGCTGCAGGTCGAGGCCGGCCAGCCCGGCGGCGGGCTCGGGACCTGCAGGCACGCTGATCCCGGCGCAGGCGCTGAAGATTTCCGAGAACAGCCGCTGGTACAGGCCATGGGTCTCGGGCGAATTGGTCAGCAGGCACGCCGCGACGCGAGCCTGCGGATCGATCCGCAGGTACGCGGTCTGCCCGACGGTGCTGCCGTCGTGCCCGATGATCTGGCGGCCGTCCCAGCGGTTCATGCGCCAGGTGAGCCCGACCGCGTCGCCGCGGCCGTCGGTGGCGCCGGGGATCTCGGCCTGCGGCTGCTGCATGGCCGCGGCCGCGGACGGGCTGATCAGCTGTGTGCCGTCCGGGGCGGCGCCCGCGTCGAGATGCAGGCGGGCGAACGTCAGGACGTCGTGGGCGCTGGCGGTGATGAGGCCCGCGGGGCCGACGCTGCGCGGCAGCCCCCACACCGAGACCGGCTCGCTGCCGTGCGGGCGCTGGCGGTGCCCGGTCGCCGCGCGGTGCAGGATCGCCTGCTCGGGCAGGGTGACCGTCTGCTCCAGCCCCAGCGGCCCGATCAGGCGCTCACGCAGCGACTCGTCCCACTCCCGGCCGTCGAGCACCTCGATGATGCGGCCGAGCAGCACGAACCCGCTGTTGCAGTAGGAGTACGCCGCGCCGGGCGGGAAGACCCGCGCGGCCTGCGCGAGCTCGCCGGCGTAGCGCTCGACGCAGTCGGCCCCGCGGCCGGTGTCGGTGAAGATGTCCCCGTCGATGCCGCTGGTGTGCGTGAGCAGGTGGCGGATCGTGACCTCGCCGCTGGCGTCCGGGCGGCCGAGCCGCAGGCCCGGCAGGGCCTGCGAGACCGTCGTGTCCAGGGACAGCCGGCCCTCCTCGGCGAGCTGCATGATCATCGTGGCGGTCCACACCTTGGTGATGGACCCGATCTGGAACAGCGAGTCGGGGGTGGCGGTCACGCCCGTGGCGCCGTTCAGCACGCCCCAGGAGGCCAGGGTTTCGCGCCCGCCGGCCCAGACGCCGAGCGTGGCGCCCGGAGCACCCTCCTGCGCGGCGAGCTCTCTGAGGCGGGCGGTCCAGTGCGCGGACATGTCAGCATCGGCCATGACTCGGACGCTAACTCATGCCGTCGCCCGCCTCGCCCGCGGCGTCCGTCTGGCCCGCGCCGTCCGTGTCGCCTGTGCTGCCCGCTGTGCCCGCGCGGCGGGCGCGGGCGCGCCGCTTGCCCTCGTGCATCGCCTGCACCCGGGCGATCGGGATCGCTCGACCCTCCTCGATGAGCGCCGCGCCCAGCCGTTGCGGCCCGGGCATCTGCCCGGCCCACGGGTCTGGCCCGGCGATCAGCGAAGCTGCCGTGCGCACGGTGAAATCGCCGGGATCGACGCGGTCGAGATCGTCCCAGGCGACCGGGAAGGACACCGGCACGCGGGGGCGGACCCTCGGGCTGTACGCGGCCACCACCGTCGCCCCGCCCGCCCGGGTCGAGTCGAGGAACACCTTGCCCGCGCGGTCTTCCCTGATGAAGGCCGTGGTGGTCAGGCCGGGATCGAGCCGCTCGGCCCGGGCGGCGATCGCCCGGGTGGCCGCGGCCGCGTCCTCGCTGCCCGTGTGCGCGTCGATGGGCACCAGCACGTGCACGCCCTTCGCCCCGCTGGTCTTGACCGCTCCGGCCAGGCCGACGTCGGCCAGGGCCTGGCGGACCAGCCAGGCCGCCCGCACGGCCAGGCCGAACGCGTCCGCGGACGGCGGGTCGATGTCGAGAACGAGACAGGTGGGCTGGCCCAGGCTCTCGGCCAGGGCCAGGGTCGGGTGGTACTCGATCGCCCGCTGGTTGGCGAACCACAGCAGCGTGCGCCGGTCATCACACAGCGCGTAGGAAACCTCGCGCCGGGAGGATTCGGCCCACAGCGTCACCGTCCGCACCCACGGCGGCGTGTACTTGGGCACGTTCTTCTGCATGAACGGCGCCTGCCCGGGCCGCACCCGGACCACCGACAGCGGCCGGCCGCGCAGCTCCGGAATGATCCGTCCGGCGACCGCGTCCAGGTAGTCGACCAGGTCGCGCTTGGTCGCCTCGGCCCCGTCGAACAGGGGCTGGTCCAGGTTGGTCAGCGACACGCCGTCCCGCACCTCGCCGCTGCTCACCCGGTTACCCTAACGCGTCATGATCAGGGTTCATGGCCCGCATATATTGCGGAAGATGCACCCTGATCATGAAAGGGCGCCGAGATGACCACCGAGCACGGGCTTTACCGCCTGCTCCGTCCGCGCAGCATCGCGATCATCGGCGCCTCCGAGGACCCTCACTCCCTGTCCGGGCGGCCGCTCGAAGTGCTGCGCCAGCATGGTTACCCGGGCCGCATCTACGTGGTCAACCCGAACCGGGCCCAGGTCGGCGGGCTGGCGTCGTACCCCAGCATCGCGGCGGTCCCGGAACACGTCGACCTGGCCGTGCTGGCGGTGCGGGCCTCCCTCGTTCCCGGGATTGTCGCCGAGTGCGCCGCCGCCAGGGTGCGCGCGGCGGTTATCTTCAGTTCCGGTTTCGCCGAGACGAACCCCGCGGGGCGGGGGGCCCAGGACCGCATGGCCAAGGTGGCCGGGGCGTCGGGCCTGCGGCTGCTCGGGCCGAACGGCGAAGGGTTCTTGAACATCCCCGACGGCGTGGCCGTGTCGTTCAGCCCGACGGTGGACCGCAGGCGCGGGCTGGCCAGCCTGACCGCGGGCAACCTCGCGATCGTGTCGCAGAGCGGCGGGCTGGGCTTCGCCCTGTTCAACTGGGGGCAGGCGGTGGGGCTCGGCGCGAGCTTCGTCGTCACCACCGGCAACGAGAGCGACGTCGACGTGCTCGAGGTCGCCGACGCCCTGCTCGACGACGGCCAGACCGCGGTCGTCGCCCTCATCATCGAGGGACTCCGGCGGCCCGCGGACCTCGCGCTGGTCGCGCAGCGGGCCCGGGAGCACGGCAAGCACATCGTCGTGGCCAAGCTCGGCGGTTCCGCGGCCGGACGGCGGGCGGCACCGGTGCACACCGCGCACGAGTCGGGGCATGAGCCGCAGTACGCGCGCATATTCCGCGAGAGCGGGATCGTCCGGGCCGAGGATCAGGAGGACCTGCTCGACGTGTGCTTCGCGCTCTGCCGGGGACGGCTGATGCGCGGCCGCCGCGTCGGCGTGGTCACCACGTCGGGCGGTGCCGGGATCTGGATGGCCGATGCGTGCGAGAGGCACGGGCTCACCGTGCCCGAACTGTCCGCCCCGACCCAGGCCGCGCTGCGGGCGCTGATGCCGCCCTTCGGTTCGGCCGGCAACCCGGTCGACGTCACCGCCCAGATGGTCACCGGCGGGAGCGTCGCGACGGTGCTGCGCACCCTGTGCAGCAGCGGCGAGGTCGACGCGGCCGTGGTGGTCGCGTCGCTGGCCGCCCCGGACATGCTGCGCCGGGAGAGCGAGGGGCTGCGGGCGGTCCTGGCGGAGCTCGCCCTGCCGGTCGTGATCTACTCCTACACGGTGCCCGGCCGGCCCAGCCTGGAGTTGCTCCGCGAGCTCGCAGCCGCCTGGTACCCGAGCCCCCGCCGCGCGGCCCGCGCGCTGCGCGCGTTGGTCCGCCTGCCGCAGCCGCCCGCCGCGGCGTCCCCGGCCTGAGGCCCGGCCCCCGGAGCTCCGCGCTCCCCGGAGCTCACGCCCTCTCGCCGGCCTCGCGCCCTCGGGCCAAAACTGCAACGTGTTCTAGTATGGGAGGCCCGGGAGGTGCCATGACAGCGGACGAGGCCGAGTTCGACGTCGTCGTGGTGGGCAGCGGCGCCGCCGGGATGACCGCCGCTCTCGCCGCCGCGCATCACGGCCTGCGGGCAGTGGTGCTGGAGAAGACGGACTACTTCGGCGGGTCGACCGCGCGGTCCGGCGGCGGCATCTGGGCGCCGGGCAACGAGGTGCTGCGGAAGGCCGGGGTCCGGGATACCCCGGAGCAGGCCAGCGCCTACCTGGCCCACGTGGCCGGGAGCCCCGTCCCCGGTGCCCTGCAGCGGGCGCTGCTCGCCCGGGGCCCGGAGATGCTGGCGTTCGTGCGCGCCAGCACCCCGGCCGACTTCGCGTGGGTGCCCGGTTACGCCGACTACTACCCCGAGGCCCCCGGCGGGCTGGCGCAGGGGCGCAGCATCGAGCCGGTGCCGCTGGACGCGCAGGTGCTCGGGACCGAACTCGCCCGCCTCAACCCTGCCTACCTGCCGGCGCCGCCCGGCGTGACCATCACGCAGGCCGACTACCGGTGGCTGAGCCTCGGCACCCGGCACCCGCGGGCCATCCTCACCGCAGCGCGGGTCTCGGGGCGGGCGGCGCGCGCGCGGCTGCTGAAGCGGCGCATGCTCAGCATGGGCCAGGCCCTGGCGGCCGGCCTGCGGGCAGGCCTGGCGGCCAAGGAGGTGCCGGTCTGGCTCGGCACCCCCATGACCGGCCTGCAGGTCACCGACGGCCGTGTCACCGGCGTCGAGGTGACCCGCGACGGGCGCCCCGCGCTGGTCCGGGCCGGGCGCGGGGTGCTGATCGCCGCCGGGGGCTTTGAGCGCAACGACGAGATGCGCCGCCGCTACCAGCGCCAGCCGACCAGCACCGAGTGGACCACCGGGTCGGCCGGGAACACCGGCGACGGGATCGTCGCGGGCGAGGCGGCCGGGGCGGCGCTCGACCTCATGGATGACGCCTGGTGGGGCCCGACCATCCCGCTGTCCGGCGGGCCGTACTTCTGCCTGGCCGAGCGCAGCCTGCCCGGCTGCATCCTGGTCAACGGGGCCGGGCAGCGCTTCGTCAACGAGTCCGCGCCGTACGTCGACGCCGTGCACGCGATGTACGACGCGCACGCCCCGGACAACCCGCACATCCCCGCCTGGCTGATCACCGACCAGCGCTACCGCAACCGGTACGTCTTCGCCGGCCTGCCGCCGCGCAAGCCCCTGCCCCGGCGCTGGTACCGGGCGGGCGCCGTGTTCCGCGCGCCGGCCCTCACCGAGCTGGCCGAGCAGGCCGGCGTGGACCCGGGAGGGCTGTCCAAGACCGTCGCCAGGTTCAACGAGTTCGCCGAGGCGGGCCGGGACGAGGATTTCCGGCGCGGGGACTCGGCCTACGACCGCTACTACGGAGACCCGCGCTGCCGGCCCAACCCGAACCTGGCCCCGCTGGCCCAGGCGCCGTTCTACGCCGTCAAGATCGTGCCCGGCGACCTGGGCACCAAGGGCGGCCTGCGGACCGACGAGCGGGCCCGGGTGCTGCGCCCAGACGGCACCCCGATCGCCGGCCTGTACGCGGCGGGCAACGCGAGCGCGTCGGTCATGGGGCACAGTTATGCGGGCGCGGGCGCCACCATCGGCCCGGCCATGACCTTCGGCTACATCGCCGCGCTCGACCTGGCCGGCGCGGGCTGAGCGAGCGGGCCCGTCGCGGAGAGTCCCGGGGAGCCGCTGGGGAATCGGCGGGGAGCGCCTCGAAAGCTCCTGGAGAGCCGCTGGGTGTATCTGACCTCGGCCCGAGGCGCTCTGCTAACCAAGAGGCGCCGCCGCGCGCGTGCGGGTGGCCTGACCGACCTGACACCGGGGGGAACTTCACATGCCGGGAACCTGGAAGCCGCTGACGAACCAGCCGCCTGCGCTGCCGAGCGGGGCAACCTTCAACGCCGAGAGCATGATCCTGCTGACCGACGGGTCGGTGCTCGTGCACCACGCTTACGGCGCCGAGTGGATGCGCCTGGAGCCCGGCGCGGGCGGCCGCTACACCGCCGGGATCTGGTCCCCCGCGGGGACCATGAACAACTCGCGCCAGTACTTCGCGTCGGGCGTGCTGCGCGACGCCCGGGTCTTCGCCATCGGCGGCGAGGACTCCAGCGCGGGCGGCGACACCCCGCTGGGCGAGATGTATGACCCGCTGACCGACAGCTGGTCCGCGCTGGCCAAGCCGGCGGCCTTCGACTGGATCAAGGGCGACGCCTCGTCGTGCGTCCTGCCGGACGGGAAGGTCGTCCTCGGGGCCCTGGACGACGCGCGGACCGCCGTGTGGGACCCGCACGCCAACCACTGGCGGGAGGCGGGCACGGCGTTCGGGGTCCAGCCGGCGACCAAGGTCGGCCGGACCAACGAGGAGACCTGGACGCTGCTGCGCGACGGGACCGTGCTGACCGTGGATACCTTCGGCGCGCCCGCCGCGGAGCGGTACCTGCCGCACGAGGACATCTGGATCAGCGCGGGAAGCACCCCGCAAAACCTCATCGACGCCGCCATGTTCGAGATCGGCCCGGCGATCCTGCTGCCCGACCACCGGGTGTTCGCGATCGGCGGCGCGCCGTACACGGCCGTGTACACCCCGGGCCATAACGGCCAGCCCGGGGCCTGGAGCGACGGTCCGGTGATGCAGGACAGCAGCGGCAACCCGCTCGGGGCCAACGACGCGCCCGCCGTCCTGCTGCCGAGCGGCCGGGTCCTGTGCTGTGGCGGGCTGCGTCACGCGGAGGGGACACCACCCCAGTACTGGACCGGGCCCACGCTGTTCTTCGAGTACGACGGGGAAGCGAACGCCGTCACGCCGACCGCCACGCAGCCGTCCATCAACGGCGGCGACACCTGGACCGCGCGGCTGATGCTGCTGCCCAGCGGCGAGGTCCTCTACACGGCGCAGGGGCCGGAGATGTGGGTCTACACCCCGGACGGGGCGCCCCGCCATGAATGGCGGCCCCGCGTCACCGAATGCGCGCGCCACCTGCGCCGGGGCGAAAGCTACAAGATCGA
>Ga0126381_100007971_pt1 | contig 11820 bp, 7 predicted proteins | sample PanSoiMetPlot_28_FD_96465 | JGI IMG/M metagenome (GOLD analysis project Ga0126381, IMG submission 96465) | Tropical forest soil microbial communities from Panama - MetaG Plot_28 | ecosystem: Environmental > Terrestrial > Soil > Tropical forest > Bulk soil | place: Panama | collected 2016-02-17
CCGAGAGCGGCATAGACGGAGCCAAGTTCGAGGCCGATGTAGCCGCCGCCGACGACCAGCAACGTCTTTGGAATGTCTTTGAGATTGAGCGCACCGGTGGAGTCGAGCAGGCGCGGACTGTCGAGCTTCAATGTTGGAATGACGGCCGGGCGCGATCCGGTGGCGAGGATGATGCGGTCGAAGGTCATCTTCTCTTCGCCGCCACCTGCTTTGGTGACACGCAGCGTGTTGGAGTTTTCGAATGCAGCCTTGCCCTGGGCGTATTGAACTTTGCGTTGCTTGGAGAGTTGGCCGAGACCGCCGGTGAGACGGGTGACCACACCTTCCTTCCAGCTGCGTAATTTGTTGAGATCAATTTTGGGGTCGGCGAATTCGATGCCCCAGTTCTTCGATTGATGAGATTCTTCGATCAGCTTGGCAACGTGGAGCAATGCTTTTGAAGGGATGCATCCGCGATAAAGGCAGACGCCTCCGGGGTTGAGTTCAGGATCGATGAGAGTGACGTTGACGCCAAGATCGGCTGCCAGAAAAGCGGCCGCATACCCGCCCGGGCCTGCGCCGACAACCGCAATGTGCAAGTTGGTATTTTCTGCCATGAATTTTATGTGTCCTTTGAAAATCTAACCTTGAACTGACAACAGGAAAGGTTGTTCGAATGCTTCGGCGATCCAGCGCAGGAAGCGCGCCGCGTCGGCACCGTCGATCAACCGGTGGTCGTAGGAAAGCGAGAGCGGAAGAATCAGGCGCGGCTCGAATTTGCCGTGGATCCACTCTGGTTCCATGCGGCCGCGCGAGAGGCCGAGGATCGCGACTTCCGGATGATTGACGATGGGCGTGAAGGCCGTGCCGCCGATACCGCCGAGATTGGTGATGGTGAAAGTGCCGCCCTCCATTTCGTCGGGCGTAAGCTTTTTGTCGCGCGCTTTCTTTGAGAGCTGCGAGAGTTCGGCCGCGAGTTCCACGATGTTCCTCTTGTCCACATCGCGAATCACCGGAACGAGCAGACCGCGATCGGTGTCCGTGGCAACGCCGATGTTGATGTACTGCTTGTAGACGATCTCTTCTTTCTCCATGTCGATGGAGGCGTTGAACTGCGGGAAGACTTTGAGCGCCGAGGCGCAGACCTTCAGCGCGATGGCGGTGACGGTCATCTTGCCGCCGGCTTCTTCGGCGCGGGGCGCGAACTTCGCGCGCAGTTGTTCGAGTTCGGTGATGTCAGCGCGATCGTGCTGGGTGACGTGCGGGATCGTGATCCAGGCTTCGCGAAGATGCTCGGCAGTCTTGCGACGGACGCCTCGCATCGAGACGCGCTCGACCTTGCCCCACTTGGTGAAGTCGGGGAGCTTGGGCTCGGCAAGGCGCGCGGCTTGCGGCGCTTGTGCGGCCGTGACCGCGGCAGCGAGCGTCGCCTTGGCGAAGGCTTTGACGTCTTCTTCGCTGATGCGGCCACCGGGCCCCGAACCGGTGACGTTGTAAATATCGAGGCCGAGTTCGCGCGCGAGACGACGAACGTGCGGCGCGGCAGGAACTGGCTCGCGATGCTCGGTGCCGGCGACCTTGCCGAGTTGGACGGGCATGGCGAACGAGGGCGCGGCCTGCGGCGGCTGATCAGGAGGCAGTGCCTGCTGTTCAGTTTTGCCTTCGGCGCGCATGGCGATCTGGAAGGAGAGGCGCGCGGCCTGCTGTCCGGAGACATGCTCCATCGGTTCGGGCGCCCGGCGCTCGGGGGCGGCAGATGATCCACCTTCGAGGGTGAAGATCACCTGGCCGACTTTGATCTTCTCGCCTTCTTTGACGCGAATTTCTTTGACGATTCCGCTGACGGAGGAGGGAACTTCGACGACCGCTTTGTCGGTTTCGAGTTCCATCACCGGCTGGCCTTCGGACACCTTTGCTCCGGGAGAGATCATGAGCCGCACGAGATCGCCCTGATCAATGTTCTCGCCGAGTTCGGGAAGCTTGAATTCAGTTGCACCGGGCTTGCAAGGTGCGGACGAGGTCGGAGTTGTTGTCGGCACCTGGGCAGCTTGCTGCTGAACCTCGATCGCGGGCGCAGGTTCACTCCTTGGCACGGCCGGAGACGGCACAGCTTGTTGAGTGTCGACTGGCGCCTTAGGCGCGGGCGCTTCCTTCGTAGGCGCCTCGGTACGTGCCTTCGGGCCAGCGCCGTTTTCGACGGTGAAGATGACTTGTCCGACCTTGAGCTTGTCGCCTTCCTTGACGCGGATTTCCTTCACGACGCCGCTGACGGAGGAGGGAACCTCGATCACGGCCTTGTCCGTCTCGAGTTCCATGACGGGCTGGCCTTCTTTTACGTCAGCGCCGGGCGCGACCATGAGTCGCACGAGATCGCCCTGATCGATGTTTTCGCCCAGTTCGGGCAACTTGAATTCGGTCACTGTCCTTGAACCTTTCTAGCTGACGGCCGGATTCGCTTTTTCCGGATGGATGCCCAGATCTTTTACGGCCTGCTGAACGGTGTCGAATGGAAGCTTGTTGTCTCGTGCGAGCGCGGTCAGAGTCGCGAGCACAATGTGCTTGGCGTCGACTTCGAAGAAGTCGCGAAGCGCGGCGCGGTTCTCGCTGCGCCCGAAACCATCGGTCCCAAGACAAACCATGCGTCCCGGAACCCAGTGCGCGATGCTCTCCGGGAGAACTTTCATGTAATCCGAGGCGGCGATGAATGGTCCGGGTGCGTCTTTCAAAGTTTGCGTAACGTACGGGACCTTCGGTGTCTGTCCCGGGTGCAGCATGTTCCAGCGTTCGGCGTCGTTGGCGTCGCGATAGAGTTGCTTGTAACTGGTGACGCTCCAGACGTCGGCTCCAACGCCGTATTTTTCCTGGAGAATCTGCTGGGCCTTAAGCACTTCGAACATGATGGTGCCGCTGCCAAAAAGTTGAGCGCGCAGCTGGGCGTCTTGTTTCTGCGAAGGCTTGAAGCGGTACAGGCCTTTGAGGATGCCATCGCGAGTGTGGGCGCCCTCGGGCATTTCAGGCATTGGAAGCGGCTCGTTGGTGACGGTGAGGTAGTAGAAGATGGACTCACCGTTGACGTACATGCGCTTGATGCCGTCCTCGATTATTACGGCGATTTCGTACGCGAAAGCCGGATCGTAAGCGAGGCAGTTCGGCACGGTGAGCGCGTGGACGTGCGTGTGACCGTCCTGGTGCTGCAGGCCTTCCCCGGCGAGCGTGGTGCGACCGGCAGTGCCGCCCACGAGGAATCCGCGCGTACGCATATCCGCCGCTGCCCAGATCAGGTCGCCGATGCGCTGGAATCCGAACATCGAGTAATAAATGAAGAAGGGGATCGTGTTGATGCCGTGGTTCGAGTACGCGGTCCCGGCCGCGATGAACGAGCACATGGAGCCCGCTTCCGTAATGCCCTCTTCGAGGATCTGACCGTCTTTCGCTTCTTTGTAGTAGAGCAGTGTGTCCATGTCGACGGGCTCGTAGAGTTGGCCAACGCTCGAGTAGATGCCCACCTGGCGGAAGAGCGCTTCCATGCCAAAGGTGCGGGCTTCATCGGGAACGACGGGAACGATCAGTTTGCCGATTTCGGGATCGCGCAGAAGCTTGGCGAGCAGACGGACGAAGACCATGGTGGTGGAAACTTCGCGGCCGTCGGTGCCTTTGTAGAACTCTTCGAAGTGCGAACGGGGAACGCTTTTCAGCGGCGTCGCGCGCACTTTGCGCTCAGGCATGTATCCGCCGAGTTGCTTGCGACGCTCCTGCATGTACTTGATTTCGGCGCTGTCGTCAGCCGGACGATAGAACGGCGCGTTGTGCAGTTCGTCGTCGGGGATCGGAATGCCAAAGCGCGAGCGGAACATGCTCAGCTCTTCGTCGTTGAGTTTCTTTTGCTGGTGCGTGATGTTCTTGCCCTCACCGGCTTCGCCCATGCCGTAGCCCTTGATTGTCTTGGCAAGGATGATCGAAGGCTGACCGTGATGTTCAACGGCCGCTTTGTACGCGGCGTAGACCTTGATGGGATCGTGGCCACCAAGGCGCATGCGGGCGAGTTGCTCGTCGGAGAGATGCTCGACCATCTTCAGCAGGCGGGGATCGGTGCCGAAGAAGTTCTGGCGGAAGTAAGCGCCGCTCTCGACGAAGTACTTCTGGTACTGGCCGTCGCTGATCTCGCCCATGCGCCTGACGAGTAGGCCGTCGCGATCGTTCTGGATGAGCGTGTCCCAATCGCTGCCCCAGATGACCTTGATGACGTTCCAGCCAGCGCCGCGGAAGATGGCTTCGAGTTCCTGAATGATTTTTCCGTTGCCGCGAACCGGGCCGTCGAGGCGCTGCAGGTTGCAGTTCACGACGAAGATCAAGTTGTCGAGACGCTCGCGCGAGGCAAGCGTGATGGAGCCGAGCGATTCAGGCTCGTCCATTTCGCCGTCGCCCATGAAAGCCCAAACTTTGCCACCGGTCGTGGTCTTCAGGCCGCGGTTCTCGAGGTACTTGATGAAGCGCGCGTGATAAATCGCTTGGATCGGGCCGAGTCCCATGGAGACCGTGGGGAATTCCCAGAAGTCTTCCATCAGCCACGGATGCGGATACGACGAGAGTCCACCGCCCGGCTTTAACTCGCGCCGGAAATTTTCCAGTTTCTGCTTGGGCATGCGGCCTTCCAGGAAGGCGCGCGAATAGATGCCGGGAGCCGCGTGTCCCTGGAAATAAACGACGTCGCGATCACCGTCTTTGGTCTTTGCGTGGAGAAAATGATTGAAGGCGACTTCGTAAAGGGTGGCGGCGGAAGCGAAGGTAGAGATGTGGCCGCCGATGCCCTCTTGGATCTTGTTGGCACGCATGACCATGGCGAGCGCATTCCAGCGCACCAGGCTCTTGATACGGCGCTCCATTTCCTGACTGCCGGGGAATGGCGGTTGCGTGCGGGCAGGGATCGTATTCTGGTAGGGAGTTGTCGCCTGGAAAGGCAGATTGACGCCAGCGGCACGGCGAGCGTGCAGGGCCAGTTGCTGGATCAGTCGTCCCGCCCGGTCGGGACCGCCCTTCGAGAGTACGTAATCGAGGGAGTCCAACCACTCCCGGGTTTCAAGGACTTCCAAACCATCCGTTTGCGTCTGAGACACGTCTAGGTTCCCCCACATTGATTGCTGAATTCTTTATGATATTCAATTCTGCGGATTTTTGCTGGCGTGAAGAATCGATTTTTGAGTGTGGGGAAAAGTCTGCCTCTGCCGTTCGTTGCTACAAGAAATTGTTGGGAAGAAAACGAAATCCAGGCCGGAAACGATCGAAAATTCGCGTCACCGAATTCGGGAGTGGCGAATCAAATACCGGAGAGGACTAATTCCAGGTAATCAAGAACAAGCGCATATCGCGCTTTTGGAACTTGGCTTTTGCCGGAAGGATGAAGGATGTCGAGCCAGATTTTGCGAATCGATGATGTAACAAGAAAAGCAAATGTTTCGGCCAGAATTTGCCGAACCTGCGGAGATCGGATCGAGTACACCCGGCGCGCAGCGCGGGATTGGGAACACATTGACTACTGCAGCGCGGCTTGCCGCCGCATGAGAGTTGATCGACCACGACTGCGAGCGGCGAGCTAGATTTTTCGGACTGAATAAATTACGAGCACTTGGTGTCGCATTTACGTTACTTTGAGAGGAAGTAAGTTTATGGAGGGTCCAGGTGCGCTACTTATTACTCGCGATCGTGGTCGTCGCGCTGTTGGTGATTGCTCTTCGCAAAGCCCACGCAACCGGCGTTCCTGCTGTCGGCACTAACGCGCCCGACTTCACCCTGACATCGCAAGAAGGGAAGGCAGTCAGCCTGAAGGATTTTCGCGGGCAATGGGTCGTGCTCTACTTTTATCCCAAGGATTTCACCAGCGGGTGCACGCGGGAAGCCCACAATTTTCAACGCGACCTTGCGCAATACGAGAAGCGAAATGCTGCGATTGTGGGAGTCAGCGTGGATACCGCCGATTCGCACAAGCAGTTCTGCACCAAGGAAGGCCTGAATTTCAAACTGCTGGCCGACACCGATAAGAAAGTCTCTGAGGCTTACGGATCGCTCACCAATCTTGCTGTCATCAAGTTCGCCGCGCGGCACACATTCATCATCGATCCGGACGGAAAGATCGCCCGCGCGTACACCGACGTCGATCCCTCAAAGCACAGCGGAGAAGTGCTGGCAGCGCTCGACCAATTGCGGAAAGCAAAATCCAGTCCCGGCAACTAATCGATCAGTCGGATCCGTCAGGATCACTTGTGATCGAACTCTTGATTTCAACTCGAACAATTGAGCGTCGGTGTGCTTCGGCTAGTGGTCGAGACGGGCGAGTTCGCGGCGGTAGAGCGGATTGTGAGGGAACTCATCGGCTAGCCCGGAAAGCAGCGCGCGCGCCTGTGGGAGGTTGTGATCGCGCAGGGCAGCGACCGCCAGAAGAAGTCGCGCGTAAGGTGCGAGATAGTGGCCCTTCTCGGCGGTCAAGCGAAGTTTCGCGATCCCCTCTTCTTTGTCCGTTTGCGCGCCGCCAAGTCTCAGAAGCCAACGCACTGGAGCTGAGTTTAGTCCGAGGAGATAGTTCTCAATTCCAACGGCAAGATAAGCGTCGTAATACGAAGGATCCTGCGAGAGCAATCGCTCCGCGAGCGCGCGAGCGGATTTGATCGTACTCAACGCCGCCAGATTCCTTTTTTCGACCAGCGCCATGTAGTCGCCGCGCAGGCCGCCGACCATCACTTTCGAAAACATGGCGGGCGCATCTTGCGGGGCTCGCGACAAGATCTGGTCCGACAGTTGGTCGGCTCGTACCAATTCCGCTTCAAAAGCCGAGCGCGTCTTTGGATCAGGCTCGAAGCGCTGGCGGTTTTCGAATTTCTTGTCGTTAGTAAAGAATTCCGATTCGAGAATGTGAAGCCGCTCGAATTCGGCAAAGAGGTAGGCTGCTGCGTTGGAAACCGGACCCATGGGATCCTGCGGATGCGAACCTTCCCAGGCGGCGAAGGTCTGGTGGGCGCCGTCGAAATCAAGGTTGTACATCTGACGGTATCCCGACTCGAGGGTGAGCGGAGTGACCTTGTCGGCGGCTTGGGATGAGGCTGCGCACAAAATTAAAGCTGTTGTTGCCGCGCAAACGAGGCGCGATATCAAGCGCGCACTGCGAATTGAAATGAATGCCCTCACTCCAACCCCGATGGAAGAAAGTCTACCCAAGCCAAATCATCCGCAAGCGAAATAACGACATCGGACGAGCGAAGCCTGCTTGTAATGAGATGCCAAGGGCAATCCCAATTGATGTAAAGATAAGGTCTTTTCCTGGTCAAACTTCCGCGACTGACAAAAGAACTAAACGCTCCGACTGTGCGCCCGATCTTGCCGGTCCTCAGCCAATGTGACGCAAGCCTTCCACGATATTCGTGCGCGCAGCATTATAAGAAGGAAGCACCGCACTGACGAGTCCGACGAGGGCCGCGGTCGCCAAGGCAAGAAGGGCAATCGGCAAGGTCACTTTCAGAGATGCCGGCACAATTACACCGGGAAGCCGGGTAAAGAGAAGCACCAAGCCCGCCGCGATCAGCACTCCGGCAACGCCGCCGACAAGCGCCAAGGTGACAGATTCACCCAGATACAGAGAGAGGATTTGCTGACGCGTGAAGCCGAGCGTTCGTAGTACGGCGACTTCCCGAGTGCGCTCGCGGATCGACATAGCCATCGTGTTGGCCGAGACGATCAGAACCGTGAACACTACCGCTCCGCAGATCCCCAAAATGAACGCTTTGACGTTGCCGAGAGTGGCAATGAAGTCGAGCTGGAATGCTTTCTCGCTTTCACTCTTCGTAGGCTCTGGAGAGTTGTGGAACATGTCATCGATGTCGCGCGAAGCGCGCGCCAGCGATTTTGCATTGTCGACGCGGGTGAAGTAAAAGCCGGCCGTGTCCTTGAACCAACTTACGGATTCCTCCAGATACTTTGCATGGAAGTAGAGCGAGTTATTAGGTGGGTCGATCTTGTATATGGCGCGGATCGTCAGATCAAGGTTCGTCGGGAAGATGTTTCCCTGCAGAACAATGCGATCCCCGAGCTTCCAGCCGTGTTTTTGGGCGAGCGACCGGTCGACCAGGCAGCCCGTGCGATCCTTTTTCCATGCGGCCACCTGTTCGGGTGGGACTTCCTTGTCAGCGGCGACATCCATGTACTCGTCGGGATCGGTTGCAAACTGGGCGAAGAAATTCTCTGGACGGTCGTCAATATATTTGCCGCCGAACCAGGTCATGGGCACCACGTGCACGACGCCGGGCACCGCGCGAATCTTATCCCGATAGTAGGCAGGCAAGAAAAACGCCAGCGAGACACGATGACGCGTCATGAGGCGCAGGGCGGAGTCGGGTGCACCCTGATCGATGTAGAAGCCTCGCCAGAGGGTCATCAGCAGCGTGAGCAATAGGAGAGAGACCGTGATGCTCGCTGCGGTGAGAATGCTACGTCGCTTGTTGCGAAACGCATTCTTGGCGACGAATTGCGCGAGAGTCATACAAGACCGTGTAAGTAGATCTAACTTGGTGGGCCCCCCCACTTTCGTGGGTGAAAACATTTTACCCTTCTGCGGTTAAGCATTCCTGCGGTGGCTCTGGATTAACGACGAGCGCGTGAAAAGGCACGTCCAGCAAGGCGTTTCATCGTCGACAGTCTTACAAAGATTTAACAACTCGTTGACAACGACCGGAACCGTTCTGGCTTATTGTGCAGGGTGTGTAGCTTCGCTGGCCGCACCAGCCGCAACGGATCGACTCAGACAGTGAGAGGCGTTCCTGCTGCGTGGTCAGCGAAGGTTGAGCGAGTGCCAGTTGTGAAGAGGTTTTTACAACGGACCATCCGTTTTAAGGGTGTTTGAAAGGGCTCGTTCGACTATGTTGCTAGTACCCTTTCCCCCGAGTAAGACAGGTGAAAGCGTTCGAGTAACAAAGACCCTATAACGGAAACCCCCATTTCCGTAGGCAGCACATCTAGCAAAACCCAGGCCCCTGAGTTTTCAGTGCTCCTCATAGTGTTTGCCAAAAGCCCATCAGTCGGGTTCTGGCGTTATTGTTCGGACACCTCACCGTAAGCCCGGCGCACGACTGCGGCGTTAGCGGTTGGTCGCCAGGCATCTCCCCAAGGTTCGATTCGAGGGCGAAAACCGTCTTTCGCGACGAGGAAGATGCTCGTTGGGAAGAGGGTGAGCTTTGCGAGTTGTTGTCGGTGACCGGGTTCCAACTCGCTACCGCGAGGGTGGAAAGCAATTTGGGGGCGTGCGGGCCTCGATCCCAGCGAGGTGGCACGCGGAGGAGCAAGACATGAAAGATCAACTGTGGTGGGTGCTTGCGTTGTTTCTGTGCGTGGGGATGGGGGCTGTCGGTTATCGTGCGTCGCGCTGTCCGGTAGACATCAGACAAGCCGATGCCGCATACCGAGATGGATCCTACCAGGCCAAGATCGACGTTGCGATGGGAAGGAAACCACATCTTTCCAGTGGTCGGTGGAGCACTGACCAGGATCGCGCTTCGTTCATCGCCGGCTACCAGCAGGGTTATCGCGAGCTAGTGGCTCGCACCGCGAAGGTTGCAGAACCTTCCGCGGCTGAACTCGCTGGCTACCGGGACGGGCTGCTCGATGGCGCGCGCCATCGGAAAGCAGCGCAACCATTTCAGGTCAACAAAACGGACAACTTTCGAAACGTTGGATACGCCGAGGTGAACGCGTATCGCGATGCATATTCGAATGGCTATCAGCAAGGGTACTACTCCCTGGCTGACGCCTCCGACCTGAAGACGATCAGCGAAACGTCGAGCCCGTTCTAAGAGCGGGGACGTTCATACAACAGCGACTGCAAAGTTGCTGCAAAACTAATGGCCCGGCGAAGAACATTCGCCAGGGTGGTAGGAGGAGTCTACCTTCATGAATACGATTCAAAAGTTTCTTTCAGTAAGTGCAGGGGTGGCGATGCTGGTAGCGAGTTCTTTCGCAGGCGAAGGAACGAACTCGGGTGCACCTCACCCCGATGCCAGTGCAGGAGCTTCCGTGGTTGGAAAGGTGAAGTTCACGGGCACGTTGCCGGCACCAACTAAGGTCAGCATGAATGCCGATCCGAGCTGCGCGAAGTTACACCCAGGACCAGCGATGAGCCAGGATTATGTTGCCGGAAGCGACAACTCGCTCGGCAATGTGATTGTGTTTATCTCCGATGGTCTGGGGAGCCGGACATTCGATGTGCCTACGCAAGAAGTGACGTTTGAACAGAAGGGCTGCATCTATGAACCGCACGTCGTTGCGATGCGCGCGAACCAGAAGCTGAAGATGGTCAACAGCGACAACACGACGCATAACGTGCATCCGCTTCCCGCTAATAATCGCGAATGGAACAAAGCGGAGCCGGCGGGGACCAGCATGGAAGAAAGCTTTCCACGCGAAGAAATTGCGATTCCGGTGAAGTGCAACGTACACCCCTGGATGAAGAGCTACATCGCGGTCTTCAAGCATCCTTACTTTGCCGTGACGGGCAAAGATGGGAGCTTCCAGCTGCCGAATCTTCCGCCGGGTGAGTACACCGTCGAGGCCTGGCACGAGAAGCTGGGAACGATGACACAGAAGATCACTGTCGCGGCGGGTGAAAACAAGACAGTGGACTTCACATTCAAGGCGCACTAGCGGAGAGTAATTGGAGTTCATGCCGGTTCTTGGGGGCCGGCATTTGTTAGGTTAGATCAATTCTGCGGAGGTGAAACGCATGCTAAGTCAATCCGGGGGGAGTGTCCGTGCACTCGGAGCGGCACTCCCAAGGTCTCTAGTGGTTTTCTTACTCCTCCTTTCTTCATTCGTAATTACCAGCAGTCAGCCGAGCCACGCGATACCGGCGTTTGCGCGGAAATATGGATTGCCGTGCTCGGCGTGTCATATCGGCTGGCCGATTCTGAACGTATTTGGGCAGCAATTCCGTGATAATGGCTATCAGTTGGGGAACGATCGCGATTCTCCGATCTATCAAAATCCGGCGTATTGGCCGATCACCTTCCGCGTAACGCCGCAGTGGCACTTAGAGAATCAGACTAAGGTAGCTATCGATCAAACCGGCGCGGAGCAGAGTGTAACCACGACTGGTTTCGATCTCTCCGGTCTTGATATTTGGACAGCCGGCACGCTCTACAAGAACATTTCGTTCTCAGTGCTGCCGTCGATGGGTGAAGGCGACACCTTCCATTTCGAGAACGCCTGGGTACGTTTCGACAATCTGTTCAAGACACCGTGGATGAACGTGAAAGTCGGCAAGTTCGAACTGGACATGCTGCTTTCCGAAAAGCGCTTCCTAACGCTGTCGAACGTAGGCGGAGCTTGGTTCAACTACCATTTCCTGCCCCAGGGCGACATCAATGGCTTTGGTGGCATTGGTGACAATCAGCTGGGCGTCGAACTGTCGGGCCACTCGAAGAACAGCTATGCGCGCTACTCGATCGCGATGTTGAGCAGCGTGGATGGCAATCCGGGACTGACCTCAGCGGGACAGGGCGCGACAGCGCGAACCTACGACGTTTTTGCGAACGTGAACGAAGGCTTTCAGGTACGCGGACTCGGTGTACAACGCGTCGGACTGTTTGGGTACATCGGACGATCGCCAACGTACTTCCTCACCAGCCAAGGGACACCGGTCGAAGCGCAAGGCAACAAGAGCTTCTCGCGCGTTGGGGCGTACGGTTGGTGGTTCTTTAAGAACCTTGATGTGGAGACGCTCTACATGCACGGCCAGGACAATGTGTTCCTGGGGAACGGTGTGGCGGCGAACGATCCGGCGTCGTTGCCCGCAGGAGCAGTGGGCCC
>Ga0126381_100007972_pt1 | contig 11820 bp, 16 predicted proteins | sample PanSoiMetPlot_28_FD_96465 | JGI IMG/M metagenome (GOLD analysis project Ga0126381, IMG submission 96465) | Tropical forest soil microbial communities from Panama - MetaG Plot_28 | ecosystem: Environmental > Terrestrial > Soil > Tropical forest > Bulk soil | place: Panama | collected 2016-02-17
TCATCAAACTCGGCGACCGCTTCAATCCACTTGAGCGCATCGTGCTCACGGGATTGGTCCAGGGCCGCGACCTCTCGAGCCACCCTTCGTCGAACTGCCTTAGAGCGCGCATCTGGAACGATCAAACGCAGCTCGCGCACGCCGCGCGCTCGCCGCCGTTCACGCATAGCCTTCATTCGCTCTGCTGCTTCCATCAATTGGCCCTCATGTAACGCGTTACAGCGTAACGCGTTACAGCGAATGCGACAAGTGGCAGAGGTACCCGCTAAGGCAGCAAAAAAACGCCGCTTTAAGCACCATGCTGACAGGGGGTAAATCAGCGGGTAATTTGAGGCAGAGTCGAAACGGGCCTTTAGAATCAATCAGTTATGTTCGACCTTAAGTCCTCTCCCGAGACTTCCCGAGACTCGGTGTGCGTTGAAACTCGCGCCGCTCGTGATGCTCCGGCCGCGCGAGCTTCGGTTCGGGGAGTGGTCGGAAGTAGAAGATGGAAAGCCGGGTGACTCAGCCGATGGTCGTTCATGTAGTAGGCGTGAAGATTCCATTTGTAGAGTTGGTAGTGCTGCTCGTAACGGTCGCACTTGCTTTCATTCCAGCGCTATTCATCATTTATGCGGTATCAGCGTTGTTCTGGGCGGTACTCGGCGGCCTGTTCGGACACACTGGACAGACGACCAGCATGTAAGTCTGGCTGTTGGTCCGCCCGCCGGCCTTCACCCCTGCTAGCACACGAGTCAAGCTTTTATCCTCGGTTCTCGCGACTGGCTGGTTACAACCAATTCGGGCATAATTCGCTCAGTTTTTTCCCGAGATTAACTCCCTATGTGTAGTCAGCCGAAATTGCGGAATACGTGGTGCGTGGCGCGTGTCGCGACACGCCTGCGCGCGCCGCTGGCCGACTTCATTGAGTGCGACGATGAACCGCGCGACCTCCACATTGCCTACACCGCGCTCGCCCGCCGGGGCCGTGGGGTTGTCGTGGCGCGTCGCTCCACCGCTCGTCAGCACCGCCCTGCTCTATTTGGGCGTTGGCGTCCTTGCGACGCTGCTTCCGCTTAGGTTCTCCGCACAGGGCCTAAGTCCCTCAGCTATTGGCCTGCTCGCGACCGCCGAGGCGGTCGGCTTTCTCACCGGATGCCTTTACGCTCACCGGATCATCGCGCCGGTTGGACTTGAGCGTGCCTACGCCGCTTTCGCCGGCATGAAGGCGGTTGCGATCCTCGGACTCTACTTTGCGGTCGGCGCCCCGTTCCTGGTGCTAATCAGGTTTCTGATCGGTCTCAATGCTGCCGGCCTGGCGGTCATAGTCGAGAGTTGGCTCAATGCGCTCGTTGCCAACGAGCAGCGCGGCCAGCTGCTGACGATCTACGTGCTCATCGTCGGCCTCTTCTACGGCGGTGGCCAGCTGATGGGCGAGAGCCTCAACGTTCGAGGTCCCGAGTTCCTGTTCTTCGCCGGCATTGCGACGATCCTCGCGCTCGTGCCGATGGTTGGGGTGAACGTCCGCGCGCCTACTTTGCCTCACAAGGTCCAACTGCAGTTCTTGAAAGCACTTAGAAGCTCGCCGGTGAGCGTCCTCGCGTGCCTTCTGAACGGACTCATCCTCACGGCATTCACGACCGTCGGGCCGCTCTTTGGTGAGAAGATCGGTTTCGACCAGCGCCAAATCGTCTTCCTCATGGCCTGCGTGTCGCTCGGTGGTCTTTTTCTGCAGTGGCCGATCGGGTACGTTTCTGACAAGGTTGATCGGCTGTACGCGCTGATCGGTCTGGGCGCCGCTACGCTCGCGGTGACAGCCGCCCTCGCGCTGGTGGACCGGCAGACGCCGTTCGTGCTGCTAGTGCTGCTCTTCGCAGTGTTCGGAGGCTGCGCCGAGAGTCTGTACGCGGTCGGCGTCGCGCATGCCAATGACCGCGCCGAGTCAGTCGACTACGTTGCGCTGTCCTCGACACTGCTGTTCGTCTGGTCGCTCGGCGGAGCGATAGGTCCCGCAGTGGGCTCCCTCGTTATGGACCTCACGCGGCCGAATGCTTTCTTCGTGTACGCGGTTGTGCTGACACTCACGTTCACGTTTTTCGCGATCTGGCGCCTTAGGCGGCGTCGGGTCGAGCGAGCGCTCGAGACACGTGAGGAGTTCCTCACATACCCGCAGACCTCACCCGAGATCTATGCGTGGCTGCCGTATCATAAAGAGAACATCGACGAGTTCGTGGAGACTCGCGCTACCCCTTCCTCACCCTCCGACCTTCCTAATCCCAGCGTTGAGAGGCCCGGGTAAACCATTCGGAGCGGTCTGTACGCTTCCCTGCAGCGAAAACAGTCTGGGCGCAACGAAGTATGCCAACAGTGCGCCAGCCAGCTGCGACAGAATGAACGCGGGGGCATCCTGCGGCCGGATGCCGGCGAACGTATCTGAGAGTGAGCGAGCGATGGTGATCGCGGGGTTCGCGAAGGAAGTAGAAGCTGTAAACCAGTACGCCGCTCCGATCCACGCCGCCACCATCCACGGCGCATCCTCGCTGCGTCGGCAGCCGAGCACGACCAGGAGCAACCCGAAAGTCGCGATCCCCTCGGAAAGACACTGGGCGGGTCCCGCTCGGGCATGGAGCGAGTGCTGGATGAGCGGCAAATCGAACATCGCATGCGCCAGGAGCGCGCCCGCGCAACAGCCCACGATTTGGACTGATCCATAGGCGATCGCCTCCTGCCACGTCAGCTCGCGGCGGATCGCCTGCACGAACGTCACTGCTGGGTTGAAATGGGCTCCGCTCACTGGAGCGAATAGCGCAATGAGCACCGCGAGGACGGCGACCGTGGCCCCGGTGTTCGCAAGTAGCGCCACCGCGGTATTTCCGGCCGCAAGGCGCTCTGCCATGATGCCCGACCCCACGACCGTCGCCGCGAGCAGCAGCGAGCCGATCCCCTCCGCAGATAAGCGTCGCGGCAAGTTCATCTCGCACCCGGGGCCGGCGGTGGCTTCCCGATCGCGTCCAGGTGCTCCTGGAGTTTGATGCGATCGAGCGAAGCAAGCGGCAAACTCGTGAAGATCTTGATGCGGTTGTCGAGCGCCTTGAACGTGTCGCGGAACGCGACCCACTTTTCGGTCTCGGACCCTTCGACCGCTGCGGGATCCGGAAGGCCCCAATGCGCAGTCATCGGTTGCCCCGGCCAGTAGGGACAGACCTCGCCGGCGGCGTTGTCACAGACAGTGAACACGAAATCGAGCGGTGGGCCGTGGGGTGCAGCGAATTCGTCCCAGCTCTTGCTGCGAAGGCCTTCCGTCGGGAGCTTCATGCGCTTCAACAGTTCGAGCGCAATCGGGTGCACGGCGCCCTTAGGATGACTCCCGGCACTGAAGCCCTCGAACTTGCCCCGGCCCCACTGATTGATAAGGGCCTCGGCGAGAATGCTGCGCGCGGAGTTGCCTGTGCAGAGAAACAGGACGCTGTAGGGGCGGTCGGCCATGGGACGTCCTAAGCCGAATCTGGCAGGCTCTTCGCCATGCAGGTCGCAGAGCTGGGGCACAGCGAGCGAAACTCTTCGCTCCCCTGCATGTCCTCAGGCGCGCTGCCGCGCTCGATGACTCGGTAGCCCTGGCGCGCGAAGAATTCCGCAGCGGTCTGCGTGAGCAGCACCAACCGGCTGATCCGCGCTGCGCAAGCGATGTGCTCAAGCCCGGTCACCATGGCTTGCCCGAGGCCGCTTCCGCGGCGATGCGGAGCCACGACCACCGACCTCAGGAGCGCCGCTGAGCCAAAGCGCTGTAGCGCGCCTGCGGCAATCACCTCGCCGTCTTCGCGCATAACCGCGAACTCGGGCCGTGCCGATTCCAGATCGCTCGTCGGCAATCCCGAGCGCTCGAGCAGCGCTCGGATCGCGATCAGATCATCCGCGGAGGCGGCGTCCACCTGGGACACGTGCTTGCCCCTTGGCTACGGTGAATTCGAGGAGCAGCAGCTCGGGGCACAGCAAGCGGACCCGGCCTGCTTCTCTGGCTTCGGCCGGATCACATCCGTGCCATAGACGGTGCTCTGCCCGGTGGTAAGAAAAGTCTCCCACTGAACGCCCTGCGGATCGTCGATCCAGCTCTTCTCGCTGTGGGCGTAGCAGCAGGTTGTCTTGCCCTCCTCGATCACCGGCCCACCCGCACGGTGGAGGCGCTCATAAACCTCCGCGAGTTCCGCACGATCTTCAACTTGTATCCCTAAGTGCTGCACGCCGGGATTGCCGTCGCGATGGCTGATCGCAAAGTTCATGCGGGGGTCCTCCAGAATCCACTTGGCATAGTCGGTCTTGCGCACGGCGGGTTCAGCGCCAAAGAGTTCACTATAGAAGCGAACGCTCTGCGACAGATCACGCACCGATACGTGAACGTGCAAGCGCTTCATGAGGCTCTCCTTCGCCGTGGAGCCGCAGCCTTCGGCGCACAGCTGCGTCCACCACAACAGTTCTCGGTCAGGAAGCCCAGCAATGCATTCATCCGCTCGTAGTTCGCCGAGTAGTAGATGAAACGGCCTTCCTGGCGCGCCAGGACAAGGTCGGCATGGCTCAAGGTCTTGAGGTGAAAGGACAGCGTGTTGGCCGGGATGCCCAGACGCTCTGCAAGCTCGCTCGCCGCGAGACCTTCGGGGCCAGCCTGAACGAGCACCCGGTAGACCTGTAGACGGCTGTCCTGAGCGAGCGCGGCCAATGCCTGTACGGCAGTATTCGATTCCATAATTCTAGAATCGTAGAATACTCAAGCGGCGTCAAGTCACGCACTGGGCACCGCGCGCTAGCGGTCTGAATTCAGGCACTTATTGCGCGGGATGGAGCGCTAACCCGTGGTCGGGTACAGTACTCAAATGGATCGGCGGGTGCTCGTCGGGATACTGCTTCTCACCCTTGCATGGCAGGGGCCTGCACTGGCGTATCTCACATCCCTTGCGAGTCCCATGGGCACTGGCTCCGGCATGATTCAATGTGGCGGAGATCAACTCTCAAACGGCAACGGCTGCACCGATTGCTGTTCTCACAACTCTGGCTCCTGCACGATCGCTTGCGCGTTGTCACTCACTGCGGCAGTACCAGCGACCCCCGCGCCTGCTGTTGTGAGCGTTCTCCGCCTCCGTGCACCGGATGTCGATAGGCCGGGTTTGATCGAACATCATTCGGCCAGTCTCTTGCGACCTCCGATCGCCTGACGCTACTCGCGACTGCGTAGCCGTCCCTCCGTCTTCTGTAGCCGTCCCTCCGTCTTCTAAAGACTGAGGGCTTCCTCAATCGGCGATTGTGGAGACTTTGATGACCCGATGGTCCGAGATTCTCGTGGGCGCCTTGATGCTCACAGCCCCGGCGTGCGCGTTCACCAAGCCGATTGCGTTTGCCAATGGCACGACCGTGATGCTCGAGTACGGCGCTGGAACGATGTGGGAAGCGCAGATCTTTTACGCGCCACAATACAATTACTCGGCCGGTGGTGGTCACGTCGAATTCGACAGCGATATCACAACCGAGACGGTGCGCGTCACTTACGCACGCCTCAACTATCTCCTGCACCGCTGGAATCTGGAGTCCGCACAAGCCAACGTTTTCGTGTGGGGAGGCGCGGGCGCTGCCACCGGGAATAGTTTCAGTGGCACAGAGTTTGCCGGTAACGCAGGCGGGCAGTTGGACTACGAGACGCGCCGCGTATACGCCTCACTGAAGACTGACCTGCAGAAGGCGAGCGCCTTCAGCATCCGGGTCGATACGCTTCAGCTTGGCATCGCGCCCTATCAGCACGAGTACAACCAAATTGCGACATGGTTTCTCGTGCAAGCCCGCCAGTACACCGACGACATCCATCACGGCACCGAGCTAGCCGCGCTCCTGCGTTTCTTCAAGGGCGGCGCTTGGATCGAAGCGGGAGTCACTAATGGCGGCAAGCTGCAGGCAATGGCAATGTTCAACTTCTGAGAGACATCAAGTCATGAACCCATACCGTATTTTTCTGGTTGCGCTTCTCTCGCTCGCACCAATATTGGCCGGCGCGGCAACGATTGAGATGCACGTCAATGGCCTCGTCTGCGCGTTCTGCGCCCAGGGCATCGAGAAGAAGCTGCGAAAACTACCGGCAACCGCTGATGTGATTGTGAGCCTTGAGCAGCGTCTCGTAGCAGTGGCTCTAAAGGATGGCCAGGACATCCCGGATGATGAGCTACGAAAGACGCTGACAAATGCCGGATATAGCGTGATCACGATCCAGCGGACGGACACTCCGATTGATGCCATTCGCAGCCGGGTCGGGCAGTCGAAGCCGTGAGCACTCCAACATCGGCACTGACGCGCAATGTGGTTCTGTCCGCAGCAACATTGCTGAGCAGCGCCGGGACGCTGGTCTGTTGCGTACTGCCTGCCATCCTGGTCGCCCTAGGTGCTGGCGCGGCATTGGCGGGACTCGTCACAGCGATCCCACAGCTTGTGTGGCTCAGCGAGCACAAGGCGCTCGTGTTTGGGGTCGCTCTTGGATTTCTCGTCGCGAGTGGGGGCGCAACTTGGTATGCTCGAGCGCTCCCGTGCCCCACCGAGCCAGCCGCGGCGCAAGCATGTCGAAGGCTGCGCAGTGTAAACGTCGTGCTCTACGGCATTTCGGTTGCGAGCTTCGTGATGGGAGTTGCGTTCGCCTTCATCCTCCCTAGGTTGACGTAAGCCGAGTTCCAGCGCGTGCGATGGCGCAGGCGTGCGCACGCCTGGCGAGTGGCGTCGGCGTGCTGAGGCAACCTCGGGCGAGCCACGAGACACTACTGAGCAAAGCCGCAGACGAGAACTGCCCGGCCTGCTCCGCCTTCTATAAGGTGTCGGAGCAGGCCGGGCGGGGACAAGCAAAGCAGCTGTACTGTGGCGAGCTTCGGATCGGAAAAAGTGCGTGTGCTGGGACGCAGTGGAGCTGGCGCGATACGAGCGCACCAATAGAGGCGTTGCAGAGATACGGATTATCGATCATCGCGCGGACGTCCGATTAGCTCCGTGAATGTAGCTACGTCGGTGACGAGGGTACTTCCCTCAAATGCAAGGCTCTCGAGGGATCGGCGTGCCGCATCCGGATTACCTGAGCCACAGGCGTCGGAAATAATCAACGGGACTAATCCGAGATCTATGGCGTGTCTCACCGTGGGCTCGATGCCCACCTCGAGCGCAATGCCGGTGACAGCCACCGCCGTCACCCGGCAGTCACGCAGGGCAATGTTGAGCTCAAATGCCGACATGGTGATCTTGTCGAAGATTGCTTCGCTGCCAAGGGGCGTCAGCTCCGGGACGATTTGAAAATTCGGCGAGTCTCGAAGGAACCATGGTTTGACCCCGCTGGGCTCCTCTACCCGCTGCCAGGCCATGGCCATTCTCAATTGAAATGCCCCCATAAGTTCCAGCGGCAAAGACATATGCCGCGTGAAGAAAACACGCATGCGCGCGTCCCGCGCGGCCTTCAGGACGCGCCCAGCGTTCGCCACGACGGCCTCAGACCCCGTTATCTGGCGCGTGATACCCACCTGCATATCGTAGACAAGGAGTGCCAGCTGCTCCGCGCTGCAGATTTCCGGGAGCGTGGTCGGCACATTCAATCCGAGGAACGTCTTCACAAAATCACCTAGCGAGCTACCTTTTCCGCAGAGAATGCCCCGACGGTACGATCGAAGGGTTCGCCTACGTCGATGCGCGAGTCAAATACAAACTCGAGCGGTAGCGGGGCACTTACCGGAATGAAGTCCCACTCCAGCAAGCCTGCCTTCGACAGGGGGAAATCGGCAACATAGTGCCTCGCCTCGGCCACGCTGCTGCACTCGAATACGATCACCACACCGTTTTGGTCCATCCGGGCGTAGTTTTCCCGAACAATTCCTGCCTTCCAGAGACGCCAAACATTTGCCACCTCTTCCTTGATGTACGGCCTGACGGTGTCCATGCTGACACCCGGCTTAAAGCGATCATAGGCAATGATCTTCATCGTCACCCTCCGCGGCATTTTTCCGGCTGTGCGAGCTTGCCGTCGCGATCACGTCGGCGCAACGCACCACTTGGAAAGTGGACAGGCACAGCCCGTGCTAGAGCGTGACGCTCGCTGGATCGCGTAGGAAACACGCAGTCGTACTCTAAGTGACCTCAACATCCCGTCCGCGGACGATGCCTTCAGAACAGCTTGGGAGCCCCCCATGGCCAAGAGACTACCAACCTATTTCCACTGCCCAACCGAGTTCACGCTTGCCGTCCTCGACGGAAAATGGAAAACGGTGATCCTTAGCTACCTGAAGGAGCGGCAATTCCGCTATGTGGAGTTGCGAAAACTTGTCCCGCGCCTAAGCGACAAGGTTCTAACCGAGCGACTGCGGGACTTGACCAGGTCAGGACTGGTCATGCGCCAGGAAACGGCGGGGAGCCGTACTACCAGTTATACCCTCACGGAGAAGGGGCGCTCATTGAGCGTACTCCTGCAACATCTCTATTCATGGGGTGTGGAGAATTCGAGTTCGTTTGGTGTACGAGTAGGAGCACCACTTAATGATCTCGAATCAGAGTCCGAAGCCCCAATTGCTGTGCACGCTCGAAGTCGCGGGCGGCCGCGAGGCCTGGCGCGTCTGTGAAGCTCGTGAGTAGCACGGAGAGCAGTCCGAGTGAGTGCTTGCGGTAGAAAAACGCGTTCCGACGTACGACAGTGAACTGCGGAGGAGAATTGTTTGTTACCCGCTAGGTTTCCCGCAAAAGCGTCCATCTAAGCGCACTCGGCAATGCCTCCGGGTCCACCGAGCTGACGATGCCCGGCAACACGCGTTGCAGGAATTCTGACTCGAGCTGACTGAGCAACTGCATCGCGCCAATCTTCGAATCGCGCGTGCGGGGGGTCCCGCTGCGGTCGGATTTGCCCAGGTCGAGCGGGACATCACCCTCTGCCTCCACGGCATTCACGAGCCGCCCATCTCTTCTTCAAGCCGGAGAGCTCCGCAAAGCCCGCGCTCGCGCCCCATAGAGACGCTCCCGTCCATTGAATGTCCAGAGCCTCGCCGATCGAACGTCTAAGGAAGAGGAGCTCCGCCAGGTGGCCGGCTCCATGACTTCTAGGAGCGAAACATGAAGTTCCTGCTTCGTTGCGCGCTTTTGTCACTGCTGTGGACGACCAGCTTCGCTGATGTCATGTTCAAGACGTGCTCCCGTTCGACCCAAGAACATGCCACGGTCACCTTAGATGACTTGGGCGCCTTCCACATCGTCCTGAACTTGGGAAAGGAAACCTTCGTCTCCTCGACATGCGCGCCGCGCATTCCAAGCCCGCAAATCGGAATTTCAGGCATCGAGTGCTCTGGCGACTGGAAGGAAGGCAAAGGGAGCGTCATTCTGGACAGTATGGATGGAGTTCTGAACGTGTTGATGTACAAGGGACCGAAGCCGTTGCCGGCGCAATACTACGACGATCGCACCTTGTTCTGCGGAACACCGAGCCTTCAAAGCACAGCGGTCGAGGCAAAATAGTTGTCCGCCAGCTCGAGGTCCAAACGTCGTATAAGCGTCTTTAGGTACACCATGAGGAGACTTTATGAGTGAATTCCTTTACGTCTATCGGGGCGGAAACCGTGCCGGCCTATCGCCAGAGCAGATGCAGCAGGTCATGCAGAAATGGGTGACCTGGATGCAGGGGCTGGCCGAGAAGGGACACCTCAAAGACCGGGGTCACCCGCTGGAGGCGGGCGGGAAGCTGGTAAATGGCCGCAGCAAAAACGTCACCGACGGCCCGTACGCCGAAAAGGACCTGGTGGGCGGTTACAGCCTGATTGAGGCACGTGACCTCGCGCAGGCGACGGAGCTGTCCAAAGGCTGCCCCATCCTCGAGCGCGACGGTTCGGTGGAAGTACGTCCTATCATGCAGATGTGACCGATGGGCTCAGCGCCGCGCAATCCGATCTGGCACGAGCCGGCAGGCAATGACCCGGCGCGGTGCGAATCCCTCGAGCATCTCTTCCGACGCGAGTCGGGGCGGATGATCGCCGCCCTGACTCGCGTGTTCGGAGTTCACAACCTCGCACTGGCGGAGGATGTCGTGCAGGACGCCCTCTGCCGAGCTCTGGAGGTCTGGAAGCACCGCGGCATGCCGGAAAATCCGTCGGCCTGGCTGATGACCACCGCGAAGAATCGAGCGATCGATGTCCTGCGACGTGAGCGCCGAGCGCGTGCATTCGCTCCCGAACTGGAACGGCTGCTGGAGTCTGAGTGGACGTTCACACCTACGATCGAGGAAGCGCTTGGGCCGCATGCCATCCGCGACGATGAGCTGCGCATGATGTTCTCATGCGTGAACCCTCGGCTTGGCGAGGAATCTCAGGTGGCACTGATCCTGCACATACTTTGTGGGTTCAGCGTTAAAGAGATCGCGAACGCCTTCCTCACGAGCGCAGCAGCCATCGAGAAGCGCATCGCGCGCGGCAAGCAGGTGTTATCCGGGTCAAAACGACTGTTCGAACTACACGAAAATGCTGATTTCCAGGCAAGGCTATCGGCAATCCAGCGTGCTTTGTATCTTTTATTCAACGAGGGCTATCACGGGTCCTGCGCCGAGCAGCTGATTCGTGTGGAGTTGTGTCGTGAGGCGATGCGTCTTGCCGCAGTGCTGACCGCTCATCCGCTCGCCGCAATTCCGGCGACGCGAGCACTGCTGGCACTGATGTGCCTGCATGCCGCGAGATTGTCTACGCGAGTAAACGAATCGGGATCCCTAAGCCTTCTGGGGGACCAAGACCGTTCGCAATGGAACACTGAGTTGATCGCGCAAGGGCAGCAGCTGCTCGAGCTTGCTGCCACCGGTGAAGAACTGAGCGAATACCACGTGGAAGCGGCCATCGCCTGGTGTCATGTCACGGCGCCAAGCGCACGCGACACGGACTGGTACCAGATCGTCTCGCTATACGACACATTGCTGGCAATACGGCCCTCGCCTGTCATAGCGCTGAATAGAGCGATTGCCGTCGCACAACATGAGGGCCCCGCGCGGGGTCTCGCGGCTCTTCGCGGCATCGACGACCGCGGGCGGTTGGCTACCTATCCTTTCTATCCGATTGCCCTGGGCGAGCTGGAATTGCAATGCGGCCGTCGCGCGGCCGCTCGTGAGCACTTCGCCGTGGCCTTACCGCTCGCGCGCAATCCGGTGGAGCAGGAGTTCATCGAGCAACGCATCCGAGCCTGCGATAACCAGGCTGAGCCGCGCTCCGGCGGGTGACAGCCATTTAGCACCGGTCCCTTGGGGCCCCTGGGGTCGATGGCGGGCACTCCGCCGTACGAGCGCGCCCACTCGTGACCGCACGTGGGGGCCTGCTAGGACCAGTAAGACGGACTCTGCCGCACGAGGGTGAACCGCGTCGGACGGATTGTTGTTACCCGCTGCGCTTTGAGCAAAGACGTGCGTTTGAGCATGCCCCTGGCAGGGGTAAATTAGCGGGCAATTCCCTCCCTTACTCCTGCAAGGCATTGAATGCCTTGGTGAATGCGGTTGAAAAATGATGTAGGGGACGTTCAGTTCCATGGCCTTGTGTTCGCCAGCGGCACGCTGTCCGCTTCTTCGCCCCGCCGAAGTTCATCGGGCGGCTTACGGTCCGATAGCGGGCGGTCGAAGGTATGACCTCTATCGCCTCGTGTCGGTTTAGGAAGCGTGATCACGCGTGTGCCCTGGTGCGAAGTGCCCGCGCCATCACCAGGCACAGCTACTTGAGCTGTTGTGCGCCGTCCACCTTTGCGAGATCTCGATCGAAGGTGCCAAGCGGCAAGTGTCCTGCCTTGCGTGCGATTTCCAACACGAGACAGTCGGAAAAGCCTAGGGTGGGA
>Ga0126381_100007973_pt1 | contig 11820 bp, 9 predicted proteins | sample PanSoiMetPlot_28_FD_96465 | JGI IMG/M metagenome (GOLD analysis project Ga0126381, IMG submission 96465) | Tropical forest soil microbial communities from Panama - MetaG Plot_28 | ecosystem: Environmental > Terrestrial > Soil > Tropical forest > Bulk soil | place: Panama | collected 2016-02-17
CCGCTTCACCAGCGCGTCGCCCAGTTCGGTTTTGGTGCCGATGGGGAGCAGTTCGAGGCTCGACGCGGTGCGCCACATTTCGCGCAGCAGCGCCGTATTCACCCGCTGGGGCTTCTTGTTGCCGCGCGGCAGCAGGAACGCGGAGAGCCGCTGATAGACGTCCGTCTGCTGGTTACGGTTCAGCCCGCCGGCGAGGCGGCCCCAGAAGATCCACCAGTCGATCTCGCACTGCACCTGGTTGCCGTAGGTCAGGCCCGCAGCATAGACCCTGCGCGCCTGTTCAATGCGGAAATCATCGCCCGGATACCCGAAGCCGGGGCGAAGACAGAAACCGCAGAGATTCAGCCAGCGCGCTTCGAAGGCCGGGCTCTTCTTGCGTCCGTCCCCGGCGGTCAGGAATGCATCGGCCATCTGGCGGATGGCCGACAGAGGCCAGGAGTTTTTTCCGAGCCCCATGGTCTGCTCGAGCTTTGCCGGCATTTCTTCGGGCGCGATCGGGGACTTTCCGCTTGCCGAAAACACCGCTCCAATCAGCTCCAGGGAAGACGTGAGCGCCTGCTCGCTCACAACCGCCGCGGCTCTGCGCTCAGGGGCTGGCTGCGTCTTCTTTCGAAGCTCGAACTGCAGCCGCCAACGGTTTTCGCTGATCTTCGATTCGCACCATGTTTCGAGCGTGCCGATCTCGGTGAGGCGCGCCCCGAGCTTGACGGGGATGAGGCGCTCCTCGGCCTTTTTGCCGAAGCGGATGACGGCGTTCAGCGGGGCGTGCACGTGCAGGTCTGGATCGTCCTGCGAGAACTCCACCATGGCGCCCAAGTTGTCGCCGGTGCGAGCGCGCGAGCTGTACAGCCGGAAGGTGACCGGGCGGTTGGCCAGGAGCTGTAAGGCTGGGTTGTCGATCTCCACGGCGTCGCCTTCTTCGGCGCCCCTCGGCACAAGGCACACCGCCTGGAACTTTCCCTCGTGCGGATCGCCCAGGCCGATGAAATAGGTTCGCGGCAGGCCGCCGCGAACCAGAACGCCGCTGCCGGTCGTGCGCACGTACGAGTAGTACGCAGCGCCGCGAGCCACGGCCAGATCGAGCTCGGTGTTTTCCAGAATCTCGGGCCGTCTGCCGTACCATTTGGCGACGACGTCGGCCACTCGCTCCTGCAAGATTGGCGGGATGAAGAATCCGCCGTTGAACAGAATGGCGTCCGGCTGCTGGCCAGTGGGTTCGAGGAAAGCGTTCAGGTGGCGCGTGATCGCGGGGTCGGAGACATAGGGCAGGCCCAACTCGCGGAACAGGCTGCGCTTTTCTTCCTTGGGCCCGTCGCCGCGTTCGGTGAACGGCAGAAAGCCTTCCAGCGCGAGCTCCAGTGCCTCTTCCCGTTTGATGTCAGTCTTCAGCGATTTGCCGATGAGCGCCGACCCCGTGCCGAGCACGGTAATCTCGACGGCCGGCAGATGGGGATCGTTTAAAATCCGTTCCTTGGCGGCGGAGCACTGGCGGCGCAGCCCGCTGCGCTGGCGGATGGAAAGCTGGGCGCCGAGCTTGGTCTCCACCAGCCAGGCAAGGGTGAGGTCGAGATTGTCGCCGCCGAGCAGAAGATGCTTGCCCACCGCGGTACGGGTGAAGTTCACCATGTCGCCTTCGCGGGAGACACGGATCAGGCTGAAGTCGCTGGTGCCGCCGCCGACATCGCACACCAGCACGGTCTGGCCGTCGAAAAGCTTCTTGCGCGACTGCGCCAGGTTATTCGCGATCCAGGAATAGAAGGCCGCCGCTGGCTCCTCCAGCAGCGTGAGTTTCCCGATGCCCGCGTCGCGCGCCGCCATCACGGTCAACTCGCGCGCCTCTTCATCGAACGAGGCAGGGACGGTCAGGACGATTTCCTGCTCGGCGAGCGGCGCGCGATGGGCCTGGTCCCACTCATCGCGGAACTTGCCAATGAACCGCGCGGAAACCTCCACCGGCGACAGCACGCGCCCCGTCTCCGGCGAGTCCCACGGCAGGATCTTGGCCGTGCGATCTACATCCGGATTCGAAAGCCAGGACTTGGCCGAATGCACCAGCCGCGTCGGCACCAGCGCGCCCTGCTCGCGCGCATACACCCCGACGGGCTGGCTGTCTTCCAGGAATAAGAAGGACGGCAGCGTTCGGCGCGGCTCGGTTCGCCCTTGTGCCACCAGCTGGGGCGTCTCAAAAATGTGGACAGGCGGAAAGTCGCGGTCCTCGGCTTCGCGGTCGTCGATGTATGCGAGCGCAGAGTTGGTGGTGCCTAGATCGATGCCGATTTTCAATGAATTGTCCTTAAAGCTCCAGTGTAGTGCCTCGGTGCGCCCGCTTCAGCGCCATTGAGCCATGGTGGGGCAGGTTTGCAGCCGGTGGGCCGACTGGCAGCCGGCCCACGCGGGCGTTGCCAGCACCGCGCCGCTTACCAGGCTGCCCCACAGACGAGATACGGAACTGGTATATCCTACTCCCATGCGCACCGCCGCCTTCGGCTCCCCCGCTCTCCTGGCGTTGTCTCTCCATGCCGCGGCACTTGTCGCGCCGCGCTTTGAAGTCGATTTTCGATGGCCCAAGCCGCTGCCGAACCATTGGGTGCTCGGGCAGACCGTGGGAGTAGCGGTCGACGCCGAGGACCACGTGTGGATCGTCCACCGTCCCGATTCGCTCGAAGCGCACGAGATGGACGCCGCCGCCAAACCGCCCATCGCGCGGTGTTGCGTGCCAGCGCCGCCGGTTCTCGAATTCGATCAGGCGGGCAACCTTTTGCGGCACTGGGGCGGTCCGGGAGAAGGGTACGACTGGCCGCTGTCCATTCACGGCATCACCATCGATTACAAAGGCAACGTGTGGATTGGCGGCAACAGCCGCGACCCCGTGCCTGGTCAGACTCCGCCTTCCGGCGCTTTCCAGAGCTTCCACGACGATATGGTTCTCAAGTTCACGCGCGACGGCAAGTTTCTTCTGCAGATCGGCAAACCGGGGAAGAGCCAAGGCTCGAACGACACCGCCAATCTGCGCCTCCCCGCCAAGACCTTCGTCGATCCCAAGACCGGCGAGCTTTACGTCGCGGACGGGTATGCCAACCACCGCGTGATTGTGTTCGACGCCGATAGCGGCCAATACAAACGCCACTGGGGCGCGTATGGACACAAACCCGACGACGCCGATGCGGGCGCGTACCAGCCCGGCGCGCCGCCGGCACAGCAGTTCCGCAATCCGGTACACTGCGCGATGCTCTCTGCGGACGGTTTGGTTTACGTGTGCGACCGCGTCAACGATCGCATACAGGTTTTCAAACCGGACGGAACATTCGTGAAGGAGGCGTTCATCGAGAGGTCGACACGCGGTTCCGGCGCCGCCTGGGATATCGCCTTCTCGCCCGACAAGGAGGAGAAGTACATCTACCTGGCCGATGGCGAGAACGATCGCGTGCACATCCTCGACCGCCAGTCTCTGGAAGTGCTGACCAGTTTCGGCGAGGGTGGCCGGCAGCCCGGCGAATTCTACGGCGTTCACAGCATCGCGGCGGATTCCAAGGGCAACATCTATACCACCGAGACCTGGCGCGGCCAGCGGGTGCAGCGCTTCGTGCACCAGGGGCTCGCGCCCGTCACCACCAAGGACCAGGGCGTCGTCTGGCCGAAATAGGAGAACCCATGCCATCGCATCGCACAATCCGTTTGCTCCTTCTCACCCCGTTCGCTCTCATCGCGCAGCAGCCGCACCCCACGTGCAACCACTGCTCCGCGTCTTACATTCCCGCCGCCGAGCTGAAGGCCTATCTCGACCGGGCGCCAGCGCTGGCGGTGGAGCGCGGAGTGTCCGACCAGCAGGTGCGGGCCGTCGATATCGGCAAGAGCCATGTGGACGTGGGGGTTGTTTACCGGCCGAAGCTCACGGCGCGTTCGCCCGTGGCCGAACACGACCTGGTGAGCGAGGTCTACCACATCATGGATGGCGAGGCCGATCTCGTAACCGGCCCGGATATCGAAGGACTGGAAACGCGCCCGTCAACCAACAACAACGTGCGCAATCTGAACGGGCCGGGCTCTAACGGAACGTCCATTCGCGGAGGCGTCACGCATCACCTGAAGGCAGGCGACGTGATCGTGATTCCCGCTGGAGTGGGCCACTGGTTCACAAGAATCGACGACCACATCCGCTACCTGATCGTGCGCATCGATCCGGACAAGGTGACGCCGCTGAAGGATGAGGCGGCGAGCAGGCAGGACCTGCGAAAACAATAGCTCGCGCAAACGGCAAAGAGGAATTCAGAAGCCAGAAGTCAGAAGACAGGAGTCAGAATCCTCGGGCGCAACCGGTCATGCGGGCTTCTGTCCTCCTCGACTTCGGTGTTTTCTTGGCGCCTTTCAGAGAGTCAAAGCTGTTATTTTTTTCCGCTCGGGTTGTCGACTCGGGCTTCCACGAGCATCGCGCCGCCCAACTGGGCGCCGCCGTTCAGGACGGTCTGCGCGCGCTGGTGCAGGATGGCGAGCTTTTCCGGCTCATCCAGCTGGTTGCGACTGTAGAGCTTCGATTGGTGTTCCAACATCGCCGCTATCGCTTTGCCGAAGGTAGCGTGGCTGGCGGTGGACACGTTGGTCAGAATATGCTCCGCCTTCGCCATGTCTCCCGGCGCTCCCACGGCTTCGCAGGCGGCGAGCAGAACGTTGCGCTGAATCGCCAGCGTCACCGCGGTTTCGGAGTCCGCTTGGGAGAGGGCTTCGCCCTTCAGGATACGGGTGAACAACTCCGGTTCCGCGCCGCTGCCCTTGGGCATGGGGAAGGCTACTGGCACAGCCCCGGCGGGCAACTGGTCCATCTTCTCCACGTTCTGCGCGAAGCGCAGCGCCAAAGGGCTGGCCATGGTCCGGTAGTCGTTCGCTCTACGCCGCAACGGCAGGGCCTGAGTTTTGTTTTCCCGAGCCGCCGATGCGTAAGTATCGGCCAGTTCCATGTAGCCGTTGGCCATTCCCGCCGTGAGCACCAGAGACCACGGCACCGCCCTGGCGGTATACTCGCTGCGGGTCTCCATCAGGTGATCGAGATCGTCCACCGTCTTGAGGTAATCGCCCGCTGCATAAGTTTCCTTAGCAGCGTTCCAGTAAAACTCGGGACTTCCTACCGCCGCCGAAGATGACAACGCGCCGGAACAGGAAGTCAACAACACGACGAGAACCATAAGTCCCGCGAAACGCAACGACGTAACGGACATGGTTTCCCTCCGCTTGCTTAATTAACATGGGGGAAAGTCAACGGACAAGTTCCGTTAGGTACCACGTATAGGTTGTCGATGGTTATGGTTCCAGCTACAGGTTATTCTTTAATTGGCTTCCATTCAGCGGGTTGCGAAAAACTCGGTCTATAGGTCGGGGTGCCGGTTTTCTTGGGCGCGGCGTTTCCGGGCGGCGCGAATCTCCGCTAACCTCTCGCCAATCCTCTTTTCGACGCCTCGATCGGTCGGGAAATAATACTGCCTTCCAGCCAAGGACGGCGGCAGACATTCCATCCCGACCATGGCATCTTCGAACTGGTGAGCGTGCTGGTAGCCTTCTCCGTAACCCCACTCCTTCATGGCCCGCGTCACCGCGTTTCGCAAATTCAGGGGAACGGGTTCGGCGATGGTGGTTTCCACGTCGGCTTTCACGGCACCCATGGCGCGATAGGCGGCGTCCGATTTGGGCGCCACGCACAGGTAGATGGCCGCTTGGGCAAGCGCCAGGTCGCCTTCGGGAATGCCCAGGAAGTGAACCGCCTGCATCGCCGCCACGGCTTGTTCCAGCGCCCGCGGGTCGGCAAGGCTGATGTCTTCGATCGCCATGCGGATGAGACGCCGCGCGATGTAGAGCCGGTCTTCGCCGGCTTCCAACATGCGGGTCAGCCAGTAGAGAGCGGCGTCCACGTCGCTCGACCGCACCGACTTGTGCAGCGCCGAGATGAGGTTGAAGTGTTCCTCGCCGCCTTTGTCGTAGAGCAGCACCTTGCGGTCTATGGCATCCTGAACCGCAGCTTCGGTGAGGGTTCCCTGCGATGCGGCCGCCGCGGCTTCCAGGGTATTGTATGCCTGTCGCGCGTCGCCGTTGGCGTAGATGGCGATCTGCTCGAGAAGTTCGTCGGAAGCTTCCAGCCCTATGGCGGGGAGAGCACGCTTCAACAACGTCACGATCTCCGGCACCGTGAGGCCGCGCAGGGCATAGACACGGCTGCGCGAGAGCAGGGCGGCGATCACTTCGAAGGACGGATTTTCCGTGGTGGCGCCGACCAGAATGATGTCGCCCTTCTCCACGTAGGGCAGAAACGCATCCTGCTGCGCCTTGTTGAAGCGATGAATCTCGTCGACGAACAAGATGGTCCGCTTGCCCATGCGCCGCAGCCGTTCGGCGTCGGCCATCACTGCCTTGATTTCCTTGATGCCGCTCAATACGGCGCTGAAAGGGATGAATTCGCAGCGGGTGACCCGGGCGATCAGGCGCGCGAGTGTGGTCTTGCCGGTGCCCGGAGGCCCCCAGAGAATGATGGAGGTGAGCTCGTCGCGCTCGATCTGGCGGCGAAGCGGCTTGCCCGGCCCCAGGATGTGCTCCTGTCCAATGTAGTCTTCCAGGCGCTCGGGACGCATGCGCTCGGCGAGGGGGCGCTTGCCGTCTCCGCGTTCATGGACCGGCTCGGGCGGGGTGGCATCGAACAGGCTCATGTCTCGATGCTCCGCTGGCGCCGTGCTTCGTAAAGCAAAATGCCGGCGGCGACGGCGGCATTGAGCGATTCCACGGCGATGGTGGGGATGGTGACGTGCAAGGCCGCGCCGTGCATTTCTTCGCTCACGCCATGCGCTTCGCTGCCGATGATCAGACCGCAGGGACGGTTGAAATCCGCCTCAGCCACGGGGCGCGCCGGCAGCTTCCAACGCGCGGGCACACCGGCGTAGAGCTCCACCTGGTGCTGTTCGAGCGCGGCGCGCGCGAGTGATGGGTCCATGCCGTAAAGCAGCGGCATGCGGAACAGCGACCCGGCCGATGCGCGCAGCGCCTTGGGGTTATACGGGCTCACGGTGCCTTTCAGGAAGAGTGCGCCGGTGGCGCCGAAAGCCTCGGCGGTCCGCAGAATGGCGCCGGCATTGCCGGGGTCCTGCAAGCCGTCGAGCACGACTACCAGCGGGCACCCGCGCAACAATTGCGGCAGGTCCCACTCCGGCGGCCTGACCAGGGCCATCACACCCTGCGCGGTTTCGGTGCCGGAAATGCTCTGGTAGAGCCCGTCGGGCAGGACGATCACCCGGACACCCTTAGACCCGCGCACCTGCTTGGCTGCGGCCTCTTCCGCCGAGGCCGCCGTGATGACGACCTTCACCTCGCAATCGCTGCGCAGCGCCTCTTCCAGCAGGTGAAAGGTCTCGGCAACCGCCAGCCCTCCCTCCGTGAGGCCGCCGCGGTGGATGGCTCGCCGCACGTCTTTCAGTAAGGGATTCGCCGCACTGGTGATGCTCTCAGGCTTGGCGGTTCTCATTCGGTCTTCTGACTCCTGGCTCCCGGCTCCTCAATTAAAATAGTGTTCGACGATCAGAATAGCGCAGATGAAACGTGCGGTATGGAGTGTGTTCGTGGCGGTGCTGGCCGCCGTGCTGGTCTCTATCGCGTGGCTCGTTGTGCGCATAGAAGGCGCATCCACGCGCGATGAGGCCCGGCCTGCCGATGTGATCCTGGTGTTGGGCGCCGCCGAATATAACGGCCGCCCGTCGCCCGTGCTGCGGGCGCGCCTGGATCACGCCATTGATCTTTATAAGAACAGGCTGGCGCCCCGCATTCTTACGACCGGCGGCGCAGGCGGCGACCCGGTGTATACCGAAGGCACCGTGGGGCGCTCGTATCTGATGAGCCACGGAGTGCCCGCGGATGCGATCGTGGTGGAAAACGAAAGCGATACCACCGTTTATTCGGTGGCGTCGGCGGCCGAGATTATCCGGCGCATGGGACTCAGCTCCGCCATCGTGGTGAGCGACGGCTACCACGTTTATCGCGTCAAGAAGATGCTGGAGGCGCGCGGCCTGCGGGCTTACGGATCGCCGCGCAAGGACCACCACCCGGAACCGTTGCGCGACCATTGGAACAGCGTGAAGCAGGCCATCGGCTACTTGCTCTGGCGCGCCGGCATGCCGGTGTGAGTGTCGTACACGACGTAGTCGCCCCCACGTTTCACGACGGCGTAGCGGATTCCGAGCGCGTCCAGCTTTGCCAGGCCGGCGCCCTCGACCTGCTGCCAGCGGAACCACCACGGGAACGCGAAGCCAGGCAGGTAGACCATCTGGCCGCCGCCTTTCCAGTCCACGTAGAGGGCGCGTTGAGCTTCGGCGCGGAAAATGCCGGGCTCGGTGGAATGGCCGGCTTCCGGAAAGACGAAGACGGCGTCGGGCGAAGTGGACGCGCGCGCCCATTCCACCAGGCGCGCGAGTTCGGGCGTGTCGAGCGACGGATAGTTCACCACGCCGCCTAGGAGCGGCACCGCGAAGAATGCAGCGAGGCCGGCGGCCGGGGCGATCTTCCATGCCAGGGCAGTGGCGGAGAGGACGGCAAGGCCAACGGCTACGGCGAAATGGGGCCAGCGGAGGTCCTGGGTGAAGACCGGCTGGAGCGGGGGGAGAAAGGCGATGGTGAACCAGGCAATGGCTTCCAGGCTAGCCCCCGCTCCCTTACCGTCGAGCCGCAAGCCGCGGCTCCGATATGACTGAGTGCCCGCGATGGCGGCCAGCAGCTGCATTGCCAGCGTGGTGAACAACAGCCAACGCATGGGTTGCAATTGGGGCAGGAGGCGCCACTCGGCTACATCCAGCAGGAGAAACGAGACAGGCATAGATAGGATGCCGATGACTGCCATCCCCATCAGCAGTCCGTTGCCGCGCACGCGCCACCATGCCAACGCGAGAATCGCTGCCACAATTCCGTAGTGCCATACGAAGGTCCGAGGCCATGAGGAAATAAAGACGTATGCCGTCCGCAGGTGCATGAGCCGGGAATCCATAGGCGCCAGCTGCCCAAAGAATGCCTGGTGCGCGCCGCTGCTGGTGACGAGCAGCAGCGCAACGGCGGCGACGAGGGGCAGGATGCGGGCCCATCGGCGGGCGTTGACTGCGGCGAATACCGCCCAGAACGGCAGCGCTGCCGGCGGATGAAAGAGAAACGCACCGGCGCCAGCCACTGCTGCGGCCACCGTTCGGCCGTGCGCCGCCAGTCCGATCGCCAGCATGATCAAAGGAATGGCGATGGCACGGGGCGTCGGTTCGTATTCGAAGGTAATGACCTCGGGCCCCTTGATGAATGCCCCCAGGGCCACGATCATCGCCACCAGCCAGGCAGGTCCTGCGGCGAGGCCGGCCGCCGACGCGATGAGGTACAGGCCCCAGATTCCCAGGGCCCGCGCCGCAATCTGCTCCGCGGCCAGGGCGGTGTGGAGGTCGAGACCGATCGCACCAAGCGCCAGCGCGGCTTCGTCGTAGATGGTGTATGCGGTGTGCGGCTGGGTTGCGATAGGGTCGTTACGCAGGACGGCCGGGTCGCGCTGGTGCTCCAGAATGGGGAGGTAAAGCTGGGAATCCTGCTGCAGCCAGGTATGGCCGGGGAACCAGAAGTAGCTCAACAGAGCGAGAGCCAAGCTCATCCAGCCGCTGATGAACGCGGACAAACGCCGATGAGAATCAGTCTGGTCGGCGTCCATCGGCGTTTATCGGCGGCCCATCATTTTGCAGGGGTTTTGTCCAGCTGCTGTTTTGCCCACACGCGGTCGGGGTCGAGCTCGAGAGCTTTGGAGAATGCCTGGCGGGCTTCGGCGTCCTTATTCTCTTTGCGCAGCGCCAGGCCCAGCCACAAGTAAGCGTCTGTATTCTTGGCGTCGAGCTCGATGGCTTTGCGGAAATCGACGATGGCGGTTTCGGCGCCGCCGCCGAGCTGGGACGGCAGATAGTAGTTGCCCACGCCGCGCGCCACGTAGACGGCGGAGGATTTCGGGGCCAGCGAGACAGCCTTGTTTATGGAGTCCTTGGCCTTCGGGCCGTTGCTCAATCCGCTCACCAGATCGATGACCGATTGGCCGTACAGCATACCGAGCAGGCGGTATGCTTCGCCGCTCTGCGGTTTCAGCGAAACCGCTTTGGAAGCCGCCTGGATACCGCGCTGCGCTGCCTGCTGGGCCGCTTTCTTATCGCGCTGCTCCTGGTCAACCTCGGCCAGGTAGGAGGACGCCACGGCGCAGTGGATCTGTGCGTCGAAGTCGCCTGCGGCGGCAGCTGCTTTACCGCAGGCGTCGTTTGCGAGCTTCTCGAGCCCCGGACGATCCTGGCGGTCGCGTGCGACGTCGAGCGGCGTGGGCGCGCTGCCTGCCGCGAACATTCCGGCCATCAGTAAGGGAACCAGCATACTCCTATTACAACTCCGCGACCTCGCGTTCCACCAGCAGGTAGAACACCCCGAGCGCTACCAGCAGAATCCCGTTAACAGCGAGCACGATGGGCGCGGTGAAAATCGGGACCAGTTCGCCGGCGATCGCATTTCCCAACGGCATGCCGCCGCGGAAGGCGAAATTGTAGACGCTGATCACGCGTCCGCGCATCTGGTTGGTCACCACGAGCTGCACCAGCGACATGACCATTGCAAAGACCGCCATCATCGATGCGCCGGCGAAGAACAGCATGACGGAGCTCAGTAACAAGGAGCGCGAAAGGGCGAATCCCGCGATCCCTACACCCAGGCACATCAGCATCGTCAGCGCCACATGGCCCTTGCGCTTCACGTTGCCCAGATAGGCCACCACCAGCGCCCCTACCACCGATCCGGCACCGGAGACCGAGAGTAGCGCCGCGTACGTCCCGGACCCCATGTGGAGCACCTTGTCGGCGAAGACGGGCAGGAACGTCCGCATGGGAATGCCGAGGAGGGTCATGAGGAACCCCAGCACGATGAGCGCCTTCATCGAAGCCTGGTTGCGGATGAAATGGAGGCCTTCCTTCATGCTGGCCAGGATGCTCTCGCCGGTCTTTTCCGGCAGGTAGCGGATCTGCAACATGAGCAGGGCCACCATGGGCGCCACGAAGGAAAAGGTATTCAGGCCGAAGCACCAGGTGGGGCCCAGCGAGTGCAGCGCCCATCCGCCGAACGCCGGGCCCACCATGACGGCGGCATTGAACTGGATGGAATTGAGGGCGATGGCGTTCGGCATGTCTTCTTTGGGCACCAGCGTGGGGATGAGCGCGGAATACGCGGGCCCGCCGAAGGCCTGCCCGAAGCCGGCGATGAACGAGCCCAGCAGAAAATGCCAGACCTTCACCACGTGGAAGCCCACCAGAAATGTCAGCACCAGCGCGACGGTCATTTGCACGCACTGCGAGAACATCAGCATGTGCTTGCGTTCGAAACGGTCGGCCATGACGCCGCCGATGAGCGAGAGCAGAAAGATGGGAATAGCCTGCAGGATGGGGTCGAGCGCCAGCAGCCGCGCGTTTTTGCTGAGCTCCCAGATAAGCCAGCTCTGGGTAGCGGCCTGCATCCACGTGCCAATGGCGGACAGGCACGCGCCCGTCCACATCAGACGGAAATCGCGATATTGGAAAGCTTTGAAGACCCTGCGGACCACAGACTCTCTATTGTCGCAAAGAAGCTCCGAGCTTCGAGCCGCGGGCTTCCATGAGCCAGTCCCGAGGGGGCCGCGGCTAAAAGCCGGAAGCTAGGAGCTAGGCGCTTTTTTTTAGCGCCGGCCGCAGGGCCAGGTTCACCAGGATCATCAGGGCCGATGCGCCCGGTATGATCAGCAGTGCGGTGCCGAGGTTCTGGGAATGCGCGATGTCG
>Ga0126381_100007974_pt1 | contig 11819 bp, 10 predicted proteins | sample PanSoiMetPlot_28_FD_96465 | JGI IMG/M metagenome (GOLD analysis project Ga0126381, IMG submission 96465) | Tropical forest soil microbial communities from Panama - MetaG Plot_28 | ecosystem: Environmental > Terrestrial > Soil > Tropical forest > Bulk soil | place: Panama | collected 2016-02-17
AACGCATCGCTGATCATCGCCACTCGCGGCCCGTTCCAGACGCACTCCTCGGCGCTGAACTGCCGTCCGATTTGTGGCTCCACACCCAGGAGCGGGAAAAAATTCTGCGTTACCGGAACGCTCGTCAGCCGTTCCGGCTGCCCGTCACCAATCAGTTTCGCGTCGCCCGGGCCGTAGAAGGCCATGTACGCGCCCAGGTCCTCAAAGGATTTGTTCAGCCTCCGGTAGTCCAGCAAATAATTCACCTGCACGGTCTTCCCGGACATATCGTTCGTGTCGTCTGTATGGTTCGCCATCCACACCAGTCGTTCCGGATCCTTGAACGGCAGCGGCCGGATTAGGATCGTATTCACCACGCTGAAAATCGTGCAGCTGGCCGCCACTCCCAACCCCACAATCAGAATGGCAAAAAGCGCGAAGCCGTACTCCTTCCGCAGGGTGCGGAACGCATAGGCCAGATCCCGCCGCAGATTCTCCAAAAACATGCCGCGGCCACGTCGGTCTTGTAGAGACACGGATCCCTCCAGTCGCCTTGCAAAGGAGTAGACGATGCAATTCGAAAAACGTTCCGTCCGCTATCCCATCAACCTTCAAGTGAGATAGGAGAGAGCGAAGCTGCCCTGTCTGTGCAAATGAAAGTATTGAAAACAAAACGGTTACTGGGAAGACTTGCATGAGGTTTGGCGGGCCGCAGGCCCTAACGGACACTGACGCTATAAAGCATGTTCGGTGGATTTCAGCCTATAATCGCAGAAAGTTCGCCTAACTTCCAAGGACCGAGTCTGAGGAATAGACCAACCGCGGGGCCATGAAGCCAATGATCTCGAAAATCGTGCAGCTGTTTAAGGGACACGCGGGTTTTATCAAGCCGAGGCCGCCATTCGATGCCGACGATGACTTCAGCTGGTTTTATCCGCCTGCCGGCCCGGCAGATGTCCCAGATTGGGATCGCTATTGGATTGAGCAAGTCAGGCACGGGCTTGGGCCGCCGATTTTTGATATGTTCAGCGACGAGAGACAATGGGTCAATCGCGTCAGGGATTTTGCAACCCGGTAACGCCAACCAATTTCGTCTGAAGCAGGCGGACAAGCAGACCGCGGCAACTAACAAGACAATCTGTGAGGGATTCGCAGGGAGAAACCGCCTCAGAATTTTGGCCCAACGGAACCTGTACGGTACAGGATGCATGACGCGGATTATTGCCTATCTGTCACATCGGGGTGACAACGCAGCCGCAACTGTTTTAGCGCGGAAGTGTTTGTCAATGTAAGAAAAACAGGGGCCGTCGCAGACGGATTTTACAGGAAAGGATGTTGCTTTTCTGACTAACGTTAGCGATTCTGCGGTAGCCAATCGTATACAGGCTGCGGAGCCTATTTGCGGAACGCTTGGCACGTTTTGAGGTCCTGGCAGTAGGAGAAACGGGATGAATCTAAGAATCAACAGGAAACGAGCGACAGCCTCGCTGAGCTGGGCAACAGCGCTATTGCTCGGCGCCGCTCAAGCCCTTGCAGGCGGGGCACAGGAGACTGTGGTGCAGGGGAGAAAAGCACAAGTTGAGGCGAGACCGGCGGCGGTCCATCCGCGGGCATTCGCCTATGACACGAAGCGCGAGACCGTGCTGGAAGGAACGGTAGTGGGTTACACGGAAAGCGCGCAGATCGCGCCGACAGGGGCGCACGCCACCGTGCAAACTAGGAGCGGCGAGGTCGATGTACATCTCGGACCGGCTTCGTACCTACAGGCCAAACATTTCTCTCTCGCAGCCGGCGAGCAAGTGAGATTTGCCGGCGTCAACGCAGTGGTGAATGGCAAAGACGTGTTTTTGGCACGCACGGCGCAGAAGGGGAATCAAGTCCTCGCGATTCGATCGCCGCGCGGATCGCTTCTTGCGTATGGCGCGGCGCGGTTCATGACCGGGACCGAGCGCGCGCAATTGAAGCAACAGGGCGGTGCGCGATGAACGCCCGCACTGGGAGCACGATCTCGCGGGTCGCGATTGTATTGGCGCTGTTTGCCGCGGCTTGCGCAAGCGGTGGCGGCAACAATGGCGGCCCGCCGCCTCCACCGCCGAAGTTCACGAACGCTAGCTTAAGCGGGCAGTACGCGTTCTCGATGAGCGGTACGGAATTGTGCGCGGGACAAGGCAGCTTGTTCGCCCGCATCGGTACGTTCACCGCCGACGGTCACGGAAATATCACGAACGGCCTGGAGGACGTGAATATTTGTACCGGAATAGACATTCTTCAGTTCACCGGCGGCAGGTATTCCGTTGATGCGGACGGGCGCGGCTCCTTGAGCCTGACCAACAGCAGCGGCACAACCAATTACAGCATTTCGTTGGTTTCCTCGGCGCAGGGCGCCGTGGTGCAAACCGACGCGACCGTGACAGCGAGCGGCACGTTTCAACGGCAGAATCCGGGGACGTTTTCCAACGCGGCGATTGCCGGTGGATACGTATTCGATTTCAAGGGCGTCGAAGTAGTGGGCACTACTGTTGATCCGGTGTCGATCATTGGCCGACTTGACGCGGATGGCGCGGGCGGCATTGTGAATGGGCTGTATGACTCGAACATCGCGGGAACGCTTTCAGGACAGCAACTCTTTCCGGCAGGTACGTTCTACAAGATGGACACGAACGGCGACGGCACGGCGTTTGGACGCGGTACGGCGAACATCGCCGGGCGAAATTTCGCCTTTTATGTCGTGGACGCCGGCCGCATCAAGTTCATCGGGACGGATTTCCCTTCGGAATTGGCGGGAGAGGCGTTCGCGCAACAGAACATCGCGTTTAGTAACAGCTCCCTCGTCGGGGACTACGCGTTTCTTATTGATGGTGTCAACTCAGGTTCGCCCATCGCCACGTCTGGACGCTTCACCGCGGGCGGCGTAGGGAACATCACCAATGTCATCGCCGACGAAAATCACAACGGCGCAGTTACGCTGCTGCCCGTGGGAACGGTGACCGGGGCGACGTACGTGGTTGATGCGAATCAATTTGGCGGTGGATCGTTGCAGTGGGTGGATACGACTGCGGGAACGTTCTCATTCATTTTTTATCTGATCTCGCCGACGCAAGCCGTACTTCAGGAGACGGACTCGGGCCTGGTGAGCGACGGGATCTTCACGGCGCAAACGGCCACTCCGATCACCACAGCATCGATGGCGGGCGACTACGCGTTCGTGTGGAGCGGAGTCAACTCCGGTGGCGATGAGATAGATTTCGCTGGGCAATTGACATTAGATTCGTCTGGAGGCTTTATCGGGTCGTTGGACTCGAATCGTTTCTCGACGACAACGAGCACTCAAGTTTTTAACGCGCTGATTAACGGCAACCTGACATTGAGCGGAAACGGGCTAGGCGCCAACACACTGAACGTCACGGAAGTCAGCCCAGCGGATACGTTCCATTTCACCGCCTACATTGTCGACCAAAGCCGCATCTTTGTGGTGTGCACGGACACTAACCGCGTGCTCTCAGGCACTTTGACGCGGCAGCCTTAGCCGCCTGCCTACGGGCGTCACACGCCGCGTGTAGCTCAGTAGAGGTCGGTCCACTGCGCGTGGCGGCGGGACGCTTCCAGGGCGCTGATGCGACACGGCCGTTCACCACGCAGTTCTTTCTTTTCTCGGCCCGAACCCGAGCGCGGGTGTGCTGCTAAGGACGTTGCTCTCGCTGCAAAAAGCACAGCCGGGATTTGAAACCGGGCTCGTTCTGATTGCAGACCTGCCTTTGATTTCCGACGGCCGAACGGAGCAACAAGTCGCCCAGTTCTATCAAGAAGCCCAGCGTAGCGTGAGTACCTTGCCGGGAGTGGAAGGTGCCGCAACCGGCATGATGGTCCGGTGGCGCGATCGTGATCTCCTGAAGTTCTCTCTGCAATTCGCGGTCGAAAATAGAAAAACGGACAGCAGCAAGGACCATCTGCGTGCCCGGTTCCGCTTTGTTTCCCCCGGCTACTTCGCCACTCTGGGGATTCCGCTTCTCGAGGGGCGTGATTTCACCGAGGCCGATCGGAAGGAAACCGAACCCGTAGTCATCGTCAGCAACAGCATCGCGCAACGGCTGTTCCCCGGGCAAGACGCCATCAACCGGCACATTCTGTGGACCGATCCTCTGATCAAGTACGCCGAGATCAGCCCTGCTCCTCGCCGCATCGTGGGTATCTCGGCCGATGTCGACGACGCGAACATCATTCCCCAACGCAACATGACGATTTATCAGCCGTTCGCGCGGCGGCTGCCACTCAGCCCGTCGAGCGCTCAAGCACGCTGGAAGATATCCGAACCGGAGTTCTGCGAACAACCGTGTGAACGCCATCGTGTTCGGCGGGTTCGCCGCCCTCGCCTTGGCGATTTCGGTGGTCGGAGTTGCAGGCGCGTGACTCGACTGGTACAGGCCATTCATGCTTGACGACGAGCAAGCCCGGGCCGGAACGAGTGTCGTTCGTTCCGGCCCGGATAATTGTCTTTATCTGTTTGTCGTGCCCCAAACCTGAAGCCTACCGCTGCTGACGATCGGGACGGTTATTGTTGGGCCTGCGGTTTTCCTGCTTTTGAGTTTCGCGCTGCTGCCGCTCCTCCAGCCTTTGCGATTGCTGATCGTGTTTGCGGCTCATCTGCTCGATTTGCTGTTGCTGGCGGCGCTGGAGCTGATCTTGCCGATGCTGGTCGGCGCTCTGGCGGCTCATTCGCTGTTGTTCCCGATCATACCGCTGCTGCGTCTTTTGGCGTTCGGCATCTTGCTGCTGGCGCATTCTGTCGAGTTCTTGCTGGTGCTTTTGCTCCAGCCGAGGATTCCAGGAAGCGCCGTCGGACGACCGAGCGTTGCGAGGACGGTCGGAGAATCCGTGCCCGGCATTGTCAGCTGATCTCCCCGGACGATCCGGGAAACTGCGGCCGTTGTCTGAAAGTCCGCCTAGACGATTCGATTCATTGCGGTTGTCAGGGCGGTTGTTGTTGGGTTTGCGGTTTTCAGGTCTTTGGTCCTGGCGCTGCTGGCGTTCCTGCAGCTTCTGTGACTGCTCATTGTGTTTGCGGTTCATTTGTTCGAGTTCCTGCTGCTGGCGGCGCTGGAGCTGATCCTGCCGATGCTGATCGGCGCCCTGGTGGCTCATTCGCTGTTGTTCCTGGTCGTGCCGCTGCTGCATCTTTTGGCGCTCGAAATCCTGCTGCCTCTGCATCTTGTCCAATTCCCGTTGATGTTTCTGGTCCAGTCGAGTGTCGGAGGAGGCGCCGTTGGACGAACGGGCGAAGGGCGGCCGGTCGGAGGATCCGCGCCCGCCATTGTCAGCTGGTCTCCCCGGACGATCCGGGAAACTGCGGCCGTTGTCCGAAAGTCTGCCTGGACGATTCGATTCATCGCGGTTCTCGGCGCGGTTGTCGGGCGGACGGTTGGCGTGATCGACTCTGCCGTTTTCTACCGGGCCGCGACCGTGGAACTCACCCGCGCGTGGCGATGCGGCAATGTCCGGGCGGCCGTGATTGACCGAAGCACGAAGGGTGCGCTCATTGCGAGCGATTTGTATTTGCTGTGTTTGCTCCTGGGTCATCGAGACGTGCCGCTCGCGTTCAGCCCTAAATTCTTCCCGAGTGGGCTGTGCAGAGACGCCGCCGGGGCCGCCGTTGAAGCTGACGCGGTTGACGGTGGTGTAGTTATTGACGACGGTCGTGTTGTAGGTGTTGTGCGCGACGTTGACGTTTACGTTGGTTACAGAGCGGTTGTAGTAATAACTTCCGCCGCGCCAGTAGCCGCCGTAAAAGCCGACTCCGGTGTAGCCGAAGCCGTAGTTAATGCCACCGTAGAAGCCGACCACCGGTCCCCAGTAACCGGCGTGCCAAGCATAGTAGCCATCGTTCCAGCCCCAGTAGCCGGGGGTCCAGAGAAGTCCTGGTTCAGGCGCGAGCACCCACGTGCCTGGGACCCAGTAATAATCCTCATCGTCGTAGTCGTAAGCCCAGTATCCCGGGGTCCAAATGTAATCAGGGCCGGGGCAAACCGGCTGTACGTAGACAGGTAGTGCCGGAGGACCGATCCGAACGGAGACGCCTACCGCTATCTGTGCCCGGGATTGAGCGGGAATCGTCAGGGAGCAACCTATTGCCAAGGATACTATGCAAATAATGCGAGCGATACGCATGACTTAATTCCTTTCTGGCGTTCGCTGGGCGTAGTTCGTTTCATGGGAGGCAGCCGCTTGCCATGTGCGGTTCCCTCTAATTATCAAACCCTGCTCGAGAGAGTAAGTCGCATAGACCCCAGGTAAGACTTTTAGAAAGAACAACTTAAGTCGATGCATTCTCAGGGGGGAGAGCGTGAGCTCTGCCCCCGCCGTTAAAGCGGCGTCCTTTTCACCAAGCAAAGCGTAATCGGACGTGAAGCGGCGATTCAGCGCAGAGCCGGACATCCGCCACATGAATTCGTTGGCCCATCAGGTCTTGCTGTGGCGCACGTATTTTCGCGCCAGCCGGAAGGGACGACGGAGGGCGTCGAGAAGCGGGCTCTCGCTGCCTTGGCCGCTCGATAGCCAGTCTTCTTCCGTGGGTGAAAAAGAGAGTCTTAGCAAGTAGCCTAGAGCCGCGAGAAAGTTACCGCGCATGCGCAGCCGAAAGGCGGCGCGTTCGAATAAACCAGGCGGAGCGTAGCCACCAGCGGGCAGCCAGTGCACCACTTGCCCGGCAAGCCTTGCGGCAACGTGATCTCCGCTCACCCCTGCCGCAATCGGTTTGGGAAGTTCGGCACGGAGAACATCCCTAGCGAGCCGCAACCCGGTGTGTAGTAGCTGCTCGGCCTGCACGGCTTTTGCAGATGACCGCGCGCGCTCCCAACTCATGCTCGTTTGCCGTGCAATCAAGCCGGCGACGTCCGCGATCAAGCTCAGCTTTTCCCAGAAATGCTTCGCGCCATGGACGCAAACAAGCACGAGATGATCTTCGAGTGAAGGTGCAGGAACTTCGTGCGCATCGAGACGCACGCAAATTTGCCGCGCGAAGAAATCTTCAATGGGAAGCGGGTGGGGAAAATAGCGCAGCGTAGAGTCGTTGTGAAGCTCTACAAGCAATTGCGAATCAGGCTTGGAGAAAAGATATTGCCCAGGAATCTTTCCTGCCTGAATGGCGTCAAGAGAAACCGCGGCTTGGTAACCAGAAGCAATCAGCAACTGCGTAGCGCGCCGAATGCCCCCCTGGCGTACGAGCAGATCGAGGTCGCCGTAGCTACGCATTCCTGGGTCGGCGTAAGCCTGCACGGCTAGGACCGGCCCCTTGATGACCAGCGCTCGAATTTCATTGCGGCTGAAAAGTTCCAGCAATCGAAAGAGCTCTCCCGTCAAGCGAAGCGTGACGAAATTCTGCTCGCGCTGTCGTTCGAGAAGCGCTTGTCTGATTTCGGAAGGAATGAGGGGCGCGTCGAGCTTGTTCAGGCAAGCCGCGAGGTGAGAAACCACGCCATGCGCCCGAGCGAGCAGCAGTAGTCGAGAGCATTCGAGGCCCGTGAGATATTGCCGTAGCCGTTCCTTGTCGCTCCAAGGAGAAACGCATTCTCGCAGCGCGATCCATTCGCGCTCGAACGTGCCAATGTCGGCGAGGCACTCCGGTGAAACCAGTTCAGCCATGTGATCCCTAAGCTTATCAACCAATCGGTTTGCTACCTCAAATAGAATCGCAGGCGATGACGTTCGGCTCTTACGATTGCATCGCGTACTCGTTGTTTTAAAAGTCCCGGAAAGACTACTGATTCAGCTGCGGGATACTCTTGGAGGGTGCGGCTTGCGGGCGAGACTGAAGAAAAACGTAAATGTCTGCAAGTTGCGCGTCGGACAGAGCTTTGGGAGTATACGGCGGCATCTCGCCCGCGGGTTGGCGGATGTAGGCGACGAACCCCGAATAAGGAATTTGCGGCGGCCCGATGCGAGAGCCCCCGGTTTGGACTGAGCCCTGCCCCTGGTAGCCGTGGCATTCATAGCAACCGAACGCCGTGTAGAGGTGTTCGCCGTCCTTGGAACTTGCAGAGGACGGGAGTTCGAGTTTTGGTTGCGAAGCTGCTGAATGCAGAAATGCGTACACGTCGGACAACTCTTCGTCGCTGACCTGCGTTGTAAGGAATGGCGGCATCTGGCCCGTCGGCTTGCGGACGGATTGCAGGAAATCTCGAAGCGATAGTTTTGTGCCGCCGATCTTCGGCGAGCCCGCCAGTTTTCCCGTCTGGGGCATACCTTCGCCAGCGCTACCGTGACAGCGGAAACAGCCGAGCTTCTCGAAGACTTTTTTGCCGTTTTGCGCGTCCCCGCGGGCTTGCGCGTTTGCATCAGGGATAAGTGCGAGGATACCGGCAACAATAAGCGCAGCAGTGAAAAATACTTCCCGAGTAGTCGAAGCGAAAAGCCTCACGTTGGCCTCGTTAGCGCGGCTGTGTCAGCACATCCAGGAGCACAGGTTCGCCGCGTTTGACCACCTGGATGGCACGTGTGATAGCCGGGCCCAACTCTTTCGGATCGGAGATCGGCCCTTCCGCGTATACCCCCATACTTTGCGCGAGCTTTGCAAAATCAATGTTGGGATCCGAAATCGTAGTGCCGATACAGGCTCGATCGAGGCCGCGGCTGTGGCGATTCGCCATAATTTGCACCTGCATGACTTCCTGGTGGTAAGCGCGGTTGTTGTGCATCACTGTCAGCAGTGGGATGCGGTGATGCGCCGCGGTCCAGAGGACTCCCGGCGCGTACATCAGATCGCCATCACATTGAATATTGACGCTGAGCCGACCGTGTTTTCGGTTGGCCAAAGCGGCGCCGACCGAAGCAGGGGCATTGTAGCCAATGCCGTAACCGCCCTGGGCGCCGATGTACTGATAATGCTTTTCAAAAGCCCAGAGTCTTAAAGGCCATCGACTCACAAATGTCGCATGGGAGACCAGCGACCAATCCTCGGTTTTGATCTGCGCCCAAAGCTCCGCCGCAAGACGCGCGGTGCTAATGGGACTTGCATCCCAAGCGACCGCAGCGGCGTCTCGCGCCTGCTCGAACGATTCGTCGTGAGCTGCCGCCAGTTTGGCCCCACGGTCGGCAAACGCGCTCTTCCGGCTGGCATCGAGCCGTCGTTTGACCGCCTCGGTGAGGGACGGCAAGGTAGCTTCGGCGTCAGCTGGGATATCAATGTCCACTTCCGGGTAGCGCTGAAAATTCTGATAATTGCTTTTCACAAAGAGGTTCGCAGAGTTAATGCTGATCGTTTTGGCGTCGGGACGCGCGATGGAGCGAGCAGTGCGCTCCATTTGGTCTCGGAAAGAATGGACAGTGCCCCAGAAGTCGTTAACTTCAAGGCCGAGAATGACATCGGCGTTGCCAATCAACGCGGGGCCGCGCTCGGTCTGATTGAGTCGATGGCGAGTGGGGAAATTCATGCGATCCATCTGGTCTATGACGGGAATCTCGAGCGTTTCTGCGAGTTCCACCAGGTGAACCAGGCCAGCGGGGCTCCGCGCGGCGCGGCCCGCAATGAGCACAGGACTCTCGGCCGCGACCAAAAGTCGCGCGGCTTCGTCCACGGAACCTGAGTCGCCTTGCGGCGGACCGTACGGCATTACTCTTGGAACTTTTGGGGAAGCGTCAGCCGCAATGGGATTTTCCTGCAATTCGGCGTCGACGATGAGCAGCACAGGCATCATCGGCGGGGTCATGGCCATCTTGTAGGCTCGCACGGTCGATTCTGCGAAGTGCGGCAGCGAGAGGGGAAGATCGTCCCACTTGACGTAGTCGCGAAGAACTGCAGCAGCGTCTTGAGCGCTATGCGCCCATTCGACCTGAGAAATCCTCTTGGTGGCGTCCATGATATTGCCGCCAATGATCAGAACGGGCACGCGGTCGCAATACGCGTTGTACACCGCCATCGCGGCATGCTGCAGGCCGACGGTTCCGTGGGCCATCACGAGAAGAGGCTTGCCCTCAATTTTGGCGTAACCATGCGCCATGCCCACCGAGGATTCTTCATGGCAGCAGGTGATGAACTCTGGGCTCCGATTTCCCCCATAATTGATGATCGATTCGTGGAGGCCTCGAAAACTGGATCCGGGATTGGAGCAGACGTAGTCGATCTTGAGCGATTTGATGACGTCGACCATAAAATCGGAGCCGGTGCGCTCGGCCGTGAGGATTTCGGCGTTGGGCAGGGCGCGGAGTTCCGCTTCCGGGGAGATGGCGACAGCTGCCCTGGTTCCACCCTCAGGAGCGGGCTGCTTTGCGCGTGCGGCAGGAGCCGCGGCAAGCGCCGCCGTGCCAGCTGCCGCACTTTTCAGGAAATCGCGACGATTGACGGAAGTTTTTTTTCGCGGGCTCATGGGCAGGAAACCCCCAATTGAGCCCATCTTGTACCACACATCGTGAAAAGCGGCTAGCACGCCCGCGGGGCGGAACGGAATCCGGGGCGGTCAACAATCTTGATACGCTTGCCTCGCCCTCGCATGACTCAGATTCAAGATGGTTGGCTATTCCCTTCTCGGTGATTTTTATCTGCTCGTCCAAGGCTTGGCCGCACCACGTCAACGGAGGCGGAACCGTTCCGTGGGCAGGCCACGGACCTCGACTGGTATCTCGAATAGCCCTCCGGCATGATCCTCGCCGTCCCTCGCGTGAAGGGACGCCGTGGTCACAAAAAGCGTATCTAAAGAATGCCCACCGAAAGTGCAGTTGGTTATATTCGAGACCGGCATCTCAACAACCCTATCCAGCTTTCCTGAGGGACTGAAGCGGAGGATGCACCCTCCGAAAAACCGGCAGTTCCAGAGATAACCATCCTCGTCGATCGCCGAACCGTCGGGAAAGCCAGGGGTCACACCAGCGATAAAGGGGCGACGATTGCCGATGGAGCTGTCTGCGGCCCGATAGTCATAGGCATATATGACATTACTCGTAGAGCATCCACAATAGAATGTCTTGCGCTCGGGGCTCCACGCCAGAGTGTTGGTAATGCCAAAGCCGGTGTCCCAAACCGACACGTTCCCGTCGGGCGTTATACGATATAGTGATCCGGAGTTTCCCGAGACTTCGATATTCTCCCCATTTCTGCCGACATTGTTTCGCATACCGCCTACCCAGAAAACTCCATTGGGGTCAGTTGCGCCGTCATTCAACCGGTTGTGAGGCCAGTTCGGTTCTGGGGAGGCGAAGTCCGTGCGCTCATCGGTTAACGGGCGCCACAGAACTACCCGGGATCCCAGAGCCACGAGTATTCGATCCGGGGCCGTAGTCAGTGATAGCGCACAGACGGGTTCACCGAACGACCAACATTTTTTTTCTCCTGATTTGAGAATGTAACGGTGAATTCTGAAGCCGTTCACATCGGTCCAATAGAGGCTACCTTCCTCGGGATGCCACAATGGACTCTCCCCAACGATATTCCTGGAATCATCAAGCAAGCGTGGTGTGGGCATATATCTCAGTTTTCCTGCGGCTCTGCCACAACGGATCTATTCGTTTGTCCCGGTTTTGTTCCTCGCTGGATCCTCACTGCGCTGTAACCGCCGTGCGCTTTGTAGTACCAGAACATCACCCCGAAGACAAAAACCAGCACGAGAGGAGCTACCGTAACGTATCGGAACGACTGGGCCGCTCCGTACCGATCATAAATTCTCCCCATCAAAGGTAAAGCGAGGTAGACGGCTATGTTTCCTATCGCGCCCATCACACTGAGCAACAATGCTCCGCCCTTCGGAAACCGCTCGCTGGTAATCCCCAACATAGTCGGCCAGAAGTAGCAAACGCCTGCAGCAAAAACCGTTGCTGCAGCGAATGCGGTAAAAGCGTTGTAGGCGTAGCTAAGAGCA
>Ga0126381_100007976_pt1 | contig 11819 bp, 6 predicted proteins | sample PanSoiMetPlot_28_FD_96465 | JGI IMG/M metagenome (GOLD analysis project Ga0126381, IMG submission 96465) | Tropical forest soil microbial communities from Panama - MetaG Plot_28 | ecosystem: Environmental > Terrestrial > Soil > Tropical forest > Bulk soil | place: Panama | collected 2016-02-17
TCCTTTTGGATTGGCCCGCCGACAGCAATGCCAAACTGGTTTTGCTTGAGGTCCGGCCGTGGTTGGCCGGTTTGGTTCAAAAAGAAATCGTTTGCATTGAGGACATTGTTGCGCAGGAATTCGGAAACCGTCGCATGATAGTCGCTGGTGCCCTCCTTGGTGATCGCGTTGACATTGGCGCCGGCACCGCGTCCGAATGCTGCATCGTAAAGTCCGGTTTGGACCTTAAATTCTTGCAACGTGTCCGGGTTGGGAATGGGAATTCCTCCACTGATCGAACCTGAACTCTGTGCGTCGCTGACACTGATGCCGTCCAGCTGCCAGTTGTTGTCGTAAGATCGTGTTCCGTTCACATAAACCCCATCGCTGGACTTGCCGAGTTGTGAAAGCGCTGTTCCGCCACGCCCAAGTTCTCCAGCGTTGTAGACTCCAGCGACGACTCCTGGAGACAGTCCCGCTATCTGTGTGTAGTTTCGAGTTACGAGCGGCAAATCGCTCAGCATGCCTTCGTTCACGGTTCTTCCGAGTGCCGCAGTGTCCAGTTGAACCATGGAGGGGTTCGAAGATACTTCGACGTGCTCTTCACGCGTGGCGAGCTCGAGATGAAGCTCGACTGTTAACGTCTCAGTTACGTAGACCTGAACTCTCGGGAGATCCAGGGGTTTAAAGTTGGACTTGTTTGCCTCGAGCTCGTACGTTCCTGATGGCAACAATAGGAAAGCAAACCTTCCGTTTTGGTCCGAGGTGACGGACCTTGCTTCGGTACCGTCGTCTCTGGTTAGGCTAACGCTCACGTCCCCGAGAACCGCTCCAGACGGGTCTAGGGTCACACCCATCACTGCCCCGGTGGATGCCGTCTGTCCACAAGCCATGCGCGTAAGCCCCAACGTCAGGACAAGAACCAGGAGCCACGCTCGGCAGCGGCGGAGTTCGAGGCCGTGCCCCGGGACTTGGCAGCGGACATTGAGCATCCCCTTTTCACGGACAAGGTCTGATCTTGATTCAAGTTGCGCGATGATCATATTTCTGCTAAGGAGAGGCGAGTTTACCGATGCCGTCAGCGAAGCTAATGTAGACAACGGCATTTAAGCCCCTGTCAAAATTGACAGGTGTGGGGATACCGGAGTTGTGCTAGAGGTTGGCGCTCAAAACCCTCATTCTTGCAAAAAAGATGGGGATGGCGAGTGGCCCTGTTGTGGTGGGCAATGCTTCCCAAAGCGATTAGAGTTCTTCCACTTGGGATTGCTGTGCTCGTTTGGTTTCGCTTCCTGCCTGGGAGTCGTGGGGCAACAGAGCATGAGCCCATCCGACGCGTTCTTATCTTGTACGAGGCGGGCACTGCTTATCCCGGTGTCAATCTGATCGATCAGGGAATCCGCGCCGCGCTCGATACTTCACCTTTCAGGCTGGAAGTTTATCGCGAGTATTTGGATTCCATTTTATTCCCTGATCCAGCCGACCAGCAGCGATTCCGCAAATTCTATATCCGCAAGTACCAGAACAGAAGGCCAGACGTCATCATCACCATGGGCCCCTCCCCGCTGAAGTTTGTGGTTGAAATGCGTGACAGGGGTTTTCCCGGCGTTCCCATCGTTTTCTGCTATCCGGACTGGCTACCGGGTAGTTCCGCGCTGCCTTCCGACTTCACGGGCGTCGAGAACGACTTGGCGCCGGCTGAAACAATACAGGCGGCTTTGCGCCTGCGGCCCGGCACAAAGCACATCATTGTGGTTGGGGGGACCTCGTTCATCGATAGGCAAACCGAGGGCTTGGTCAAAGAGCAACTGAGCACCTATGAGGGCAATTTCGATATTTCGTATCTTACAACTCTGACCATGCGCGATCTACTCGAGCGGATGAAGCACCTGCCGGATCACACGATCGTTCTGCTCATTGACTTTAGCCAGGACGCGGCAGGAAGAAAGTTCATACCTGCAAGTGAGGCGGCCCCAGCCGTGGCCGCAGCAGCGAATGCCCCCGTCTTTAGCTTGGTCGATTCCTTTGTTAATCATGGGGTAGTCGGAGGCAAAGTGTCTTCTATCCGCGAAATTGGTGGGATTGCGGGAAGCATGGCGCTGCGAATACTCAAAGGGGAAAAGCCACAGGACGTTCCAAGGGTGAAAGCTCCAACCCTCTACATGTTCGATTGGCGAGTCCTCAAGCGTTGGGGGTTGAACGAAAGGGACCTCCCGGCGGGAAGTATTTTGCTCAATCGCGAGCCAACCTTTTGGGAACTCTACTGGCGGTATGTCATAACCGGCGTCCTTCTACTCTTGGCGCAGGCACTGATCATTCTTGCGCTTTTGTGGCAACGGGCGAGGAGGAGAAAGACCGAAGCCGAGCTACGCGATAGCCAATTGCGTTTGGGGGGTATCGTCGAGGCGGCGATGGATGCGGTTATCGCCATCGATGAAGGTCAGCGAATTGTTGTCTTCAACGATGCGGCGGAGCAAATGTTTGGCTGTCCGGCGCGGGATGCGATCGGGAGCCCGATCGATCGTTTCATCCCTGAACGCTTCCGTGAAGCACACTGCGAACACGTTCGACAGTTCAGTGATACAAGCACCACGGCTCGACGAACGATGGGCGCTAGCGGTGCTCTGTGGGGTTTGCGTGCAAATGGCCAGGAATTTCCCATCGAGGCTGCGATTTCTCAAACGAGAGCCGGGGCTCAAGGCAAGAAGCTATTCACTGTCATCGTCCGCGACATTACCGAGCGCAAACAATTTGAAGAAGCCCGATTCCGGCATGCCGCGATAGTCGAGTCTTCGGATGATGCGATCATCTCTTTGGATATGGACGGCGTCATCACGGGTTGGAACGCCGCGGCACAGCGCATGTACGGATACACTGCGGCAGAAGTGCAGGGACGATCGGTTTATATCATTATCGCCCCCGAGGTGCGTGAAGAAGAAACTGCACTCTTGAGGCAGGCGCTCGACGGTAATAGGGTCGAACACTACGAAACCATCCGCATGACCAAGGAGGGAAAGCGGATCGACGTTTCGCTCACCTTGTCACCCCTGCGAGATTGGACGGGCAAGATCGTCGGCGCGTCTAAGATCGCCCGAGACATTACTCTCGGCAAGCTGGCAGAAGCAGCCCTGCGCGAAAGCGAAGAGCGCTTTCGGTTGATTGCCAATGCCGCGCCCGTCATGATCTGGATGTCTGGGCCTGACGAGCGATGCACGTACGTCAATCGGCCCTGCTTGGAATTCACGGGTCGGACCCTCCAGGCGGAATTGGGAAGTGGCCGGGCGGAGCGGGTACACCCAGAGGACCTGGAGCCTTTCCAAGAGACCTATTCGCGGGCGTTCGAGCAGCGCGAGTCTTTCCAGATGGAGTATCGGCTGCGCCGACATGACGGAGAATATCGCTGGATTTTCGATCATGGGGTGCCGAGATTCAACGCCAACGGTTCCTTTGCGGGCTACATCGGCTCCGTGATTGACGTAACCGAACGCAAGCAGGCAGAAGAAGCGCTTTCGAGTGTCAGTCGCAGATTGATCGAGGCTCACGAGGAGGAACGAACCTGGATCGCCAGAGAGTTACACGATGATATCAATCAGCGAATAGCCCTGCTAGCAGTGAGTCTGGAAGGATTAAAACAAGATCTTCCCACTTCAAATGGTCAAATGAGCCGTCGCTTCAAGGAAGTCCAAGGACACGTTTCGGATCTCGGGATCGACATCCAGGCCCTGTCCCACCGGTTGCACTCTTCGAAACTGGAATACCTGGGGCTCGCAGCGGCGTGCGACGGCTTTTGCAGGGAGTTTTCAGTGCAGCAAAATGTCGAGATCGATTTTGACTCCCAGGATATTCCGAAAGAACTGCCTCAAGAAACTGCACTCTGTCTGTTCCGCGTCTTGCAGGAAGCCCTTCAGAATGCTGCCAAGCACAGTGGGGTTCGGCAGTTCGAGGTATTGCTCAAGGCTCGATCGAATGAGATCCAGCTGAGTGTGCATGACTCAGGGGCTGGCTTTGATATGCAAAAGGCCATGAGCGGACACGGCCTCGGCTTCACGAGCATGAAAGAACGGATGAAACTGATCGACGGGCACCTTTCCATTGATTTGAAGCCACAGGGCGGAACGACGATTCATGCTCGCGCGCCTCTAAGGCCTAAATCGATGTCTCGAGGAGCAGCTGGACAGATAGGCGTGAGTGAACTGTAAATCGCATTCGGCATCGACAAACGATCTCGCTGCACGCTTCATGGGTAGGTGGCGGCGGAGTGTTCCGCAAAGATGCTAGCTGGAAATGGCGTCCTGGCCTTGGGGCAATGGATACACACACAGGATATCTACTTCGTGGGCCTTGGCTAGATCGTCGCAAAGCTGTTCGAGCTCGATCGCCTCGTCCGTCTTTCCTTCCGCCCACAGGCGTCCTGCGCGTTCACCGCAAAAAGCGACTCTAGGATATTTTTTGCCTGCTTTGGCTGCTGCTTCACGCAAACCTCTTATGGCTTCGACAAACTCAACCGGGTCAGTCGGCTCGTTAGCATCGAGAGAGGTGTAGGTCCCTTGTTGAATGGCAACATCAATTTGTACGCCCTGTCGGCGCAATTCCTGAAGAAGACTGTCCCGGTGGGACTCGGTAGCCAGCACCATAGCTGGATTGCCGGCGTTTAAAGCAGCAGCAACAAAATGAGTAAGGCTGCCGAGGATGGCCGCGTCGTCAGGGCAGAAGAGTATCTCGTGGCGATGGGGAGCTTCTGATGGCTTATCCCCAGTAAACTCCAAGCCTTTGCCAACGAATCGCTTGCCCCCAAGAACTGTGTCGATTGCCAGTATCAGCTCGCTCTGGGCATGCGGTTTGTGAACGAATGCGAGTGCCCCCAGGCGGAAAGCCTCTCGTACCACATCAGGGTCGGAGAATGCACTGATGAACAGAAGTTTTGCAGGAGAGCGCGCGCGCACCCTTCTCGCGACCTCTAAACCGTTCAGGTTCGGCAAACCAACGTCAAGCAGAATGAGGTCGGGTTGCAGTTCGTTGGCCCGTTGAACGGCTTCCAATCCATCCGAGGCTTGGCCGACGATCCGAAACTCCGCCCTTTGTCTTAGTGTTGAAGAGACGAAGCGGCGGAAGCCTTCAAAGTCATCGACTACGAGTATTCGAAGATCGCGCACGGGTCAACGCATGCGGCTGGGGCAGTCCGAGGTTTCGCCGGATGTTTCTCGCTCAGTTTGTGCTTCTCAAGACCGAAAGTCAAATCATGATTGATGGAAATAGATTGAAAATGTCGGAACATGAAGGGCGGAACCTTGCCGGCGATTTGTGCCCAACACGCTGAGGTGGTTTCTGCGCTTTGCAGCTCTTGGCACGGGCTGCGTGATGCCCCCAAGAAAATGAAGCCTCACCCAGCTGCGGTTGAGTGGCGTCTTCTGACTTAAGAGAAACACGAACGTGGATAGTTGTTTTCTGAAAAGGCTTAGCGGCGCCCTATATCCGGGCGGGCGTCGCGTGGGAGCTTCCTGCTTTTGGTGACCGCGGTGAACGCGATCGAGACATTTTTTTCGACGCCCGAGATCGGCGATTCTTTGGCGGCGTCGTTCGTGCGCGTGCCTGTGCTTGCATGACCTTGGCCTGTTCGGCGGTGAAGAGAAGAGTGCCCATTAACGCCTGCTGGACTTGTTTCTGTCCCCACGGCGATCGCATGATTCCCGCGCTCGAGTGGCTGTTTGAGCCAAGGAACAGATGTCCCAGTTGGTGGGCTATGACGCGACCCAGAATGATGCGCGCGTCGAACTCGACGTACTCCTGTTCCGCAGCGAGACGGACGGTATCGTTGTAGTAGACGCTGGCCAGATTGGAACTGATCGCAAAACCGAAGACGTCCGCCCTCGAACTATGCTGGGCGGGCGGAGGAAGTACCTGCAGCATGATGTCTGTAGACTTACGCGTTGGCGAACAAGGTTTTTCCGCACCGGCGGTAGCCGGCGGGCATTCCACCCCGATTATCCCCACGCCCGCTCGATCAAGAATCCTGCCTGCTTCGTGCTCGGCTGGGGCCAGGATCGAGCCCGAGACGCGCGCGTGGTTGTAAACCAGAAAGGTGGGGTTTGGCTCCCCGGCATAGGCTAATCTCGGCCTTTCCTACTTATCATCGCGGGATGCTTTTCCACGTCCACATTCCGTTTTCTGTTTTCCTCGTTTCCATCGGGAAATTTTCCGACTTGTGCCACCAAACCCATTTCGGTCTGTAGGCGACAACAAAAAACACTTCCGCATGCATTTCGGGCGGATTGTCCGGTTTGATGGCGATGGCTCGTCCGCACGGAACCGCCATATCCTGCCCAGGAGACAGGATGCCGGCATAGGACTCAGGGAAATAGACCGTTGTCGGTTCCGCAAAATCTCTGTTTGTAGCAACAGGCGAGTCAACGCGCATGACTTTGCAACCGGCTTTCACATCGTAAACAGGCAACAAGCCTTTGTTGGACAGATTGAACATCGCTCCCATCAGGTCGTTGGGACGTAAGGAGCCGGTGACATCGGCGGACAGCTTGGGCAGATTGGTCAGGCTGAATTCAGCCACGATTAGCATTATCGAAGCTATCCCCGCGACCCATGCCAGGGTCCGCACAAACCTTTTGTTTGATGAGGGCTGGGGGGACGGAACGGACTCGTATTTGTCGGCTGAGTCGGGATCAAGTGAGTCGCGAAACAGCGGATGGGCCACAAAAGACGCAGGCACTTCCATTTCATATTTCAATACATCGGAAGGCTGATAAGTGTATTCCTTGCCACATTCGTCGCAGCGGACCCTAAACACTCTATTGATCCCCGGTCGAGGCATTACCGCGTCCGTCTCCCCCAGCGGAATCCGGTGCACGCTAAAGAAATTCCCCCGCCCGTGAAACCCGTGGTTCTTACATACAACCACCCAGCAATAATTGCTGTCTACCCACATTTCCTTCGGGGGCTCTGTTTGCTTTTCCTCGCTCGCTGCCGCTGCCGCTGCCGCTGCGGCAACCTGGACGGGAGCGGGGTTCTTCTTGGAGGGCGCTATTTTCTCTTCCTCGTCGAGCCTCACCGCCGGTGCGGCAACCTGGATGGGAGCGGACTTGAGACAATCCGCAATTTGAGCCGTGGTCCAGCGCAGCCCGGGATCCCGGCGCAAACAGTGCTCGGCGATGTCGAAGAAGGGCTGAGGAATCGTGGATGGAACGGTCGGATCGGCTTGACTCTCCGGGGATGAAACGGGAGGCTGTTGCGTAAGTGCTTCGACCAGCGTCAGACCCAGAGACCAAACATCAGTCGAAGGGGCAACCGGTCGGGAGCCTGCCTCGGGCGCGTCGTAAGCGTCAAGAGGGCGGTAGGTGGGGCGCAGTTCTCCCAGGGGAAGAGCCGTGTCGCTTGAGAGCTTGAGTTGATTGCCGATGGCCATAATATTGGAAGGTTTGATGTGACAGTGGGCGAGGCCTTTGCTGTGGATATAATTGAGTGCGTCGAGGAGCGGCCCGAGCATTTCGCGAGCTTCCTTTTCGCCGAGTGGATGCTCATGGAGACCTCGTCCGAGGTCTTCCTCGGCGTACTCCATCAGGACGAAAAGCAAATCCATGTCCGCAAGCCGGCAGCGGCCGCAGGGAAGCAGGCGGAGGAGATTTGGATGACCAAGCTTCGAAACGCGGTCCAAGAGAGCGGCCCGGAAATCTGCGTTCCCCCCGGAAGCTATGAGTTTAATGGCCAGATTTTTGGGTTGTGGCGGCGGGGACTGCGTTAAGAAGACCGCTCCATAACTCGTGCTGCCCAGGAACTTCTGAAGCCGGAACTTCTCATTGAGAACGTGTCCCTCGAACTTCTTCCAGTCGTCTCGCATAGACACCCCACAGGTGCGCCTTGACGAGAGCCGCCGATCATGGGCGATGAGGTCTGGTGAATCGCCTGGGCCTCGAGTAGAACCTGGTTTGGACAGATTCTCGCACGAGAAAGCAGCGAAAGTACAAGCTTTTGCGGCATCAGGCCGAGAGCGAATCTTTTTACAATCTTTTTACAGTTCCTTTACACCACATGTCTCCGTTTCAGGAAGGCCGCTCGCTAGAAAAACGAACGGCGCTAGTGGAAAAGCCAGCGCCGTGGGAAGTTGCCAGATGCAGCGGAGCTGTTGCTAGTCGCTGGTGCCTGAGGACATAGAGCGCTTGACGACCTTTTCCGCGAACATCGTCGGCGTGGTCATGGTGTTGAAGAGCAGCCCACGAACAGAAACCGTGTCTCCGGTATTCAAAGAGCTGAGGCCCGACATCATTGCATCTTCCTCGGTTTCGACGTGGGTGGTGGAAAGGACATCCACCAGGATGGAGGTACCGTTCGTGAAGAACGATGGCAGCTTGCCCAGCGTGAAGGTTGGCGGGGTGCTGCTCGAGTTGGTGGCAGTAATGGTGCCGGTCACTTCCGAAGGCTCAAGCTGCACCTGGTCGACGGTAATCATCACATTCGGGGGCATGCCGGTGGGAGCTCCGGTTGGATGCAGGCGGACTTTTTGTCCGACCATGAGATCTGAAGGAGCGGCAAAGGTGAGACCAGGGGGAATCATGACGCCGCCACTGTCGATGGAAAATGTCGTTGGTGTCGCGAGATTGATGGTCAGTGAGGTGCCCATCGAAAAGCTTCCCATCTCGCCGCCGGAGGCTTCTTCGTCGAAGAGAACGATCTGGAAGCTAGTCGCCGAAATGACCTTGGTGATCGGGCCAGCGAAGGAAATCTCCTTAGGAGGCTGAAAGAGTTTCACTTCGGAAGCGAGCAGTGATCCGTCCGGCTTCATTTTGGCTTCCACCTCGACGATTTGTCCGGTCATCAGGCACATGAAGTTGTTCGTGCTGCAAGAAGTTCCGAAATCGAATTGCGTGTTGCTGTCGGTCGTGAAGGTGAAGGAGGGGCCGCTCATTCCGCTCTGGACCGTGAAGGTAGGCTGGGTAATCGCAGTAATCGTACCGACCACCTCGACGTCTTCGTCGTCTTGTTGGCCGCCGGAGTTGGTTGTCGGGACTTCGACGACGCTAACCGTGGGAGTGATGGAAAGGTCGTTCTGGACGGAAGTATCGACATTGAAGTCCATTTTCAGGACCACCGGGGAATTCATGGTCAGGGTAAGGGGGAACGGCGATCCCGATCCCTGCAAGGTTACCGAAGATTGATTCAGTTTGGGATTGAATTCACAGATCTGTTGAGGCATGCAGTTTTGGCCGCCCATCATGAGCGCGCCACTCGTTTGGTTTTGAATGGTCATGTGAGGGTTGGCAAAGGAGACCATGAGGCTCGAGTACGTCCCGGTCGGAACACTTTTGCTGGCCAGGAGCGCCGACTGGGTTTGCAAATGCTCAAGCTCGATGTCCTCGGGCTCGCTGAGCATGGAAACCGGCTGTTGGCTGGCGTTGCTGGTGCTCGGCTGAAGCTCGGCGCCAGTGACGTTGATATCAAAAGAAAGTACGGTCACGCCCATGGGTGGATTGTCGTGAATGGTCAAGGAAGCCTGCACCATATTGGGCGTCACGGGCTGGTTGGGCGAACTCATGCCGCCACCGCATCCGACCAGCAGGGCAGCGAAAAAAACGAGGAACACTGAAGTAGCTTTGCTCATGGAATGCGCCTCCTTCGAAAGGCACGGCAGAGTTTTGGTAAGCGGGCTGTAGCTGGGCAGGATTTACGCCGACGGTATTCTAAGGCAGGTCCATTATTGCATGCAACGAAGGAATTTCCTGGTGTCAAGGAATTTCCGTGAGGGTTGTGCCGTGCCGATAAACTGCGTGTGGCTGTGGCGTTGCGGCGAGACACGACCTGCGATTGGATGCAGACTCGCTGGACTCCGAGTCTTGTCCTGATACTACGATGGCACCAAGGAGAATCGCGACAACTCGTAGGTGAGCTGTTTTCCTGAGCTCCAGACAGGATTCGGTTGCGACGCAAAAAAATACGAATCTGCGCTGGACTTCGCCAGACAATGAAATTAGCCTTGCGGGTTTGCTGACGCGGGAAGTGACCGGGGAGGTAGAGGAGATCGATGAAAACCGTGGTGGCGCTCCTGTGGTGTGCCGGGGCGGCGGTAGGGGCGGCGAATGCGGGAGCACAAAGTGCCGTTGGCCCCGAGCAAGAGGGACCGTTCGGGTCGCTCGAAATCCGCGACGTGACCGTAATTGACGGGTCGGGAGCGCCGGCGTTTGGACCGGTGAATATCTACATCAAGGGGAACCGGATCGAGCGCGTGGCGAGCGTGGACGCGATTGCCCGCGAGCGGCGGGAAGAGCAGGACGCCGGTGCCAAGGAGAAGGACACCAAGCAGCCGGATCGCGTGATCGCAGGCAAGGGCCTGTATGTAATGCCGGGCTTGATCGACGTGCATATCCACATCAATCAGGGCAAGGACGTGCCCGCGGAATATATCTATAAGCTGCTGCTCGGACATGGGGTTACGACCATTCGAGCGTTCAATGTGGGGCGCGACGATCCGAAGGGGATGGTGGCAGAGAAGAAAAAGATTGCGGCCAACCAGATCATTGCGCCACGCATGTACGTGTACCCGTTCTGGGGACGCGACAATGATCCGCGGAATTCGCACGCTACAGGCGCCCGGCAGATTGTGGACGAGTGGCACGCGCTGGGCGTGGACGGAATCAAGATTATCGGCAAGCCCGGATTGTGGCCTGACGTGTTTCACGCCATTGCCGACCAGGCGCAAAAAAATGGAATGGGCGTGGCCGTGCACATCGGGCAGGACGGCGTGTATCCGATGAACGCGGTGAAGGTGGCGAGCGAAGGCGCTTCGACGATCGAGCATCACTACGGATATCCCGAGTCGTCGTTCACGACCCAGACGATTCAGAATCTGCCGCCGGGCTACAACTACTCGAACGAGCCCGACCGGTTCTTGGAGACGGGGCGGGCATGGCTCGAAGCGGATGAGGACAGGCTGCATGGCGAGGTGATCCAATCGCTGCTGGCAACCATGCGCAAAACGGGATTCATCATGGTGCCGACGTTCAGCATCTATGAAGCGAATCGCGACGTGACGCGAGCAGCGAATTTGCCGTGGCATTCCGCGTTCACGCTGCCGGCAGTGATGGACTCGTTTCTGCCGAACCCCGCGCACCATGCCTCGTATTTCTATGAATGGACTTCAACCAAAGAGGCCGACTGGGCGAGAGCGTACCGGCGGTGGATGGAATTTGTGAACGATTATAAGAACCAGGGCGGAGTCGTTGCGGTGGGGTCGGACACAGGATTCTTGTTTAGCGTGTGGGGATTTGGGACCATTCGGGAACTGGAGATGCTGGAGGAGGCGGGATTTTCACCGCTCGAAGCGCTGCACGCGGCAACGGAAAACGGTGCGAAAGTGGTGAAGAATCCGGAGTTGGGGCTGGTCCGGCCGGGATACCTGGCCGATTTGGTGGTACTGACGGAAAACCCGTTGGCGGACATGAAGGTGTTTTATGGAACTGGCGTGACGCGCGTCAGCGCGGACCGCAGGGAAGTTCACGAGCAATGCGTGAAGTACACGATTCGCGACGGTGTGATCTTCGATGCGCAGGCGTTGCTCGGGGACGTGCGAGGCATGGTCAGCAAAGCAAAACAACCGCCGCTGGCTCCAAACAAACCGTAGCGGATCGAGACGTCTCGGCTGTTTCGAGCGACACAGCGCTGAGGGAGAGCGCGAAGGAGCAACGGTTTGAGACTCATTCGGGCGGCAGCGCCATCTCCAGATTTTGATTTCTTCCGGGTCCCGCCGCTTTCGACACTCAGGACATACCGATGACCCGTCGATGCGGACCCCCGGACGCAGCTCCCGTGCCGAACGGGCCGGTTGCTGGACGCCGCCCGGCAGA
>Ga0126381_100007977_pt1 | contig 11819 bp, 10 predicted proteins | sample PanSoiMetPlot_28_FD_96465 | JGI IMG/M metagenome (GOLD analysis project Ga0126381, IMG submission 96465) | Tropical forest soil microbial communities from Panama - MetaG Plot_28 | ecosystem: Environmental > Terrestrial > Soil > Tropical forest > Bulk soil | place: Panama | collected 2016-02-17
CGGCGGGTTCTTCGCGAACCGCAGCCGACGCGCCTCGCCGCCGAGGATCTCGACCAGTTCCTCATTGACGATCTTGATAATCTGCTGAGCCGGGTTGAGCGACTCGGAGACCTCAGCCCCGCCGGCCCGCTCCCGCACGGCGGCGATGAACGTCCGGACCACCGGCAGCGCCACGTCGGCCTCGAGCAGCGCGATCCGTATCTCGCGGGTCGTCGCCTCAATGTCGGCGGGCGACAGGCGCCCGCGCCCGCGCAGCGATGAAAAGACCTGATTGAGCCGATCAGAAAGGGTTTCGAACACCTGGAGGTCCTTGCTGCAAGCGGGCGTCTACGCAACCTAAGGTTATCCGGGAACGGGGTTGTCCCGGGTCGCGGCCGCCGACCGGGGCCGCGGTGCTGGCCCTGGGACGACCCCCGGACCCGGCAGCGCGCTACCCGGCCAGGATCGCGTCCACGAACACCTCGGGGTCGAAGAAGGCCAGATCGTCGGGTCCCTCACCGAGCCCCACGAGCTTGACCGGGACGCCGAGTTCTCGCTGCACCTGGATGACGATGCCGCCCTTAGCGGTGCCGTCCAGCTTGGTGAGGATGATCCCGGTGATGTCGACGACCTCGGCGAACACCCGTGCCTGGCGCAGGCCGTTCTGACCAGTTGTGGCGTCCAGCACGAGCAGCACCTCGTCGACGCTGCCGTGCCGCTCGATCACCCGCTTGATCTTGCCGAGCTCGTCCATGAGGCCGACCTTGGTGTGCAGCCGACCGGCGGTGTCCACGATCACGGTATCGACGCCCTGCTGGATGCCCTCATTAACCGCGTCGAAGGCGACGCTGGCCGGGTCGGCGCCCTCGCGGTCCGATCGCACGACCTCCGCACCGACCCGCTCACCCCAGGTCTGGAGCTGGTCGGCCGCCGCGGCCCGGAAGGTGTCCGCGGCGCCGAGCACGACCGTCTTCCCATCCCCGACGAGCACCCTGGCTAGCTTGCCGCACGTCGTGGTCTTCCCGGTCCCGTTCACCCCGACGACGAGCACCACCGACGGCCGGTCGCCGTGCCGGGCCAGCCGCAGGGACCGGTCCATATCCGGGCCGAGCACCGCGAGCAGGCCGGCCCGCAGCAGGCCGCGAACCTCCGCCGGGTCGTTCGTACCGACGACCTTGACCTCGGTCCGCAGCTGGTCGACCACCTCGCGGGCAGGGACGACGCCCATGTCGGCGGTGATGAGGGTGTCTTCCATCGCCTCCCAGGCCTGGTCGTCCAGTTTGCCGGTGGAGATGAGGTTGAGCAGCACCGAGCCGATCGCGGTGTGTGACCTGGCGAGCCGGCTGCGCAGCCGGGTCAGCCGCCCGGCCGACGGGGGCGGCTTCTCGATGACCTCGCGCGTCGGCGGCGCGACGACTACCTCGGGAGCGGCCAGTGTGTCGGTCCCGCCGTCGTCGCGTTCTAGCGTGCCGACCGCCGTTGCCCCACCGGGCTCAGGCTCCGACCCGTCGCGACCGGACCGCTGTCGCCTCGACCTGACTAGCGGAATCACAGCAGCCGCGCCGCCGCCAGCGACGACGACGCCGATGAGCGCGTAAATGAGATCTGCAACCATGGCGCAACCAGTCTGACAGACCGCTTTGACTAAACGGTTTCGCGCTCCCGCAGCCGCTGGCTGATCACCGTGGACACGCCGTCGCCGCGCATGCTGACCCCATACAGCGTGTCGGCGACCTCCATGGTCCGCTTCTGGTGGGTCACGATGACGAGCTGCGAGTGATCGCGCAACTCGGCGAGGATCTCCAGCAGCCGCTGCAGGTTGGTGTCGTCCAGCGCCGCCTCAACCTCGTCGAGCACGTAGAACGGCGAGGGACGAGCGCGGAAGATCGCCAGCAGGAAGGCGATCGCCGTCATCGCTCGCTCGCCACCTGACAACAGGGACAGCCGCTTGACCTTCTTACCGGCCGGCCTGGCCTCCACGTCAATGCCCGTCGCCAGCATGTCCTCGGGGTCGGTCAGCACGAGCCGTCCCTCGCCGCCGGGGAACAGCCTCTCGATGACCGCTGCGAACTCTCGCGCGGTGTCGGCGTAGGCGGTGCTGAATACCTCCTGCACTCGCTCGTCAACTTCCCTGATCACGGTCAGCAGGTCGCGCCGCGTCTTCTTCAGGTCCTCCAGCTGCGACACCAGGAAGGCGTGCCGCTCTTCAAGCGCGGCGAATTCCTCCAGCGCCAGCGGGTTGACCTTGCCCAGCTGGGCGAGCTGACGCTGCGCCTGCTGCGCACGCCGTTCCGTCGCCGCCCGGTTGAACGACTCGCGGGGGGCGTACTCCGCGGCGAGGACGTCAGCCTCTACCGCGAACTCTTCCAGCGCTCGCCCGGCGATCTGATCCAGCTGAAGCTGCCGCGTGGTGCGCGCTACCTGCGCGCCGTGAGCGCTGTCCATCACCCGCTCGAGTTCGTCAGAGGCTTCCCTGATCCGCGCGCGGATCGCCTTCAGGTCGCCGTCCCGCCTGCCCCGCGCCGCCTCGGCCTCCTGCCGCGCTGCGTCGGCGGCAGCGACCGACTCCTCGATCCGCGCCACCGCGACCTTCGCGCCCAGCAGGACAGCGCCGGCGATCAGCGCCCCGGCCGTGCGCCGCTTCGCCCGCTCAACCGCCCAGGCGGCTGCCTGCCGCTCCGCTGTGGCCGCGGCGGCCAGTTCGTCGGCGCGGCCAGAGATCGCGCGCAGCCGCTCCTCGGCGGTTCTGACCTCCAGCCGGGCCTCCATCTCGGCGCTGCGGGCCGCGACCGCCGCGTCATCGAGCTGCTGTCGTCCTGACGAGCCCGCCTCCGGTTGCTGCGGCCCAGGCTCCCCGGGCTGCTCGGCCTCCAGCTCGGCCAGCCGCCCGCGCGCGCCATCCAGCTGTGTCACGCTGTGCTGCCGCGCGGACTCAGCGGCTGCGACGGCCTGGGACAGCCGCGCCGCCTCATCCCGGCCCGCCCTGGCGCGGCCGGCCAGCGAGCCGAGCGTGCCTGACGTCTCCGCTGCTGCTGCGTCTGCCTGCCGGAGCGCGGCCGCGGCCACGGCGACTGCCTGCTTGGCCTGCTCCTCGTCATCAAGAGCGGCGGCAAGCTCCCGCTCCGCCACCCTGCAGCCCGCCACCGCTTCATCAAGCTCAGTCGCGGCCTGGCTCGCGGCGGTGCGCAGGCTGAGCAGGCTCTGTCCGCCGAGCGAGCCGCCGCGGGCCCAGTGGCTACCGAGCACGTCGCCGTCGGCGGTTACCACCCGCAGCCGCGGCTCGGCCTGCAGCACTCGCACGCCGACCGCCAGATCCTGCACGACGACCACGTCACCCAGCAGGTCGGTCAGCGCGCTGGTCAGCTCCGGCGGTCCGGTGACGAGATCAACTGCAGGAGTAACGGGCTCGATCCCGCTCACCGCCGCGAGTCGGGCCAGGCTCTCCGGGGTAGCTGCCCCGTTGGCCGCGATAACAAGGCCAGCCCGCCCGGCATCCTTGGTGCGCAGCGTGGTCATGATCTCCACGGCAGCATCGACGCTGGCTACCGCGACAGATTCTGCCGCCGCACCGAGCGCGGCGGCGATCGCGTCCTGAGCGCCATCGCTGACTGTCAGCAGCCCGGCCAGCGCGCCGAGGACGCCGTCGAATCCGCCCGGCTCGGCCAGCAGGATCCCCGATGCATCTGCGCCACTGGTGACCGCCTCGGCCAGCGCCTGCTCCCTGGCCGCACACGCGGCCCGGTGCTCGCTGGCAGCGTGCTCGTCCCGCCGCCGCTCCGCAACCCGGGCAGAGACGGCTGTCAGCTCGGCGGACGCCTGCTTGTGGGCGGCGGCAAGGTCCTCCCGGCCCGATTCCTGCGCCACCCGATCGTGCAGAGCCGCGTGCTCCGCCTGCGCCTGCTCAGCTCGGACCTGGGCTTGCTCGGCTGCCGTAGCGAGCCGGGCCGCTTCCTCCTCCGCTGCACCCGCCCGGCTCATCGCGGCCTCAACCTGGCCGCGAAGCTGGGCGAGCTGGTCTGCCCGCTGCGCGACGGCCCTGGCGGCAGCCACCACCTGGCGCTCGTTCTCGGCCAGCGCATCCTCGGCTGCACGCCGCTCGGCGGCGGTCGCCGTCAGCTGCTCACGGGCGGCCGCGAGCCGGTCGGTCAGCTCGCGCTCCTGGCCACGCAGTTGCGCAGCCTCCTGGTCCAGCTCATCCGGATCACGGCCGGCCCGCTGCGGCTCGACATCCGACAGGTGGCGCTGGCGCTCGGCCGCCAGGCTCAGCACGCCGCGCATCCGCTCGGCCAGGCCTGCCAGCGCGACGAACGTGTCCTGCGCTCCAGCGACCCGCGGTGCATCCTCCTGCTCGGCCGCCTCGAGCGCTGCCTCGTTGGCGCGCGCGGCTGCGACGGCTGCCTCGAGGCTGGCGCGCAGCTGCCCGGCGGCGGCCTCGTCCGCCTGGTCGTGCTCCAACTCGGCGGCCAGCGTCACGTAATCGTCGGCCAGCAATCGCAATCGCGCGTCGCGCAGATCCGCCTGGATCGCTGAGGCCATTCTGGCGATCTCGGCCTGCCTGCCGAGCGGCTTGAGCCGCCGCCCCAGTTCTCCGGTGAGGTCGACGAGCCGGGTCAGGTTCGCCTGCATGGCGTCGAGCTTGCGGACCGCCTTTTCCTTGCGCCGACGGTGCTTCAATACGCCCGCCGCTTCCTCGATGAGTGCGCGGCGCGCCTCCGGTCCCGCGTTGAGCACCTCGTCCAGCTGTCCCTGGCCGACGAGGACGTGCATCTCCCGGCCGAGCCCAGTGTCAGACAGCAGTTCAGCAACATCGAGCAGCCGGCACTGATCGCCGTTGATGGCGTACTCGCTCTGCCCGGACCGAAATAGCAGCCGGCTGATGGTGACCTCGGAATAGTCGATCGGCAGCGCACCGTCGCTGTTGTCGATCGTCAGCGTCACCTCGGCGCGGCCGAGCGCCGGCCGGCCTGCCGTCCCGGCGAAGACAACATCGTCCATTTTGCCGCCGCGCAGCGGTTTGACGCCCTGCTCACCCATCACCCAGGCGAACGCGTCGACGACATTGGACTTGCCGGAGCCATTCGGCCCGACAATGCAGGTAATGCCCGGCTCGAACCGCAGTGTGGTAGCAGAGGCGAAAGATTTGAACCCGCGCAGAGTCAGGGTCTTCAGGTACAGCTGCTGGCTCCTCCCCGGACGCCCGTCGTTCACCCTAGCCGAGAAAACCGAAGAGGGACGCATTCAGCGTCCCTCACCGTTCGGTTTCGTGGCCGGAGCGCCCGCCAATCAGGTGAGCGCAGGCTCGCGAACCGGAACCAGCAGGTCGTGGCCGGCCGAAGCGATGAGCACATCGTTCTCGTCCTGAAGCCGGGCAAGCTCGGCCTCCAGGTCTCGTACTCGCTGCTGCAACCGGCGCATCTCTGCGACCATGCGGGGATCCGGCCCGCCGACGTGGCCGAGTAGAGCCTTTGCCATTGTGTAAGGTCCTCCACACTGAGTGACCAGGGTGGGCGAGGCACACACGCGCCCGGAACTGCAGGCCAGACGGTGCTCTGCGAAGATCTCCCGGCAGTGCTCATCCAGGACTGTGTGAATCCAGGACCGTGCCGCGCGCTGGTTAACACTTTCATGGTCCCACCGTCAAGGCTATTAGGTCAAGTTTGGCGATCCCGCAGGTCAGAGCCGTGTTGCCGGGTAAAAAATGGCTCAGTCAAAGTGCTCAACGCTCCCGGAATCCGGATATGCCACCCTCGGCGTCCGCCCACCGGTGAGTCACCCGGCCGACCTTGCCGGGCCGCGGCGGCCAGCTAGCGGCACCGTCGCCGTCAAGCCGCCGGAGCAATTCCTGGCAGCCATCCCCGTTGCCCTCGGCAACCACCTTGACCCGGCCGTCCGCCAGGTTCTCGGCGTAGCCGACCAGCCCGAGTGCCAGCGCGTTCGCTCGCACCCACCAGCGGAACCCGACTCCTTGCACGCGGCCCTCGACCCAAGCGGTCAGCCGCACGACTGCCGCACTCCCGGTGGACTCTGTCTCCGCTCCGACCCTGCTCCGCCGTCGAGACCCCGGACCCCATGGCCCGGACTCCGGTGGTCCAGAACCCCGCGCGGGCCATCCCACCGTCACCACCGGCCGTTCCGCGGCCGTGGCTGGCAGTGCGGGCATGTGTAAGCAGACCGGTTCATGAACGGATCTCGCCGGATGGGCGTGCCGCAGCGGGGGCATGGCTCGCCCTCCCTGCCGTAGACGGCCAGCGATCGGTCAAAATACCCGCTCTCGCCGTTGACGTTGACGTACAGGCTGTCGAAGCTGGTGCCGCCGTCCTTCAGGGCTGCGGCGAAAACATCGGTAACGGCTGCCATCAGGCCTGTGACCTCCCGCGGACGCAGCCGGTCGGTAGCCCTGGCGTAGTGGAGGCGTACCCGCCAGAGCGCTTCGTCAGCGTAGATGTTGCCGATGCCGCTGACCAGGGACTGGTCGAGCAGAGCTCGCTTGATGCCGGTCCGGCGCGCTCGCAGCCGGACAGTCAGCGCGTCGAGGTCGAAGGCGTCCTCAAGCGGGTCCGGCGCGATGTGCGCGATCTGTGGCGGCAACCGCGCACCGTCGGCCGACAGCAGCAGGTGCCCGAAGGTGCGCTGGTCAGTGAACCGTAGGTCGGTGCCACCGTCGGCGAATTCGAGTCGCACTCGCACATGCGGCGACAGCGGCGCGTCGGCCGGACCGACGAGCAGCTGCCCGCTCATCCCGAGATGGGCGAGCAGCGCGTCGTCACCGACGGGCAGCCACAGGTACTTGCCGCGCCGGCGGGCGCCGTCGATGGCCCGGCCCACAAGCCTGGCCGCGAAGTCATCGGGACCTGCGAGGTGCCGCCGCACGGCCCGCGGATGACGGACGTCTACTTCGGCGATGCGCCGCCCGACGACGAACTGCTCGAGGCCACGCCGGATGACCTCGACCTCAGGGAGCTCCGGCACCTGCCTGTCCAGAGGTGATGGCCTTCCACGCCGCCTCCGCGGCTTGCTGCTCAGCTTCCTTCTTAGACCTCCCCGCGCCCTGGCCGTGGGTCTGCGAGGCGATCCGCACATATGCACGGAAGAACTTCTGGTGGTCCGGGCCGCTCTCCTCGACGTGATACTCGGGCACGCCCAGGTTCATTTCTGCGCAGAGTTCCTGCAGTGACGTCTTCCAGTCCAGGCCTGCGCCCATAGCGGCCGACCGCGCGATCAGCGGGTCGAACAGCCGGTGCACCAGCGCATCCGCCACTTCGAGGCCCTTATCCAGGTAAACCGCTCCGATCACGGCTTCCAGCGTGTCGGCGAGAATCGAGGATTTATCCCGGCCGCCGGTCCCTTCCTCGCCTTTGCCCAGCCACACGTAGGCGCCGAGGTCCAGGCCGCGCGCGACGCCGGCCAGCGCGCGCATGTTGACCACCGCGGCCCGCAGCTTCGCCAGCTGGCCTTCCGGTAGGTCCGGGTGGGAGCGGAACAGCGTATCCGTCACGATCAGCCCGAGCACCGAGTCGCCCAGGAACTCCAGGCGTTCGTTCGTGGGCAGGCCGCCGTTCTCGTAGGCGTAGGAGCGATGCATGAGCGCCCGCTCGAGCAATTCCGACGTGACAGTAACCTGCAGCGCCTGCAGCAGGCCGTCGGCCCCGGCAGCCTCACTCACCAGCAGACCTCCAGCCGTGGCATGGGCTCGCCTCTAACGGCACGTCAGGACGGCGTGATGACCTGGCGCCTGTTGTAGGTGCCGCAGGTCGGACAGGCGATGTGCGGCAGCTTAGGCTCCCGGCAGTTGGGGCAGGCCACGAGCTGGGGCGCGGTCGCCTTCCACTGCGCGCGGCGCGACCTGGTGTTGCTGCGCGACATCTTCCGCTTCGGTACTGCCACGTCATCGCTCCTTATTACTTCTGAAGTCCTTCAGTGCCGCCCACATCGCGCCCCGGCGCTCGTGGCTGTGACCTGGCTCGGCGTCGGCAAGCCGCACACCGCACTCCACGCACAGCCCCGCACAGCCATCCTCGCAGCGGGGCGAGAGCGGCAGCTCCAGCACGATCGCGTCACGCAACGCCGGTTCCAGGTCCAGCAGACCGCTGGCCTCGAGCCGGTAGCTATCCGCGCCATCGGGATCTTCGACCCCGCCACCGCGGACGTACAGCTCCTGGAACCTGACCTTGATCGCCGAGGTGAACGGCTCCAGGCACCTTGCACACTCGCCCGTCAGCGGACCGGTCACGGCCGCCGTCACCAGCACGCCCTCGCTTACGCCTTCGAGCTGCACATCCAGCCCGAGCTCAGCGCCCACCGGCACCCGCGCCAGTTCGACGCCAAGGTGCGCCGGGGCCGGAACAGTACGCGTGAACGTACGGGCCGACCCAGGGCCCAGATCCCTGGTGTCGAACACCAGCGGACCCCTGGGGTCCCGATGGCTGGCAGGCGAGTTGGACGGCATGGCAATGTGGCTGAGAACGGTCAGTGGTGGCACGGTGTCTGTACAGCCTACCGGCTGGCCGGCAGCAATCCCAAACCCCGACAGCCAGGACTGACTCAGCGGAAAGCTAGGCCTGGCTCAGGCGGGTGGTCAGGTGGCTGAGCACGTTCGGCGGCACCAGCCCGCTGACGTCCCCGCCGAACTTGCAGAACTCCTTAACCAGGCTGGACGACAGGAACGCATACAACGGGTTGGTCGTCATGAACAGCGTCTCCACCCCGGCCTGGCTGTAGTTCATCTGTGCCATCTGCATCTCGTAGTCGAAATCGCTGACGGCGCGCAGGCCCTTGACGATCGCCGAGATGTGGTGCTGGCGACAGAAGTCGACGATCAGGCCGTCGAAGTTCTCGACTCGCACGTTGTCGAGTTCCTTGACGGCGTCCCTGATGAGCTCGACCCGCTCGGTCGGGGTGAACAGGGTGGACTTGGACAGGTTTGCGCCTACCGCTACGACGACCTCGTCGTAGAGCTGCGCAGCCCGCGTGATGATGTCGAGATGGCCGTTGGTCACCGGGTCGAAGGAGCCTGGGCACACTACACGCCGCACTACGGCCTCACTCTCCAGTTCCACGCCTCGCGGCAGCCTCGGAGCCCGCGGCGAGACCGTACCAGACCGTTGCCTCACCGTATCTGCGCGACCTATCAGTTGCGTACCCGGCAGGCCAGGGCGGCGCAGCGGACCGGGTCGCCCGCTCGACCGCGACCAGCGCGCCGGGGGCAAGCCAGCCGGACAGCGCACTCAGCACGCGGGCGAGCTCGGAGTCACTCACCCGGTACGGCGGATCGGCGAACACGAAGTCCCTTAGCGCCAGCTCGCCTCGCCCGCGGGCTAGCAGCCGGGCAACCCGGTCGTTCACCACCCAGGCCCCCGCGAGCCCGAGTGCAGCCGCGTTCTCCCTGATCACACGCGCTGCCCTCGCGTCAGCCTCGACTAGCACCACGTCAGCCGCACCCCGCGAGAGAGCCTCGAGCCCGACCGCTCCTGAGCCTGCGTACAGATCAAGCACCCTCGCCCCGGCCAGCCCGCCGCGGATCGCCTCGACCGTGGCGAACAGCCCCTCCCGCGCCCGGTCGCTGGTCGGCCTGGTCATCCGGCCGGGCACCACGGCGAGCCGGCGTCCGCCGGCGGCACCACCGATGATCCGCGGGCTCACGCCTTTTCCAGGAACGAGGTCTCCTCGGCCTCGACGAGCGCCCGCACGGCCGCAGCCAGGCCGGGCTGGCCCGCGAGAGCCGGATCGCCGTCAACGAGCCGGATCGCCTCGTCTCGCGCCTGCCCGATCAGATCTTCGTCGCGCAGCAACTGCAGAAGTTTCAGGCTCGATCTGCGGCCAGCCTGAGCCGTGCCGAGCACGTCACCTTCCCGCCGTTGCTCCAGGTCGATCCGGGACAGCACGAAGCCATCCGTCGTGCTGGCGACCGCGTCGAGCCGCTCTCGCGCTGGTCCCGCCTCGGGCACCGCGGTGACCAGCAGGCATAGACCCGGATCGCGGCCGCGGCCGACCCGGCCGCGCAGCTGGTGGAGCTGCGACACGCCGAACCGGTCGGCATCCATGATCACCATGACGACAGCGTTGGGCACATCGACGCCGACCTCGACGACGGTGGTGGTGACCAGCACGTCCACCAGGCCGTCGGCGAACGCCAGCATCACCTTCTCCTTTTCTTCCGCGGGCAGCCGGCCGTGCAGGATGCCGAGGCGCACGCCCGCCAGAGGGCCGGCCGACAGCTCAGCGGCCAGGTCGAGCACGGCGACCGGCGCATGGCTGTCCCCCTCTAGCTCGTCGTCGGCAACCGAGCCGGCCTCATCGCCGATCCGCGGGCAGACCACGTAGGCCTGCCGGCCGGCCGCTATCTCCTCAGTGATCCGCTGCCAGGTCCGCGCCAGGTAGTGCGGCCGCTCGGCGACCGGCACGACATGAGTGCTGATCGGCGACCGGCCGAGGGGCAGTTCGGTGAGCGTCGAGGTGTCCAGGTCGCCGAAGACGGTCATGGCGACCGTCCTGGGAATCGGCGTCGCGGTCATGACCAGCATGTGCGGACGACCGTCCCCCGCCTTGTCCCGCAGCGAATCGCGCTGCTCCACTCCGAACCGGTGCTGCTCGTCGATGACGACCAGGCCCAGGTCGGCGAACTGCACCCGATCCTGCAGGAGGGCGTGGGTGCCGATGATGATCCCGGCCTCGCCGGACGCCGCCTCAAGCAGCGCCAGCCGGCGGGCTGGTGCGCTCAGCGATCCGGTCAGCAGCGTCAGCCTGGTCGCGTGCTCTGCGCCGCCGAGCTGGCCTGCCATCGCCAGCGGGCCAAGCATGCTGGCGATCGACCGGTAATGCTGCTGCGCCAGCACCTCGGTGGGCGCGAGCAGAGCAGCTTGCCCGGCCGCGTCGACAACCTGCAGCATGGCCCGCAGCGCGATGACGGTTTTACCGGAGCCGACCTCGCCCTGCAGCAGCCGGTGCATCGGGTGGTCCAGGGCCAGGTCATCGGCGATCGTCGCGCCGGCCAGCTGCTGGCCGATGGTCAGCTCGAACGGCAGTTCGGCGTCGAACGCCGCCAGCAGCCCTCCGGCGACCGGTGGCCTGGGTATCGCGCTGTAGCTGGCAGCGGCGAGCCGCCGCTGGGCCAGCAGCACCTGCAGCGTGAAGGCCTCGTCCCACTTCAGCCGCGTCCGCGACCGGGCCACGTCTGCGTCATCAACCGGGCGGTGGATGCCGCGCAGCGCGTCCGCGTAGCCGACGAGGCCGTGCCGCCGGCGCGTATGCCCCGGCAGCGGGTCGTCCGGGACGTCCAGCACGTCGAGCGCGATCCGCACGGAGTCCGCGATCTTCCAGGATGGAAGCTGGCTGGTGGCCGGGTAGACCGCGATGATCTCGGCGGCGAACTCAGCCGCCCGTCCGGCCGAGCTGCCCGCCCCGAGCAACTCGTACTCGGGGTGGGTGAGCTGGCGCTTGCCGCGGAAGCTGGAGACCTGGCCGGAAAACAGAGCCCGGACGCCCGGCGTCAGCTCTGCCGCCCGCCAGTCCTGCCGCCCCCGGCCGAAGAACGTGAGCGTCAGCCGGCCATGACCGTCGGTCACGACGGCTTCAAAGATAGAGCCGGACCGGTTGCGCATCGGCCGTGTCGACGCGGACGCGACCTCTGCCTGGACGGTCACGTACTCGCCATCTCGCAGCCCGGCGAGGTCAGTCAGCTCGCCCCGCCGGTCGTACCGGCGCGGGTAGTATCCGAGCAGGTCACCGACGGTATGCAGGTCAAGGAGCGAGGCCAGGCGCTTCGCCGCCTTGTCGCCGACGACGAGGCGCAGCGGGTCAGCGCGGACGGCCATGGGGCCAGAATAGGCCGGACCGCCGTCTGC
>Ga0126381_100007978_pt1 | contig 11819 bp, 13 predicted proteins | sample PanSoiMetPlot_28_FD_96465 | JGI IMG/M metagenome (GOLD analysis project Ga0126381, IMG submission 96465) | Tropical forest soil microbial communities from Panama - MetaG Plot_28 | ecosystem: Environmental > Terrestrial > Soil > Tropical forest > Bulk soil | place: Panama | collected 2016-02-17
CACCAACACCTTGGTGATCTGCGTCCATGTATCCCCGTGATCAGGGCTGCGCCACAGCGAATCTGCCCCGAAATAGCAGACGCCTGCATTGTTCGGGTCCGCAACAAACGGCGAGTAGAATAAAGAATTTCCTGCAATACCGTCGGTCTTATTCGTAAAGCTGGCACCCGCGTTGTCAGACCGCCAGATATTGGTGTGATACATGCCAGTGAAATAGGACATTGGTTGGCTTGGGTCGATGCCTGCCGGGCCGGAATCGGCTGGACCGAATATGAGTGGCCACACCGGCTGACCGTCACCCCGGAAGGTGCCTGTGCCTTGCGTCGAAATCAGGAACACTGAATCCCACTGGGGATGGTGTGCGCCCTGAATGCATTTGAATGTCGCGAGCCCATAGTTCTGATGTGTCCACGTACCTACCGCGCCGCTGCCACTAGAACGCCAAATACCACCGTCATTTCCGGCCCACACGGTTGTTGGTGTCACAGGGTCGAAGGCGAACGCATTTTGGTCCAGGTGAAGTATGTCAGTTACTTGCGTCCACGGTGCGCCGCCCGTCGTCGTTTTCCAGAGGTGGACTTCTCCGCAAAAAACTGTATTGGGATCTGTGGGATGGACCGCAAGAACGAAGGCGTGCCAGGTTTGTGAAGATGCTGAACCAGGCTTACCAACTGCGGCCCAGCTACCACCACCATCGTTGGTGCGCACGATCGTGCCCAGGCTGTCGGAGCCGATATTGTCCTCAAATGCGGCATAGACAGTCTTCGGAGCGCCTTCACATTGTCCGAACACGACACGCCCGATGTTCGAGGTGAACGATGGATCATTAATCTGAGTGAACGGCGACCAACTCCCCGCGTTAAATGTACTAGTGAAGATACCAATGGAGCGCACTCCGACTAGGACGGTAAGCTTGCCGCCGGGTTGGACAATGAGGACCAGGTCCGTCGCCGTGGTCGCGAAGAGCTGCATCCAACTCGTTCCTCCGGTGAAGCTCTCGTACACTCCAAGGCTGCTGGACAGCAGCAGGTGCTGTCCTGTCGCATCCGAAGGATCGAAGATAATGCGCGAAATGGACGCTAGATTGAAGATCGTTGCGCCGGCCTCGGTCCAACTGTTGCCGCCGTTGCTGGAGATGAGTACTCCGTTGCCGTAATAGTCAAGGATGCCGATGGGATCGATGCCAGTGCCAGCGATGACGTGCAAGTTGTCATGCGGGTCAATCGCGATCGTGCTGATGGCAAGGCTGGACTGGTGATCGCTGATCGGAGCCCAGGCCAACCCACTGTTATTAGTCTTCCACGCCCCGCCGCCTGACGCGCCGGCATACACCGTAGAAGGGTCAATGGCAATGGCGTGAATCTTTCCCGAGTAAATGACACTCGGATTCGACAGGTTGTACCCCGCACCCGGCCCCATGGGGGTCCAGTTGCACCCGGGCGTAACCGGCTTTGTGTACGGCGTCGGGCCGAGGCCTTGCAAGCGGCGGAGACGCTGCAAATCCTTTTGTCGCGCAGCAAGTATTCCAGCCGGCATGTAGCCGAGTTTCGAAAATCTCTGCCGCCACAATTCCAACTGGCGTTGGAAAGGAACTTCGCGGTAGCCGTGTTCCCCCTCGTCCGTTTCATCCTTCCGCTTCTCGACTTCAAACTCCACTGATCGTTTCTCTTTCTTATGGGAGGTCGACTGGGCCTCGATCTTGTGTTTGCCGGGCTTCAACCCCATGCTGGGCATGATAGCGACGAACGAGCCGACCGCATCCGGTTGAATGCCTTGTGCAGACCTATACCCGCGCAAAAGATGAAACCCGCTCTGTTGCGTGCCATCGACGCGGAGCTGCACTACGCATCCCCCCCACTCCGTTCCGCGTAGGGTGAGCGCATCGCCTTGCCGAATCTTCAGCGGGAAAGCCTCTAAATGCGGCGATTTCTCTGACTCTTTCATTGTGGTATCTCACTTTGCTGGGCGAAGGTTTTTTGCGCGCCCGGGTTGTCGTTCACCAGCCAGGAGGGAAGAATTGGCGCAGAGATCCTGCCATCGCGGTTTCGGTCCAATCTCGACATGACTGGCCAATCTCTGCCTATTCTCGAGGATCTGGATTTCGCATGTTTGATGCCGCAGGCTCTTTCGCGATCGCGCGCCAGGAAAGGCCGTCGACCCGGATTCGCGCCGCCTCATCGCGCTGGAAGACTCGCGGTGGCTTTCATCATAATCCTCGCGGAAGGCTCCGTCAGTACAGAGTAGCCACACTCATGCGGGTCCTGCACTCGGGCACAAATCAGGCACGCGGGAAAAAACTGGTCGTAATCGCATGAAAATAAAAGCTATTATTGGGTGCCCGGGGTGGGACTTGAACCCACACTCTCCTTACGGAGAAAGGGATTTTAAGTCCCTTGCGTCTGCCGGTTTCGCCACCCGGGCATATATGAAAACAAATCAGTTATTGAATATCCCCCGATTTCATCTCACGCGCCTGTAGGGACTTTTGCAGGGACTGAAAAGGCGAACGCAGCCTCTCTCCGCCATTCAGGGCGTCCAGACGCTGGACCGCCCGCTCCACCGTCTCGGGCGTGGGATGCACGTACTTCTGCGATACTGTCACGCTCGAATGTCCCATCAGCCGCATTATAGTGAAGGCGTCCGCGCCGGATTCGCCCAGCCGCGTTCCGTAGGTGTGACGGAACGAGTGGGGAACGAACTCCACAGGCAGTTTCAGCAGCGTGCGAAGCTCGCTGTGCTGCTGGTTCAGCCACGTCTGATAGACCGGCTGCTCTTGCTCGCGGTGGAATACATAGCCCGCTTTATGCGCTCCCAGACCCTTCAGCATCTCGACCACCCGGGCAGTCAGTGGCACGTTGCGCGATTTGGAATTCTTGCTGTGACGAGCCCGCACTTTGAGATAACCGAGGCTGGCGCCGGCGGCGGGCTCCAAATGCACGTCGGGCCACTCGAGATGAATGGCTTCGCCCACCCTCAGCCCGGTGTCGAGCATTAGCACCCCCATGTCGCCGAGCAGCGGCGAGGCCGCGCCCAGATACAGCTTTTCATGCTCGTAGCTCAAAACGAATTCGCGCCCCTGCTCGCCCGGAAGCAGGCGGATCCGCGGCACCCGGTCAATCACCTTCCATTCCTGCGCCAGGCGCAGCAGGCGGCGCAGCGTGGCCAGCTCGCGGTTGACTGAAGCGGCCGACAAAAACTTCTTGTGCGTCGAAACATGCCGGCTACGGGTCTGTTTGAAAGCCTGAATGGCCGCTTCGTCGATGAGGTCGAGAGGCGTGGAGGCGATCGGTTCGTACTGGAGCAGCGCGCGGAGCTTGCGCTTGTAAAAGTCCACCGTCTGCGGCTTCGCAGCACACAGCGTCTCGATGGCCTTGGTAAAGCGCGGAGCAAATTCCTTGAACGCCGGCGCGGCCGGCGCGGCCGGGCGCTCCAAGATACCGGCTTCGCCCTTCGCCAGCCGCACCCGATGCGCAGACTCAATCTGTTTCGCCACTTCTTTGTTCGTGGTGTTGGCGCTTTTCTGAATCGACTGGCCGTTGAATTGAAACTTGTACCACCACACCTTGCCGCGTTTCTTAAGACTCAATTTCCGCCTCCGTACCCGCCTTTGAGTTGCGGCCCGCATGGCGAGGCGGGCTGGCCCCTCGAGGTGATCAGATCCCGAGGCGCGGGCCGCGTACTTCGAGGTTCATTATACGAAACGTGCCACAATGGCACCCGGAGTCACATCCAGCGGCCCGCTCAGCCTGGAGTAATTACCCAGGTGAACGGCTAGCTCGCCTGCCACCGCGGGCCGCTTCCGCCGGCGAGCATGGAGGCGAGCCGTGGAGGAATCCCTCGAGGGTGTTCCGGAGAAAGTACGTAGGATTTTGGAGCCGGCGTTATTGGACGCTCGTGCTACCGCGTACGAGGAAGGTGATCCGGTTAGAGCTGCCGCCGATTTGTTTCAACTCGCCGCCGAGTCATTCTGGGGGCACGTTGGGCCTGACGTCGAGCGATTCATGGAAGGATTGCCGTATTTATGCCGATGGATTCAGGAAGAGACGGGCAGCTATCCACCCTACAGCACCCTCCGCTGGCGAGCATGGGCTCTGCGTAATAACGCGTTCAAGGCTGCGGAAGCTCAGAAGGCGACCAAGAAGCGCGGGCGCCGGGGCATGAGCAAAGTCCCCGGCGACAAGTATCGAGCGGTGCGGATTGAGGCCAATCTCTCGCAAACCCAGATGGCCCGCACGCTGGGATTCAAGGGCGTAAAGCGGGTGCAGAACGCAGAGAAAGGCCTCGCCTCCAAAGAAACGCAGCAGAAATACCAAAAAAAATATCCATCCCTTAAAATGCCGTAAATTCTTTTTCGGTATTTTACGGCGCTTTTTTGGCGGTAGTTTATTGCATGACGCAACAGACCCCCGCTGACCAAACCCAGACGCTGCGCCCCATGCGGACTAAGCAAGAGGCGGCCAAGATTCTCCGCATTCACGTGGACGGCATAGACCGCTTGCGCCGGAGGGGAGAGCTTCGCGCGCGCAAGATCGGGAATCTGATCCGGTTCACGGACGAAGATCTGGCGGAGTTCATCAATCGTCGAAGGGAACCAGCCGCCTAAAAACTCCACTGGCCGCCTAACGTTTCGAGCGCGGCGGCCAGAGAGCTCGACGTGATGATTGGGACCGATTCGTCATGCCTAATGTAACCGATTCCCCGAAATCCGGCAATCCCTCCACTTTGACGCGGCGCCGGCCGTGTCCCGATCCACCACCACAACTCACAACAATTGGAGATGACTAATGATCGCCAGGCTCACTTTGCTAAACCGCCGGCTGATCGTGGAGGCCAGCGCCACCGACGCCAAGACGCTGTTCCGCGAGCTCGGCCTGATGGCGGAAATCTTCGAAGCCGACGCGACCTGCGGCGCCTGTCACAGCCAGGAGATCCGGCCCAGCGTCCGGATTATTGACGGCTTTGAGTACTACGCGCTCCATTGCACCATCTGCGGCGCGGAGCTGAGCTTCGGGCAAAGAAAAGACGGGAGCGGCCTGTATCCCAAGCGCAAGACGGATGACGGTGCGCCGCTTCCCGATGGCGGTTGGCGGCGCTATCAGCAACGCGCGATCGACGCGCCTCCGTCCCCGGCCGGTCGGAGGAATTGAGCCCATGCGCGAAACCGTTCCAATGCAGACGCCGCTCTCGCGCGGCGCAGCCATGATCCCCGCCGCGATCCACTGGACCGATATGCGCTGGACTTGGCGGGCGGTGCCCGCCGAGCTTCAGGCCCTGAAGCAATGGGTGGTCTGGAAATACGAACTGGTGGAGGGCCGGCCCGATCCCACCAAGGTTCCCTACCAGGTGAACGGCTACCATGCGAAATCCGATGACTGGCGAACCTGGACCACGTTTGAGCGCGTATGCCAAGCCCTCGACGAGATTGGATGCTGGGACGGCATCGGCTTTGTGTTCAGTGCCGACGATCATTACTGCGGTGTTGATCTCGACCATATCTGGCAGTCGGACGCGGACGAAGGGATTGATTGGGGCTGGGGCCTGATCGAGAAATTCTGGAACACCTACGCCGAAGAAAGCCCGAGCGAAAGCGGCTATAAAATCTGGTGTCGCGCCAAGCTGCCCGCCCAAGGCCGCAAATGGAACATGGGCAGCGGGCGCAGGATTGAGATGTTTGATCGAGGCCGCTTTTTCACGATCACCGGCACCGGCAACGGCATCGAGGTTATCACCGATCACCAGGACGATGTGCTGACCTTGATCGCGGACTTGGACGCCATCGAGCAACAGAAGAAAACCGTTGACCCGGTCAATAGTTTTCACCATCATCACCACAATCAACACCACGCTAATCCTCACGATCCGCGCATTGATCTCGCCTATCAGCGCCACTATTACGCTGAACGGCAAGAACGGCATAACGGCTTGCTCTCGACGGCGGGATGGTGGTGGAAGATCGGCATCGATATCGAAGAGATCCGCTGGCGATTAGGGGAATTCAACCAGTCGAATTGCCACCCGCCCAAAGACGATCCCGATGAGATCGAGAAGATATTGCGCTACGTGGAGGCATGTCCGCGATGAGTACGCCCACCAAGGATCGAAGCTGGCTTCCGAGCGAACGCATGAAATCACGCGAGCGGCAGCAACCGCCGCGGCCCAACGGCGCAGTCCAGCCGGAAAACGAACCGGCTCCCGCGGGCGCTGTCTGGCCCGAGCCGCTCGCCGAGGAGGCCTTCCACGGTGTGGCGGGAGAGTTGGTCCGGCTGATCGAACCCCACAGTGAAGCCGATCCTGCCGCGCTGCTACTTCAGTTCTTGATTGCTTGGGGTTCGCTTGCCGGCCGCGGACCTCACTACCTTGCCGAAGCCGACCGCCACCACAGCAATGAATACGTGGTGATCGTGGGCGCGACCGCCAAAGGGCGCAAGGGTACTTCGTGGGGGCACATCAAGTCGATCCTGAACGCGGTCGATTCTTACTGGACCCAAGAACGGCTGGTCTATGGACTCGGCAGCGGAGAGGCGCTCATCGACCTGATGGCCGAGGAGGACAAGCGAGTCCTGATTCAGGAGAGCGAGTTTTCGCGCCTGCTGGCCGTGGTCAACCGGGACGGCTCGACCATCTCCTCTAACATCCGCAATGGATGGGATCATGGGACGCTGGAAGTCATCACCCGGCAAAAGAAAGTCCGTGTGCAGGGCGCGCATCTTTCTTTGATCGGCCACATCACCCGCGAGGAGTTATTACGACGGCTGTCCGATACCGAGATGGCCAACGGCTTCGGGAACCGGATCTTGTGGGCGTGCGCGAAACGCTCGAAGTTGCTCCCGCATGGCGGCGGCGTAACCGGCGATCTCGCTCCCATCATCAGGAAGCTCATCGACGCGACCCGGAAAACCCGGAGCCTGGGCGACACGCGCTTACAGTTCGACTCGGAAGCACGGTTGCTGTGGGAGCAAGTATACGGCGACCTGAGCGAAGGCAAACCCGGAATGCTCGGCTCCATGACCAACCGGGCCGAAGCTCATGTGGTCCGGCTGGCGCTTGAATATGCCTTGCTCGATTCCGCCGGGGAAATCAGAACCGAGCACTTGGGCGCCGCCTTGGAAATCTGGAGGTACTCGGAAGCAAGCGCGGCATGGATATGGGGCACGGCGTTGGGTGATCCCACAGCCGATGAAATCTTGCGGGCGCTTCGGGCGACGGCAAATGGAATGACCCGATGGGAAATTCATAATCATTTCTCGCGTCACAAATCCACCCCGGAAATAAATCGCGCTACCGGCGTGCTGATCGAACGGGCCTTGATTTCAGTGGAGCGCGAGGAGACGGGCGGACGGCCAACCACCCGCTACCGGGCCGTGTCATGACCGAACTTTCTTCGCGTTTCTTCGCAAATTTTGAGGCCGCTATCTTATTGATCCGCCACTTTCTTCGCTTTCTTCGTTACTTCGCCGCGGGGCTGTATCCCCCCGCGGCTGAACGGAGAGGGAACGGGGCTATTCGCGAAGAAAGCGAAGTAGGCGAAGAAAGTGTGGTTGTAAAGACTTACGTTGCCGAGAAAGGGTGGGGAATTTGCGAAGAAAGTCCACTTTGCGAAGAAAGCGAAGAAATACGTTCGCGTGTAGTGCCCGCGCCTATTCGCCCCGCGCAAGTTCGAACACGACCAAGTGGGACAGCCGGGACAGAAAAGAACAGTGTTCCCGAACAATAGCTGAACAGAGTATCCTGACCTACGTGGGTAGACCCTGTTCTCTGTGTCAACATGCCGAGCGCGAAGCGGTCACCAAAGACCTGCTCGCGGGCATCAGCTACCGCGAAATTTCCAAGCGCTACGCAGTCTCTCTCGGCTCTCTCTCGGCGCATTTGAACCGGCACATCGCCGGCCCGGTCCGGCGCATCATTCAGGCCGAGAACAATCTCGCCCAGGATTGTTTGACCGTCGAGCCGGTGCTCGTGCAGATGCGCCGCTTGAACAATCACGTGCTGCGGGTGCTCACTATCGCCGAAGCGTCGAAGGACCACGAGCTGGTGCTGGCCGCGGTGAAGGAAGCCCGCGAGAACCTCGGCATGATCGCAAAGATCACCGGCGAGTTGGTACCGGCGCCGCTGGTGCAGTCCAACGCTCCTCTGCAAGTCAACATCGTGTACGAGAAGCGGCCGCTCCCGGACTGGAATACGAAGCCCGTCGTAGATACGCAGCCCGTCGTAGACGCTTTGCCAGCGCCGGAAAGCGAAGCTGTGGCGAACCATTGAATCCGTAGCCAAAGTGTGGTATAAAGTCCCAAATGTCCGTTTTTGAGACTATCTCACTGCTGTACCATAAACGGTCTCGGGGATTCTCTCCAAACGCGTTGCAACATCGAAACGTTAGGAAAATCGAAAATGCCTGAGCCCGACTGTACAGAAAACGACCGTATATGGTACAATTGGAGCATGAAGCCACAGAGAATCGTGCTCTATGCCAGAGTGTCCACCAAGGACAAAGGTCAAGACTGCCAGAACCAGTTGATCGAGCTTCGGGAGTATGCCGCCAAGGAAGGCTTGACCATCGTGTGCGAGTACATCGACCAGAAGTCCGGTAAAACCTCGGACCGGCCGGAGTTCCAGGCCATGATGAAAGCCGCGGCGGATCCCAACCGGGACTTCGACATGGTGCTGTTCTGGCGCCTGGACCGCTTCTCGCGCGAAGGCGTGCTCGAAACCTTGCAGCACTTGCAGGAGCTGAACCAGCACGGAGTGTGCTGGAAGTCGCTCCGGGAGCAGTTTCTGGATACCTGCGGGATGTTCAAGGACGCGGTGCTGAGCATCTTGGCTTCGATCGCGCGGCAGGAGCGGGTGACGCTCTCCGAGCGCACGCTGGCCGGCCTCGAAAGAGCGCGCCGGCAGGGCCGGGTAGGTGGACGGCCGAAGCGGATTGTGGACCGGCAGAAGATTTGGGACCTGCGCGCGGGCGGCTATTCGCTGGGCGAGATCGCGGGCCAGATGCGCATTCCGCGCTCGACGGTGGCGCGGATCTGCAAGGAGGCGGCATGAGCGGGACCAACGGACTGCCGGATGTGAACGCGTTCCGTCCGCTCTAAAACAAAACGCCGGGTGCTGGATATCTAGCGATGAGATAGAGGGCGGAAACGTCGATTTCGAGATGTCCCAAATTGTTACATTTGAACTGCTCGTGAACCTGCATGAAAGCCTTGTGGAGGATTCACCACAAGGGTTTTCGCCGTCTTATGCGGAAGTTATGTCAAGCCGAATTTGATGCATCCATTTTGGTGCGAAAGTATTCTTATTCTGCGCCGGAAAAACTTCGGATGGAGGGATTGGGATGACGGACGGCGAATGGCTGAAGGCGCAAGAGGAGGAGATGGAAGCCGAGTACGAGGAGCGCAAGCGGGAGGAATGGCTGCTGGAGTGCCGGCGGCAGCCGGTGGTGACGCAGGAGCAGTTGCAGAAGCTGGCGGAGGACCGCTGGCAGCTGGAGTGGGAGCAGGGGCATCCGGAGGAAGTGTTGCGGCAGGTGCTGGGGGATTATGAGGAGCAGCTTCGCTGGGACGAGCGGTGTTTGCGGGCGGCATTGGAGGGCGGGGCGCGCGTGGAGGAGGGGGAGTGGACGGTGGAGGATGCGCTGCCGGGCGCATCCACATGCTTCCCCGCGCGGTCCGCAGAAGCTTACGCCAGAAGCCAAGACTCATGCGGAAGCGGGCGCGATGGGGGGAAGAGGAAAGAAAGCTAGTCATAATATGACTGGCTTTCATCGTGATAGTCCCACTGGTGTTCTCGCCCGAGAACTTACACCGGAAGTAAAGGCGTGGGGCGGAACCGTGGGGAATAAGAACGCGGCGAAGGGCGAGAAGGATAAGAACGGAGTTGACAATGTAAACTCCGTCTCTAAGGGCGGCAACTCCCCCACTTACGCGCTCCGCCGTCTGAAACGGGACCGTCCAGACCTTGCGCGCAAAGTGGAAGTCGGCGAGCTATCGGCGAACGCAGCAGCAGTAATGGCCGGGGGAGAAGCAGCTGCGGTTATTTGCGGCTTAATTGGGATTTTGCTTCTGGAGACGCTCCCTCCAGGCGGCTTTGAGTTCGTGTTGGAGGCGTTGGGTGTAGGCGGCGGGGGTTCCGCTGGCGGCGGCGAAGTGGTCGAGCCACAAGGCTAAGGTGGCGGCGAGGCGGTTGAGGAGCTCTGGGGGCATTTTTTCGGCGGCGGCCTGGGCGAGGGCGAGGAAGCGGGTTTGGGCTGGTTGGCGCTGGCCGTCGAAGAGGGAATCAGGCATATCAGGAGGGAGGGAGCATGCGCTGGAGCCAGGGGGGAGCGGCTTGTAGCAGGCGTTCAGGGAGCGAAGGTGGCGGCGGCTGTTTCGGCAGTTCTCTGAGCTCCATGGCGGCTAAGCCCAATCTCTTGGCGCTGAGGATATCGGCGATTTTCTCCACCATCAAATCATCTCCGACGTAGCAGTAGGCCAGGCGCTGGCGGGTTTGGGAATGGAAGACTTCGAGGAAGTTACCGGAGCGTTTGAAGTACACCGGGTAATCCTTGGGCAACGCCATCTAAGTTCCGTAGGCGGCGCCGCCGGTGAGTTCCTGGGGGTCTTTGACGGTGACGGTTTTGCCGCGCGCGAGCTCAATTTTTGCGGTGCCTTTGTCGATTACGCCGTTGGTCCATTGGACGGAATAAATCACGGTGGTGCCGTTGTACCAGGCGGATTTTTCGGCAATGAGGTTGTCGCCGGAGGCTTTCCATTTGGCTTCCACGACGGCAGCCGCATGGGCGCACCAGGCGCGCAGGGAAGCTTCCGAAGGCGTGATGGAGAGCGGCTGGGCGATGGCTTCGAGCAGTTGTTCGAGCGTGCCGTTGGCGGCGCCGCTCAAGCGCACGGCGCGGGCGCCGAGACGCATGGCTTCCTGGCGCAGGGCCGCGAGCTGGTTCTGGAGCCGCTCGGGTTTGGGGATGGTGATGCGCACGTCGAAGCCGAGCAGCGAGTGGCCGGCCTGGGTCATCACATCGGCGAGCATGCGGGTGTGGTTGGCGACGGGCATGTACTCGGCCTGGGCGAAGGCTTCGAAGGCGGCTTTGAGGCGGTTGAATTCCGCGAGGTAGGTTTTGACTTCCGTCTCGAACTGGTCGGCGGCGCACCGGGCCTCTTCGGCTTCGGCTTGGATGGCGGCTTCCATGGCGAGGGCCAGGTGCGCGTTGAAGGTCTGGAGCACGGCGGGCATTTTGGCGAGCGCCCGGCGGCAGATCTCTTCGTCTTGAAACAGCTGGCGGACGGCTTCGGCGGCGGGCGGAGCTTCGCCGTTGGGAGGCTCGGCCATGCGGGCGGTGTAGATGGCGAAAGGCTGCCGGCTCTCGATCTCGCGCAGGCGCTCGCGCTGGGCGTTCATGTCGGCTTCGTAGGCATCCCGCTCGCGCCGGATGCGTTCGGCTTCGCTTCTGGCTTTTTCGAGCGCGGAGGGGCCGGTGAACATTTTCAGAATGCCCATGGGGGAGTTTAGAGACAGCCCATTTCGTGCAGCCGGCCGCGTCCGAAGCCGAAGACGGCGCGGGCGCCTTTTCTGCGCTCGCGAGCGGCTTTATCGGCCTGGCCTTTGTCGAGTTGGGGTCCGACGAAGAGGTTGGCGCAGGCTTCCATGACGCGGCAGTAATCGGCCTCGTGGAAGGCGGAATCGTGCGGCGTATAGCCCAATTGTTCGTAGTAGTAATCGCGTTCGGCGAGCTCGCGTCTCCAATTTTGGTCTGGCATAGAGGCTCCTTTCGGGGAATAGGCTTCGCGGTAGCTTTCGACCGGCGCAAAGGCGTGGGCGCGCAATTCCGGCCGGCG
>Ga0126381_100007979_pt1 | contig 11818 bp, 11 predicted proteins | sample PanSoiMetPlot_28_FD_96465 | JGI IMG/M metagenome (GOLD analysis project Ga0126381, IMG submission 96465) | Tropical forest soil microbial communities from Panama - MetaG Plot_28 | ecosystem: Environmental > Terrestrial > Soil > Tropical forest > Bulk soil | place: Panama | collected 2016-02-17
CTACAACCACTAGCCACTGACCACTATGCACTGATCTTGGCTGGGCGGCTAGGATTCGAACCTAGACAAAGTGCTCCAAAGGCACTTGACCTACCATTAGTCGACCGCCCAATGAAGCAGCTAGCAATTAGCGAAATCTCTTCACTCACTGTCCAAACGATCTCCATAAAACGCAGGTTGCTGCCCAATATTCCGCCCTTCCCACCGTTCTCGTCGCCATGGCGGCATGCCCCTCCGCTCGCATGCGCATGGCGGCAGTTTCTGCTGCATGGGGCGAATCGAACAGCCCGTACAAGCTCGAACCGGAGCCGGAAAGCGATGCATAAAGCGCGCCTTCACGCTGCAAAACGTTCTTAACCTCACGCAACTCGGGATACTCAGGAAAGACGACGCGTTCGAAGTCGTTTTCGATCCCGGCTCGGACAAGGTCGAGAAGAAGTGTCTCGGCCCGGTCCCCGCCCTCAGCGGGAACACCGGATGCTGGCACTTTCGCCATACCACTCGGCGAAAGGAAACCTTTGCTCCACCAGGCATATACGACCTGGTGGAACTCTTTTATTGTACCTGCCAGATTGGGGACGGTCAACGCAGATTGCCCGATCTCGTAGGCGGCGCCACCGATCGCCTCTTCTGTGTTTGCCTGCTCCACAAGCGCGTCCCAACGGGCAAAGGCCTTTGGCGTCGAGACGCCTATGGAGGGAGTCACAACCACCAACGGTATCTCAGGAAAGTCTTGCAGGGCGTAGACTTCCTGCCCACGATCGACGCCAAGAACGGTTCCGCCGATAAGGAACAGGGGAAGATCACTGCCGACCTCGGCCGCGATACGCAGTTTGTCTTGCGGAGAGAGTGAGATACCGAGCGCGTGCTCGAGACCGAGCATCGTGCCGACAGCGTCGGATGATGCTGCGCCGAGGCCACCCTGCACGGGTAGTTGCTTTTCAATTGTGATCGCGACCCTGCGTCGGATGCCGGTCGTTTTCAGGACGTGCTCGGCGATTTTCCAGCAGGTGTTGCGGGAATTGCATGGCACGCGTGAGTCGGCGCAACGAATTTCGATCCCCTCACCGGGCTCAATTTCCACCCCCACCACATCGTGCAGAGCAATCGTCTGATAAATGGTGCGCAGCTCATGAAAGCCGTCGGCACGCAGCGGCCCGATTTTCAGCCCGAGGTTGATTTTGGCAAAGGAGCGCAGGGTGATGGACACGGGGAGTGGTCAGTGGCTGGTGGCCAGTGGCTAGTCTAAAGCAAAGAAAGTTTCAAGTTTCGAGTTTCGAGCAAAGACCGCATTCGATAACCCTTTGGTGCTCCCTGGCGCCGGGTTCATTCGCCGCGGCCGTGAGTCCGCCACCCATTCCGGCGCGTAGTATGGTCGGCAGCATGCACGATCTACCTCTACTCGACGAGCTGTGGTTTGAGCGCCAAGGGGTTTGCCTGCACGCTGTCGCTGCCGGACCGAAAGATGGGCAGCTGGTGATCTTGCTGCACGGCTTTCCGGAGTTTTGGTACTCGTGGCGCAAGCAGGTCGGCCCGCTGGCCGAGGCAGGCTTTCGTGTCGTAGTGCCAGATCAGCGCGGCTATAACGTAAGCAGCAAACCCCCGAGAATTGCGGATTATTCAGTTGGTAGTCTTGTCGCCGACGTTGTATTCATCGCCGGTCGGCTGGGGCGCGAGCGCTTTCATCTCGCTGGGCATGACTGGGGAGCTGCGGTTGCATGGATGACGGCGCTGTTGATTCCCGAGCGCCTGCATAAGTTGACGATCCTGAACGTGCCGCACCCTGCGGTGTTCCTGCGGACTGTGCGCACCAACCTGCGGCAGATGCTGCGCAGTTGGTATATGGCTTTCTTTCAGTTGCCGGCCATTCCCGAATTAGCTTTCTCGGCTAACAACTTTGAAGGTGGAATCAAATCGCTGCTGGGCAGCAGCCGGCCAGGAACGTTCACGCCCGAGGATCTAGACCAATATCGCAAGGCTTGGTCGCATCCTGGAACGGTGACGGCAATGATCAATTGGTACCGCGCGTTCTTCTGCACCCGCCCGCCGCTGCCGGAGGACAGCAGAGTGCATGTTCCCACCCTAATTCTTTGGGGCGAGCAGGACATGTTTCTGCTGCCGGAGATGGCGGAGAAAAGCGTCGGGTATTGCGACTCAGCCCGGTTGATTTACTTCGGTAATGCCTCACATTGGTTGCATCACGAGGAACCAGAAGCCATCAACGCGGCTTTGATTGAGCATTTTCGCGAATGAAGCAGTAAGAAAGCCCGGCAAACTTGCGGGGCTCTCTCCGGCAAACGATCCCTAATTAATCTAGTTACGGCTGCGGAATTTTGCCAGCAGGCGCAGCATCTCCAGATACAGCCAGATCAACGTGACCATCAGCGCGAAAGCGCTATACCACTCCATGTACTTGGGAGCGTTGTAACGCGCGCCCTGCTCGATCAGGTCGAAGTCGAGCACAAGATTGAGCGCCGCGATGCCGACGACCAGCAGGCTGAATGCGATCCCGATGGGCGAGCCGCTGTTGACGGCGTGAAACGAGATGCCGAAGAAGCTGAGGATGAACTGCGCCAAATAGAACAGGGCGATTCCGCCGGTCGCGGCAACCACCCCGATGCGGAACTTGTCGTTCACCTTGATAATGCCGGTTCGGTAAACCAGCAACATGGCAACCATGGTCCCAAACGTCAGCATCACGGCTTGAATGGCGATGCCTTTGTACCTCAGCTCAAACATCGCCGAGATCCCGCCCAGGACCAGGCCTTGGGCGAGGGCGTAGAGGGGGGCGGTGATGCCGGCCCAGTCCTTCTTGAAGATCGTGACGATCGCAAGCACCAGCCCGCCAATGAAACCGACCATCAGCAATCCAGCTACTGAGGCGGGATCGCCGGTGGTGAAAAAGCGGTTCCAGGTCCAGGCGGCGGAAGCCACACACAACAGCATCAAGACGCCGGCCTTGTTCACCGCGCCTGAAACCGTCATGGGTTCGCCGGCAAAACCGGCAACGTCACGGAAGGTGTTCTGTCCGAAGGCAGGGTTCGACGTCTTCATCAAATCGGCCATAGGGAAATCTCCTTGCTACACCATCATCGGATGAATTGAAGTTCAGTTCGATGCGGCCTGTCTATGATACCTGTTTCACCGAACCCCAGCGCTGGTTCTAAAACAGCGTCTCTTGTCCATTGCGATCTAGGCGCGGGCGCTTTACGCCGAAGTGCTGGTAGGCGAGGTGGGTGGCCACGCGGCCGCGCGGCGTGCGGTCGAGAAACCCGATCTGGATGAGGAATGGCTCGTAGATTTCTTCGATGGCGTCCGGCTCTTCGGCGAGAGAGGCGGCGAGCGTGTTCACACCGACCGGCCCGCCTTGATACTTCTCGATGATGGTCAGCAGCAGCTTGCGGTCGACCTCATCGAAGCCATGACGATCGACCTCGAGCATTTCGAGCGCGGCCTGGGCGGTGGGTTTGTCGATCTTGCCGGTTCCGCGCACCTGCGCATAATCTCGAACGCGACGCAGCAGACGATTGGCGATACGCGGTGTGCCGCGGCAGCGCGAGGCGATCTCCAAGGCAGCCGCCGCATCGATCTCCACACTGAGAATTTCGGCCGAGCGTTCGAGGATAACTTTCAGGTCCTCATGCGTGTAGAACTCCAGCCGCAGGACGATTCCAAAACGTGAGCGCAGAGGCGCTGAAAGGAGCCCTGCGCGCGTCGTCGCCCCAATAAAAGTGAATGGCTTTACCTCGATCGTATGGGTGCGCGCCGACGGCCCCTGGCCGATGATGATGTCGAGCTTGTAATCTTCGAGCGCCGAGTAAAGCAGCTCTTCCAGCGCGGGCTGAAGCCGATGAACTTCATCGATGAAAAGCACTTGCTTCTCGCGGACGTTGGTCAGGATTGCCGTTAGGTCGCCCTTGATCTGCAGCGTTGGCCCCGAGGTCTGTTGAAATAGTACGCCAAGTTCGTTGGCGATGATGTTAGCCAGGGTGGTCTTGCCCAGTCCGGGCGGCCCGTAGAGCAGCACGTGATCGAGCGCTTCTCCACGCGACTTGGCCGCCTGGATCGCGACCTCCAGGTTGTCCTTGAGCTTCTTCTGCCCGATGAATTCGCGCAACCGCTGCGGCCGCAGCTTCAGCTCAAATGACGCGTCGTCGTCAACCGACACCGCCGAAACGATGCGTTCGCGGTCAGGATAGTGCTTATCTGGAGACGAAACCACGATGGGGCGATGGTAAAGCGAAAGAGGAGGCGTGCGCAATGTACATCAAGAGTCCGCGGAAGCAGCTTGTAAATTGTGAATCTTCCCCATGGCCTCCGCTTCTAAGGATTCATCGTAGTTGTTGCCTCGGCCCCTTCCACGCGCGGTCCACAAGTGTTGCATCCATAAATCAATAGCTTCGGTCCATTGCACTCATCAGGAAGGAGAACGATCATGGCTTACATCACCACCCAAGACCGAACGCAGATTTACTACAAAGACTGGGGCAGCGGACAACCTGTGGTCTTCAGTCACGGATGGCCGCTCAGCGCCGATGCCTGGGAAGACCAGATGCTGTTTCTGGCTTCGCGCGGCTTCCGCTGTGTTGCACATGATCGTCGTGGACACCGCCGCACTTCGCAGTCGTGGAATGGGAATGACATGGATACCTACGCCGATGATCTGGCGGCGCTTGTCGCAGTGCTCGATTTGAAGGACGCTATTCACGTCGGTCACTCGACCGGCGGAGGGGAAGTGGCTCGCTATATCGCTCGTCATGGTTCAAAGCGCGTGGCCAAGGCCGTGCTGGTCAGCGCCATACCGCCGCTGATGCTGAAAACCGATGCTAATCCGGGCGGCTTGCCGATAGAGGTCTTTGACCAGATTCGGGCAGGTATTCTCGCTGACCGCTCCCAGTACTTTAAGGACTTAAGCGGGCCTTTCTACGGCGCGAACCGCCCGGGCTCGAAGGTGTCACCGGGTTTGCGCGACTTCTTCTGGCTGCAAAGCATGCTGTGCGGAATCAAAGCCGCTTACGATTGCGTAAAAGTGTTTTCGGAAACGGACCAGACCGACGACCTCAGGAAGATCGATGTGCCGACACTGATCTTGCATGGTGACGACGATCAGATCGTGCCCATCGACGATTCCGCGCGATTGTCGGTTAGGCTGGTGAAGGGCGCTGTGCTGAAGGTCTACCGCGGCGCGCCCCACGGCATGTGCTCCACGCATAAAGACCAGGTAAATGCGGATTTGCTTGACTTTTTCCAGGGAAGCCTGCAAAAGGTCGCATAACGCTGACAATTGACGCAGAGGTCGTTATGATTCGCACACAGATCATGCGCAACCTCGGCATTCTTCTCTCTGGCCGTGGCTCGAACTTCGAAGCCATCGCTGATAACGTTGCCTCTGGCAAACTCGACGCGACGATTGCCGTCGTGATCTCAAACAAAGCCGACGCTCGCGGGATCGAGTCTGCCCGGCGTCGGGGGTTGCAGGCGCTAGTAATTCCCTCGAAAGGCATGCCGCGCGAAGAGCATGATCGTTTGATTGTCGCCGCGCTGGAAGAGCATAAGGTGGATCTGGTCTGTCTCGCCGGATACATGCGGCTGCTGTCGCCCTGGTTCATCGGCCAATTTCCTAATCGCATCCTGAATATTCATCCGTCCCTGCTGCCCGCCTTTCCCGGACTTGATGCCCAGAAACAGGCGTTCGATTATGGGGTGAAAATCTCGGGCTGCACGGTGCATTTCGTGGACGCCGATCTCGATCACGGCGCCATCATTCTGCAGAAGAGCGTGCCTGTGCTTGACACGGATGACGACCACAGGCTGGCCGCACGCATCCTGGAGCAGGAACACATTGCCTATTCAGAAGCGATTCGGATTGTACTGGAGGGTCGCTACCGCATTCTTGGCAGGCGCGTCATCTTGAACCATGGAGCTCCCGCTCCGGGGAACGATTAAGGGCGCCTGCTGGTCCTCAATTCACTCCAATTTCGTCGCGTTCCGTCACAAAGGAGGTGTTTGCTATGCCTGACCGGGAATCCGACAACGTAAACCGTGCTCGCGCCTACCTGCACGCTATCGAGCGCGGCGTCAGCGAGGAAGAGCTGGCGTCCTTTTTTTCTCTCGACGTGGTGTTGGAGCAGTTTCCCAATCGCCTGGTTCCCAAGCTGCTGCAGTCCAATGCCGAGGACATCTTGCGCCAGTTCATGCAGGGTAAGAAATCCGTTTCCCGGCAAAAGTACGAAGTACACAACATCGTTGCAGCGGGCGACTGGGTAGCGATGCAGGTGCGCTGGGAAGGAGTACTTGCCGTCCCCGTCGCCGGCCTCGAAGCCGGCGCTACCATGCGGGCGTGGTTCGCCATGTTCCTCGAGTTCCGCAACGGCAAAATCACGCGGCAGAGCAATTATGACTGCTTCGAGCCGTGGTAGACAGCATGGGCAAAGAGGAAGAAACCGAAAGCAGCAAGGAGCCTTTCCGGCGTCAGGCGGATGGCGGCGGGCGAGTTCAAGGCGAAGGGCCTGCGCATTATGGACGAGGTGAATGAAACTGGCAGGCCTTTGGTGGTGGTGGGATGAAAGAGCATAGTCGAGATCGTCCGACGCCGACGATTTGATCAAACCTGCAGTTCCGCTTGAAGACTACGACATGCTCGAATTATTTTTTTTTACCTCCAACTGAGGGCGCCCTGCTGGGCACACCAATAAATAAAGGGCGCGAAAACCGCGCCCTTAAGCGGCTCTGAGAGTAATCTATTGCACTAGCATCGGGGTCTCTCCGTTGCCATTTCCATTTCCGTTGGCCTCTTCCGGCGGGATGACCGAGGCCGCCGCCACCCGGTCGCCTTGTTCGAGATGCAGCAGGCGCACGCCTTGGGTTGAGCGGCCGGCTTCGCGGATGTTCTTCGAGTCGATGCGGATGATCTTGCCGTACTGGCTGATAACCATCACCTCCGACTTCTCGTTGACCAACATGATAGCGACGACCTTGCCGTTGCGCGCCGTGGTCTTCACGTTGATGACGCCCTTCCCACCGCGCGATTGCAGCCGGTATTCGTCCACATCGGTGCGTTTGCCGTAGCCTATCTCGGCGACAGAAAGTATAAGATTGGCTTCTTCCTCGCCTTCTTTGCCCTTCTTGCGGACCTTTGGGGTGACGGCCATTCCGACGACGTAGTCGCCGCGCGAAAGATCCATACCGCGAACACCGTAGGCTGGGCGGCCCATCGGGCGAACATCGCTTTCGTCAAAACGAATCGCCATGCCATCATGCGAGGCTAGAAACACAATCTGGTTCCCGTCGGTGCAACTGGCGGCAACCAGCTCGTCTTCTTTGTCGATGCCGATGGCGATAATGCCGCGCGACATGACGTTGCTGAAGTCTTTCAGCGGCGTCTTCTTTACCGTGCCACTGCGGGTGGCGAAGAAAACAAACTTGTCTTCTTCCTCAAGGTCACGTACCGCCAGCACTGCCCGAAGGCTCTCGCCCGGCTGCAATGACACCAGGCTGGCAATCGCTTTTCCCTTGCCTGCGGCGCTGAGTTCGGGAATTTCGTACACCTTCAGCCAGTACACGCGTCCGGTGTTGGTGAAGATGAGCATGTAATCGTGCGTGGAGGCGATGAACAATTGTTCGACGAAATCTTCCTCGCGCGTGCTCATGCCCTTGCGGCCGGTCCCGCCACGCCGCTGCTGGCGATACGTCGAAATTGCGGTGCGCTTCATATAGCCCGAGTGGCTCAGCGTAACTGCAACCTGCTCGTCTACGATGAGGTCTTCGAGGTTGATTTCGGCGGCTTCGTCTTGTATGACGGTGCGACGAGTATCGCCGTAGTTTTTCTTGATCTCTTCCAATTCCTTGACGATGACGTTGCGCAGCTTTTTCTCTGAACCGAGAATCGCTTCGTATTCCGCGATGCGCTCGCGCACTTCGGTCAGTTCTTTGAGGATTTCGTCGATGGAGAGTCGCGTCAGGCGGTGCAGTTGCAGTTCGAGAATTGCATCAGCCTGGGCCGCATCGAATGGTCGTGTCAGCGTCTTCGGCGTTACGCCTTTCAGTGTGGCCTGCTTGCGCGAGGAGGCATTGCCTTCAAAGACCGTGATTGTTTTGCCCGAGAAGTACTCGACGAGGTTGGTGCGGGCATCTAGGCGGTTCTCGCTGCCGCGAATGATGCGGATGACGTCGTCCACCCGATCGAGCGCCGCTTGATAGCCTTCGAGGATGTGTTCGCGGTCGCGCGCCTTTTGCAGCAAGAAAGCCGTCCGCCGCCGCACCATGTCGATGCGGTGATCGACGAAGTGCTGGATGGCCTGCACCAGACCCATCTCCTTCGGCTGGCCATTGACCACGGCCAAGAAGATCATGCTGAAGCTCTCCTGCATAGAGGTGTGCTTGAAGAGCTGGTTCAGTACGATCTGCGGCTCGGAGCCACGCTTCAGCTCGATGACGATGCGCATGCCATCGCGATCGCTCTCGTCGCGGATATCGCTGATCTCGTCGATAACCTTGTTATTCACCAGCTCAGCGATGCGCTCGATCAGCCGCGCCTTGTTGACCTGATACGGGATCTCGGTGACGACAATCGCATCCTTGTCTTTGGTGAGGTGTTCAATCGCCGCCTTGGCGCGCATCATGAATCGGCCGCGGCCCGTCCGATAAGCCTCGGCGATGCCGCTGCGGCCATGGATGAATCCGCCGGTTGGGAAGTCTGGGCCCTGCACGTGCTTCATCACATCGGCCAGAGTCGCGTGCGGATTGTTCACCAGCGTGATGCAAGCATCCGCAATCTCCGTCAGGTTGTGCGGAGGAATGTTGGTCGCCATGCCGACGGCGATTCCGTTCGATCCATTCACCAGCAGGTTGGGAATCTTCGTCGGCAGCACCAGCGGCTCGACCGTGGTGTCGTCGAAGTTGGCGACGAAATCGACGGTGTCCTTATCGATGTCGGTCAGCAATTCTTCGGCGATCTCAGTCATGCGCGACTCGGTGTACCGATATGCTGCTGGCGGGTCGCCATCCACCGAACCGAAATTGCCCTGGCCATCGATGAGCGGATAGCGCAGCGAGAATGGCTGCGCCATGCGCACCATCGCGTCATACACAGCAGTGTCACCGTGGGGATGATATTTGCCCAGCACCTCGCCGACGACCTTGGCGCACTTCACGTGCTTGCGGTTGTGCAGCAAGCCCATATCGTGCATGGCGTAGAGGATGCGCCGATGCACCGGCTTGAGGCCGTCGCGCACGTCGGGTAGGGCCCGGCCGATGATGACCGACATCGAATAGTCGAGATACGAACGCCGCATCTCCTCTTCAATATTGATGGGTTGAATGTTGCCGGCTTGTGCGCCGTCGAGGGGTAACTGCTGGTTAGGATCGTCAGGCATGCGTCAATCGTGAGCTGTCAGCTAGCAGCCTTCAGCCATTCCTTCTTAAGCTGCATTTGCAGCCATTGGGATTCGCGAATTCAGTCGACCGGGGGCACACCTGTCGTGCGGCCGCTGGTAGTTGAATTTTCAGGGAATTCCCGGTTGCAGAACACTCTTTAGTATAGCACGGACAACATGCCACATCTGACCGGTAAGTATTTACCTTTCAGTGACTTACGGCGGAGGATATGGGCCGGCGCGAACCCCGTGGAGCCCGGCCTCAAAAGTCCTACAATGTGGGACTTACCCCGCCTTTGGCGCCGGTAGATGGAAGTCTACGCCACGATCGTCGTTCAGCTTGATGGTAGCGGGCAGGTCGATGTCGCCTAGCCCGATTTTCTGCGTGCGATTGCCAAATACATAGAGCGTCTGGCCCATGATCGCGTAGTTGGTGACCTCTTGGTGATGTCCATCGCGAAACACCAGCACGGTTGCTTCCAAGGGTGCAGGCACGCCGCCTTCGCGCGTCGGTGCGGCCGCTGGTGGCGCAACTGCCACCTCATCGGGTTCAGGCAAGCCGGGCCGCCGCGATGGCGGCAAATCAACTACCACATGCAAGGTTTGCTCAGGAGGCGGACCGGAATAGAGATACGGGTTGGCATCCGTCGAATCGTAATAATACGGGACAGCAGCATAGATCGGCGTGTAGTAGGCCGCAGTGTTGTACCCATACCCAAACTTGTGCCTGCAACCCCAGGGGCAAAGATTGCGCGGGATGCCATAGGGCGGCGGGAAGGGGCTAGGATTATAAGCCGGATAAGGTCCGAGCGATGTCACGCTGGGGCGGGCATTGGGCAGGAACGGCGGAACGTGGAATTGAATCGACGTAACCGACGGGGGCACTCCGTGAACCTGCGCAGAGGCGGAAAACGCGGCAATCCAGAACATCATCGCGCCAAGTATCAAAACACTACGCAGTAACCAACCGCGGATTGAGACACTTCGCGGCATGAACCCTCACCACTGTCAACCCATTTTAGGCCAAAAAGTTGTCAGCGGACGAGCGGCCGGGCGAGTTGCAGCAACCCGCCGATATCCAACACGGCATTGGCGATGAGCGAGCCTACGATAACGGCGTTGGCGACGACGGCATACTTGGTTTCCAGCAGATCGGCCGAGACTCCAGCCATGAAGAGCATCAGGAACGGCAGCGCTACAAAGAGGAACACCACACCGGCAAAATGCTGCATGGCAAGCCCGGCAAACACCAGCATCGCTGCCACCAGCAGCGGAGCGGTATTGCCGAAATAACGCGCCCGCTTCCACGCGACAAATGTGACCAGCGAGAGCAACAGCAGGATGACCGTGCCCAATCCATTCTGCAGAAAGAAGATCCCTAGAAGCCTCAGCACCGACTTCGCCGAAACCTCGGCGGGAGAGAACTCGATCCAATTGGCGCTTCGCAGTGCCTGGGCAAACTCCGCAGGACGAAAACTGGCAATGACAAAGAGTAAGAGCACTCCGACGGCGCATCCGGTGCAGAAGATCGCCAGCGCCGCCGCTGGTCTCACGTGTCCCACCCAGAGTAAGTAGGTCAGGGCAGGAATCAGAACGATCCACAACGACCACTGCGAGCCCACGCACAGTGCAATCGAGAAGCCCATGAGCACGATGCGCTTCCAATTCCAGAAGATGACGTCACGAGGCGCATATAAAGTGTGGGCCGCGGCAATTGCCGTAAAAACCAGGCCGAAGGCTCCCCAGGCGCCGACAATGTCCGGCTGTACCTGGCTGGAGCGGGTAATCACCATCGGCGAAAAGCAATACAGGGCGAGCGCTATGTAACCGCCAAAAATGCCGTACAGGCGGCGCGCCACGTACCACAACGACGCGCCGAGCAATAGCCCCGCAGCCAGAAACGGCAGCCGAATCAGAAACCGATACTCATTCAGCCGTATGAAATTGGCGCGCGGATCCACTACGCGCGCCGGAACCCCCGCCATCACCGGAATCAGCGGCGAGCGAAACTCCGTCCCGGCATTCAGCAGTCGATCGACATGCAAAAGGCCATCTTCGATGTAGCTTCCCTCCATCTGCGTGAGAGGAACGTGCCCCATGAACCAGAGGCACTGCCCTGCAAAAATGAATAGCAAGGTCAGGCTGGCAATCTGTGGCAAGCCTATGCGCGGGATGGTGGAAGCGGTCGACATTCGGCAAGTTTACTTGTATCACGCAGGGTGAAAGGACAAGCAAGGGTGAAAGGAGTGGAAACGAACGAGTCATTGCTACAGAATCAGCCGCTCGTCACCGACGCGACGCGTGACTCGCTCGCGATCCAGATATTCCAGCAGCGGGATCGCATACTTCCGCGTCACGCCGATGAGGTCTTTAAATGTAACTATATTGAGCTTGGGCGTCTTCGCCTTCTGCGCAACTATGAGCTTTCGTAATTCATCCAGGGC
>Ga0126381_100007980_pt1 | contig 11818 bp, 9 predicted proteins | sample PanSoiMetPlot_28_FD_96465 | JGI IMG/M metagenome (GOLD analysis project Ga0126381, IMG submission 96465) | Tropical forest soil microbial communities from Panama - MetaG Plot_28 | ecosystem: Environmental > Terrestrial > Soil > Tropical forest > Bulk soil | place: Panama | collected 2016-02-17
GCCGCCGTGGCCGATGAGGGTCTCGCGAATGCGCCGCGAGACGGCTGGAACGCGAAGCGAACAAACTCGAGCGGCTTAAGGGCGTTGTCGCACGTTAACCGGCGTAGCCACAGCTGCCGCTTCCACCGACATCTGCAGCGCGGCGCGGCGTGGCGAAAGCCAGGGAGAAGGTCGTCATCGCTGCCAACTGAAATGCCACGCTGCCCCGGTCGTTCTTTGTGCTTCCCCGTTCGTGTTGGTATTGGGCTCCTCCGAGTGACAACCCTCGCGGCGTCTCATCTGTCAGCACGCGGATCGGGAGCGGCTGGTAGTCCGCTGGTATCGGCTTGTCCGAAACGACTGGGCGCAATAGGCGAAGTGGAGGGCCGACCTCAACCCACCTCAACCCAAAGAGGACACGATAACAAACGCAGTGTGCGGCTGCTGCAGGCCATATTCACGTCCGACCACGGATGCCGCCCCGTGGCCATAATTCCCGGCGGTCCGAGATCGGTTTGACACCGTTTCGAATTTCTCAGCGCCTAAGCGCTGGGTTTAATCACTTGCATGTCATCGACTGGTCGTGGCTTTGCCAAGGGAAAAATCGGCAAAATACTATCAGAAATGCTAATAAGCTCATGGCGGCAGATCCAAGCGATGTGGACGTCTCCAATCGGCTGGATCGAAGTTGCGAGGGCCTTTCCAACGCGCCGCGCGCCGCCGGATGTCGATACGGCGCTTCGAGGTGAGAGGCGGGCGGTTGGACCCGGCCTCACGATCCTTGGCCTCAGACCGCGCCGCAGCGTAGAGATCACGTCCGTGCAAGGGGGTCGCATATGTGGAGATCAGTCCTGTCTGTGACGATCGTTGCGATTCTGTGCGCTGGTGTTTCGACTATGGCGCGAGATCGAGCGCTTGGTCCTGGTTCAGTCGCGTTGAACGTCTCCTTCGCAGAATGGAGTGTGCCAACCAAGGGCTCGCATCCTCACGATCCGCTCGCGGCCGCGGACGGCTCAATTTGGTATACGGGACAAATGGCGAGCACGCTCGGGCGGCTTGATCCCAAGACCGGAGTGTTCAAGGAGTATCGCACCAAGACCCCGGCCTCCGGTCCACACGGGCTCGTCGCGGACGACGCGGGCAACATCTGGTTCACGGCCAATTTCGCTGGCTACATCGGCAGGCTCGATCCGAAGACAGGCGCGATCGTCGAGTATCATCTGCCCGACGATGCTCGCGATCCGCATACGCCGGTGTTCGATCAAACGGGTAATCTTTGGTTCACGGTTATAGGCGCGGACATGATTGGTAAGCTCGTGCCGACAACTGGCGAAATCAAACTCGTGCGCGTGCCAACCGCCAATGCGCTCCCCTACGGGATCGCGGTGAACTCAGAGGGCGTTCCATACTTCGCTGAGTTCGGCGCCAACAAACTGGCGAGTATTGACCCAAAGACGATGCAGGTTCACGAGTATCCGCTGCCGAACGCAAATAGTCGGCCACGACGCATCGCCATCACGAGCGATGACGCGATCTGGTATACCGACTATGCGCGCGGCTATCTTGGGCGGTTCGACCCGAAATCGGGCGAGGCTCGCGAGTGGCCGTCGCCCGGCGGCCCGGACTCCGGCCCTTATGGAATCACCGCACTCGAGGATATCATTTGGTACAGCGAATCGGGGCCGAACCCGAATACGCTCGCGCGCTTCGATCCGCAGACCGAAAAGTTCGGGACCTGGGCTATTCCTTCGGGTGGAGGAGTGGTGCGCAACATGACGGTGACACGTGACGGAAAGCTCGTCCTGGCATGCAGTGGCGTCAATCGCATTGCGTTGGTCGAGGTGAAATAGCACGGCGCCGCGTTCGGTGGAGACTTGATTCGGCCAGTCGCGGATGGCAGAACTCAGCGCCCTCGCTACTCGACCACGAGAGGTCACTCGGCTGCCAGAACAAGACTGGTTGGATGCGTTAATCTCGGCGGTGAGAAAAGTCGAATCCCCTTGAAGGATCCCAATGACGCCGTTGATGCAGGGGTTCCCGCCCGCGCCCGAAACCCAAGTAACGCTCGAGAATTGGCGCAACCCGCCCTTTAGCCGATGGGCCTTTCAGCATGTGCGGGAGCTGGTGCCTTCCGCGGATATCGCCAATGACCCGGCCAACGTGCGCCAGCTGGTCTTTAACCCCATCGACATGGGCGCGCTGCGCATCGACGCCGGCCGCAAAGCGCCGCTTTCATTCGACGCCTTCCTGACCGACACACGCACGGACGCAATAGTGATTCTCCACGGCGGTCGCCTCGTTTTTGAGCGCTACGCCAATGGTATGACCGCGGAAACACCGCATATCCTCATGTCGGTATCGAAGTCGATGCTTGGCCTCCTCGCTGGTGTGCTGGTCGCGCGTGGGGTTCTCGAGCTCGAGCGCCCGGTGACGGATGTGGTGCCCGAGGTTGCAGACACCGCGTACGAGGGGGCGACGATCCGCCAACTCCTCGACATGCGTGCGGGGATTGCCTTCGATGAGGACTACTTGGCAACATCCGGGGCTCTCCTCGCCTACCGCAAGGCCGCGGGTTGGAATCCAGTTTCGCCAGGCGAGACGGTTTCTGACTTGCGCTCGTTCTATCGTCAGATGCGCGACCGCGTGCGGCCGCACGGCCAAACCTTTCACTATGTCTCGCCCAACACCGATTTGCTCGGGTGGGTCATCGAGCGAGCAGCGCGCCGGCGCTATGCCGACCTAATGAGTGACTTGATCTGGAAACCAATGGGTGCGGCCCGCAGTGCCTATATCACCGTCGATCGCCTTGGCGCCCCGCGATGCGCGGGCGGTATGTGCACGACCGTTCCGGATCTCGCTCGCGTCGGCCAACTCCTCATCGAGGACGGGTCGCGCGCGGGCAGCGAAATCATTCCTTCCGCGTGGATCGATGACATAACAGAAAATGGCGACCCGGACGCATGGGCTGCGGGTAGCTTCGTTGAATATTTTCCCGCTGTGCCCATGCACTACCGAAGCCAATGGTACGCGCAGCGAGGGCCTGTCCCCTTGCTGATGGGCCTCGGCATCCACGGGCAGTACCTTTTTGTCGATCGTCGGCGTAGGATCGTGATCGCTAAGGCCTCTTCGCAGGACCTGCCTTTGGATCCGGCGCAGATAAGGCTAACCATGCGGGTGATCAGTTGCATCCGAGATTGGCTTGCCGAGCGGGCCAACTGATTACCTAATCGGCTCTCTCCAGACGCTGGTGCCCGTGTGGTGGCTACAGCCCGCGTGTGCTCAATGCACCTGAGCAGACGACGGTGCTGTGCCGAACGCTCGTCGCCGGGTCGCGCCAGAGCTTAAAGCGCATCGGTTGCCCTTTGATGCCGTGATGAGCTGCTATTGAGTTTGATGTCCGATGGCAAACCTTGTCGATGTCGTCGGGGGCAGGCGGTCTTCTCTCGCAACCGTCTGCATCTGCTTGAGGGCAGCCCGGGCACGGGAGAGACCACGATTGCGCTTCAATTCCTGATGGCGGGCGCCAAGGTAGATGAGGTTGGCATTTACGTGAGCTTGGCCGAAACCGAAGAGGAGCTTCGGGATGGCGCCCTAGCGCACGGTTGGGTGTTGCGCCTCCGATTGCAATCTTCGAGCTCGTTCCTCCCGAAAGCGTCCTCGATGCGGATGAGCACCAGAGCCTGCTCTACGCGTCGGATCTCGAGCTCGGCGAGGCCATCCAACGCATTCTGGCGGCCATCGAGCGGTTCAAGCTGAAGCGGGTGGTGATCGACAGCTTGTCGGAAATCCGACTCCTAGCCCAAAGTTCATGGCGTTATCGCTGGCAAATCCTCACCCTCAAGCACCATTTCGCGAGACATCAATCTAGGGTTCTCAACTTGATGACTGGACGAGGGAAAGCATGGACCGTGCCGTGCACTTCATCCACATAGTGTCATCCACCTCGACCAGCTGACGCCGATCTACGGCGGTGAGCGTCCGTCCAACGATTGCGGTCCGATTTCTGAGGCTTGTTGGAAACGATCCTGCCGCCTATGATGCATTTGCGCCGTCACCGCAGGCCACATTCTCTCGAGCGCTCAGTCGCGTCATTTCATTGCTCGCATCTAGCGGGCGTCGCACGCATTCATTGGCCGACCGGCGGCGGACACCAAACGACCTTTCGCGCACTCGACAAGCAAGACAATAGCCACGAGATTCCAGAGAGTTGAGGTTGAACGTGAACAAAGCAAGGGTTGTCAGGAAGCTGCAGAACGCATCTGCAAACTGCGTGGCGGGTCAATGTCTTTGTGGCGGCGTGCGATTTGAGATTGATTTTCCCGCGCGCTGGGCTTGGCACGATCACTCCAGCGCGAGTCGACGCGCGCACGGCGCTGCCTACGCTACATATGTTGGAAGCTGGCGCAGTCGCTTTCGGGTCATAGAGGGCCCGTCAGCGATCACCCGTTTCGAGGATAAAGCCGCGGGCACGGTCAGAAGCTTTTGCGCGCGCTGCGGCACTCCGCTATTTTACGAGCGAACTCGGTCGCCGCACATGGTAAACATACCTCGCGCGCTTTTCCAAAACCGCACCGGTCGGGAACCTCGATATCATATTGGTATCGAAGAGTTGCAGGAATGGGCCTACACGGGTGAACCGCTTGCTCCGCTCAAGGGATTTCCCGGGGTCGTGTGGGAGCGCCGGAGAAAAAAGAAGCGTCTTGAGATTGGCGCTCTGTTCTGATCGCGAAGACTGCCGCGAGCCCGGGTGCCGATAAAGGCGATAAAGTACTCGCCTAATCAGAGCAGAACCCTTGGCAGATGTGGATTGCCACGGTGAGGCTCGCTCCTCGGCCGGGACGTTTGCAGCCACTCTCCAATTTTACGCGACGTGCTGCAGCCATTTTTTGAAGATGCGTGCGGCCTGCAGGCGCAATTGACTGGCAACAGCTGCCGTTCTCGTTCGCAAATCGGGAACCGACACGCCGGCTGCCGACAATTCAACCGCGTGACCGACATACCACTCTTCCAACCGCTGCGGATCGACCTCGACGTGAAATTGCAAGGCCATGCTTCGTTCGCCATACGCAAACGCCTGATTTTCGTAAGATGCGTTCGACGCTAGTCTGACCGCCCCGTCCGGGAGGTCGAAGGTGTCGCCATGCCAGTGAAGGACAACGGCGTCCTCGTCGGCGAGGGGACGCAGGCTGGAGGCTCGGCCATCGGCTGTCAGCTGCACGCGTCCCCAGCCGATTTCCTTCGCAAGACCAGGAAATACCCGAGATCCGAGCGCCTTGGCCATGAGCTGGGGGCCGAGGCAGATGCCCAGCGTCGGCCGATCCTTCGCCAAGCGTCGCTCCAGAAGTGCAATCTCTTTTAAGAGAAATGGAAAGCGATCAGTCTCGTAGACGCCGATCGGACCGCCCAGCGCGACCAGCAGATCGGCCTGCTCGATCGATGGGTCCCCTAGGTCCTGCGTGGCTGCATCGCAATAAGCAGCGTTCCAGCCTAAGTCGTGCAAGATGGGCGCGAGCAGGCCCAGGTCTTCGAACGCAACGTGACGAAGGACGAGGGCGGACCGTGTTCTGCGAGGCATTCGGATTTCTCCAGGCGTGAAACGCATGTCAATCGCGAGGGCTATGAATCGACGGTAGCAACCATCGCTCGGCGGTCTATTGCGTCGCCTGTAAGTTCGATACCACGATAGATAGCAAAGTTACCAAGGGCTTTGACCGAGTTTGGAGAATACTGGTAGAAGCGAGTGCTCTCGGGGTTGGGACCAAAATACCTCAAGAACGACGATTCCGGCACGGGGGGCCATGATACGGATCAACCCAATCGACCTCATCGTGAACAAACGGCGTCTCGATCAGGGGGCCGCGTTCATTCGGCTCCGTAGGCATTCAACGCTCGTGCACTAGGAAAGGCGTTCGCCAATGCAATATTGTCGACTCGGTCGGACCGCGCACGTCGGCCCTCGGGCTCGGCTGCGTGGGTATGTCAGGCACGTATGGGCCAGCGATCGACCCGAGAGCATGGCCACGATTCATGCGGCGCTCGACGCGGGAATCACGCTGCGGGAGACGGGCGACTTCTACCGCATGGGCCAGGCGAGACGCTGATCGGTGAGCCAACGCCAGGTGGCTAACTCGCGACGGTAAAGCGTCGTATCACAGTTCGGCCCACGAGATCCGTTTCTGGCACATCCGTGCCATTGGGCGGACAGGTGCCTTGCGGAAGAAAGGCCAATACCTTAAATTTTGCGTCAATTCGACTGGAAACAACAAAAATAGGCGCTCACTCCGCAGTTAATCGGGCCTTTACTCTGCCCGGTTCGCCAGCGGGAAACTTTGTGTCCGCGGTCCAGGCGCATCCCAGACGTCCGCGAGCTCCCCTCTCGGTGGCGTCTTGTTCTTGTCCCACTGATCAAGAATTGGGCCGCCCTGTCCGTCCTGCACGACTTGAATGTATTTGCGTAAGCGATGGTGCCATGCAGCTAGCTTGTAGCAAAATTGGTGGGAGATAAGGGAATGGGAATCGAGAATGACTTTACCGGGCCGACCAAAGTCAATGTCGTCAACGTCTTCGAGCAGGACGGAATCAACGTCGCGATCACGAATACGCCCTCGGGCTACTTCTTCGGCTTCATCTGGAGAGCCGGACAGGAGGCGCGTGCCATCCCGGTGGCCAGCAACAACCTGGAGAGGACGATGGAGCACGCCAAGGAATACGTCGGCCTGCTGGCGCGCACGCGCGTCTGGTGCGACCCGGACACCGGGCACATCTATCAGGTGCTGATGACCGAGGCGCACGGCGGCGAGGCGTACAAGATCGTCAATCTCCTGGCGTCGGGCAAGGGCGGAGCCGACAGTTACTACGAGTGCGGAGAGATCGTGCCCTTCGTGATGGCGGAGGCGCAGTGATGCCCGCATATCACCCGCCATTCCCCAGCGCTCATGTTCCTCCGACGAGCTTGAATCCATGGCGTCGGCGCCCGCGTGATCCCGAGAGCACGCTTGTGCTCCAGCTTACGTCGATGCCGGCCGTGGATCGACGTGATCCCGAGTTTGTTCGTGAGGCGTCCGAGCAGCAACGCTGCCTGCCGCAGTGACAATCGGTCGACCTCAATCAACCTGCATAATTCGGCCTCGAACTACCGCCCCCGGCCGCTGGTTGGGATCTTCCTCGGCATCGGCCGACCCCGCTGTCCCCTGCGACTTCACTCCAGCGCCAAATGGCACCGATCGGCGCGCAAGTGGTGACCCGAAGATCTGCGTCCTCGGCCGAGGCGCAGCGGTCAGGTCGCCGTCGAAAACGACGAGATTTGTTCGGCGCGCTGCGCGATCCAGCTGGCGGCTGGTTAGGATATGACGGAAGGCCCACTGCGGTAACAAGCTTCCTCGCCTATTCGCTCCAACGGCTCGGCGTCGACCACATCGACATCTATCGCCCAGCACGCCTTGATCCCGACGTTCCCATTGAGGAGACGGTTCGGGCCATCGCCGAGATGATTCAGGCACGCTCCATACGCTATATCGGGCTGTCTGAAGTCGGCCCTCAGGCCATCCGAGCGGCCGCCGCAGTGCATCCGATCAGCGACCTCCAGATCGAATATTCGCCCATCTCGCGCGGTATCGAGGCAAACATCCTCGCGACCTGCCGGCAACTTGGTATCGGCATAGCCGCCCACCGCGTCCTGTCGCGTGGGCTCATCAGCGGCCACTGGAAGCAGGGCGCATCGAGCTCGACCGACTTCCGGACGCGGAACCCACGCTTCGACCTCGCGCTGGTCGAAAAGCTCAGAAAGGTGGCGGACCAGAAAGGCGTCAGCGTCGCCCAGCTCGCGATCGCCTGGGTGGCAGCCCAAGGCGAAAAATCGGTGCCCGGCGGCGTGACCGGCTAGCGGAGGCGCTCGGCGCCCTCGACGTGACGCTGACACGAGAGGACATGACGACGATTGAAAGGACGGTCCCAAAGGGCGCGGCCGCTGGCGCTGTGCGCCTGTCGAGATGGCGCGCCTTACAGCGAGCGGCCCGATCGCAGTTGACCAGGCTGTCAACCGGATCAATGCGGGCCGATGCTGCGATCCGGCCCGTCAGTCGAGCGCCGCGCGATCGGCTGCGCTCAGCCGCAGCCGCCCTGCCTGCAGATTCTCTTCGAGGTGGGTAACCGAGGACGTGCCAGGGATCGGCAGCATCACCGGCGATCGCGCCAGCAGCCAGGCGATCGCTGCCTGAGCCGGCGTTGCCGAATGTCTCGCCGCGACCTCGGCAAGCGCTCGGCTGGCGCTGGCCGCATCGCTGCCAGCTGACAGTGGGAACCAGGGCAGGAAGGCGATGCCATCGCGTTGGCACACTGTTAGCACCGGCTCAGAGGATCGATCGGCGAGATTGTACCGGTTCTGCACTGACACGATGGTCGCGACCTCGCGCGCAGCAGCGAGCTCACGGGCGTCGACGTTGGAGACACCGATGTGGCGGATCTTCCCCTCGCGCTGGAGATCGACGAGCGCGCCAATGGAGTCCTCCAGCGGTACGCGAGGATCGGGACTGTGGAGCTGGTAGAGTTCTATGCGGTCCACCCGCAGCCGTTTGAGGCTGGCCTCGCAAGCAGCGCGCAGATGCTCCGGCCGTCCATCGCGCCGCCACTCGCCCGGCCCGGGTCGCGTGAGGCCACCTTTGGTGGCGATGACCAATCCGTTGCCATAAGGAGCAAGCGCTTCGGCGATCAACTCTTCGCTGACGCCGGGACCGTAGGAATCGGCCGTGTCGATGAGCGTGACGCCGAGATCGACGGCCCGACGCAGCACGCGTATCGATTCTGCGCGATTCGCCGGCGGGCCCCACACGCCTCGTCCGGTGATGCGCATTGCACCGAAGCCGAGCCGGCTCACGACGAGGTTACCGATGCGGACCGTGTCAGCCGTCGTGTGATTGCTGGAAGTCGCGGAAGAGTTGGCTGTTTTCATGTCGGTCTCTTTCTCTTCATGGCGCGGGTCGCTCTTGCGCGTCAGGCCGTTTGCGTTCCAACGATCACCCGCACGAGTCTCACGGAGGTTCTATGAGGGTACCGAATTAACAGGTATCACATGCACGTGATCGAGACCTCATGATTTCCTGCACCGGCCACCGTATCTCCCTCATCCATCATATAACAACTGGTACATCCAGGAAGGATATTTGCGACCAAATGCCTTTGCCGTATCTGGTGTTCGAAAGCCGGTATTGATGCCGTGACCTTCCGCGGCGCAGAGCACCGATCCGAGACCTCGCCTCGAAACCTGTCGGCCTGCGGAGGGTCACCACGTGGCGCATCCTGGCATGCATTTGCCGCTGGCCCTTTGGTTGTGATTTCCGTTGTTCACATCCCGCGCTTGGTCGAGGGGTCACGCTCAACCGCGTGCCGTCCCAAGCATGGACTTGTTTCTCGTGATTTGTCATATCTCTTCCTTGGAAGCAGGGCTCGAGCGCGGTAAACAAAGAAGTGAGGAGAAGATGATCGAACGAGACGTCAACGTGACATCGCGAAACGGCGCGATCCCGAGTTTCGCGGTGTGTCCAGACGGGCCGGGCGCCTACCCGGGAATCATCCTCTATATGGACGCGCCCGGCATCCGCGAGGAACTGCGCAACTTGGCGCGGCGCGTCGCCAAGCATGGCTATTTCTGCCTGCTGCCCGATATGTACTACCGCATCGGCGCGCTGCGCTTCGACTTTGTGCGCCGTGCCGAGGGCATGCGGCAGACCATGTTCGCGGCGATGAATTCGCTGACGAACGCGCTGGTCACCGAGGATACCGCGGCCTGGCTCGGCTTTCTCGATGCGCAGGATAAGGTGAAGCCCGGCGCCGTCGGCTGCATCGGCTATTGTATGAGTGGGCGCTACGTGACCACCGTAGCGGCGCGCTTTCCCAATCGTTTCGCCGCCGCCGCGTCCCTCTACGGGGTCGGCATTGTCACCGACAACGAGGATTCGCCGCACCGGTTGGTCGATCGGATCAAGGGCGAGATGTATTACGGCTTCGCGGAAATCGACGAGCACGTACCGGCGAACGTGGTGCCGACTCTCAAGAACGCGCTCGACAAGGCTGGAACCCGCTACGCACTCGACGTCTTCTCCAATAGCCGCCACGGCTTCCAATTTCCGGAACGCGATGTCTATGAGACCCACGCCGCTGAGGAGAGCTGGACCAAGATCCTCGCCATGTGGGATCGCAATTTGAAATAATGACCAGGCCGGGTAGAGGAGGGCCTGTTCGCTCGTTAGGAGGATTTATTTGTTCGGGACGGCACGGTCTGGATGAAGGTGCAGCTTTTGCGCTTAATATGCTTCATACAGATAGATCCCTCGACAAACAGCACGAACGTTTGATCCGTTTGCAGAACGCTTGGTCGAGGATACTTCTCCGCCCGTCTAGTGGCGCAGCAGCGACAACAGGAGTGCGAGCGCAAGCAGTGCAGCCACGCCCTGCCAGAATCGAACCGGGGCGCGTTCATAGAACGTCCGTGGTCGGCCCACCACAACCGCCGGGCGCGCCGGTCCCGCTTCCATCTCCACGGCAAATTCGGTGACGTCGCGAAAACGCTCGGCCGGGTCGAAGGCGATCGCTCGCCCGAGCACAGCTTGGAGCCAGGCCGGGAGGTCTGGGCGCAGGGTGGAGAGCGCCTTCGGTCGTTCGCGGCGCGGCGGGTCGGTGGCGTCGGGATTCCCGTAAGGGAACTCGCCCGTGAAAGCGCGGAACATGGTGACGCCCAACGCGTAGAGGTCGGTGGCTTCGTTTCCCGGTTCGCCCGCAAACATTTCGGGTGCCATGTAACCCGGTGTCCCTGGAATATTCTCAGGGGGCCAATCCTCCAATCCAGGGACGCGAACGACCCCGAGATCGATCAGCTTTAACCATCCGTCGCGCTCGAGAATCACATTATCCGGCTTGATGTCGCGATGGATGATGTCGGCGCGATGCAATGCTGCTACCGCTCGGGCTAACTTGATGGCGATGTTCCGTCCTTCCTCGAGGCCGAGTGCCGGGCTTCGCCCGATTCGCGTCTCCAGAAGTTCACCAACGTAAAGTGGCATAACCGTGTAAAGACAGGTCTGCCGCCCCGGGGGAAGCTCGATGACACGGCCGATCCACGGGCTATTGACGCGCGCGCCCACCCAGGCCTCGCGGACGAATGCGGCATGGTATGTGGCCACAGCGGTGACCTGGGGCTTGGGGAACTTCAACACCACGTCGCCACCCTCGACCTCGTCGACCGCGCCGAACAGGCGCGTGTAGCGTCCATCAGACAGCACGACTTTGAGCAGGAAACCGTCGATCGCCTCGCCACTCAGCGGCACCGGGATCAGCGGCAGTTGCATGATGGTGGTGCCAATATCATCAGACCTCGCCGTCGGCAGATCGACAACGTCAAGCACCAAAGCGGTGCAGTTGTCGGTGCTACCCGACTGGAGTGCGGCGGCAACCAAAGCGCGCGCGGTGTCGCCTGAAGCAGAGCGTTCCCGCAGGATGTCGGCGATGGTCTCAGACGTCAGAAAGCCATGCACCCCGTCGCTGCACAGAAGAAAGCGGTCGTGCAAAGCCATCGGTTGGCTGGCGTAGTCCAGCCGTGCCTCGGTTTCCACGCCCAACGCGCGGTAAAGGATCCCCGACCTGCGCTGGCCGCCCTCACGCACATGGTCTGTGGTTAGGCAGGTCAGGCGGTCACCGCTGAGCCTGTAGGCGCGCGTGTCGCCGACGTGAACCAGGTGCGCGGTTCGCCCACGCAGCACCAGGGCCGTGAAAGTGCAGCCCATTCCGGTCAGCTTGGTGTCCCGCTGACCTTGGGAATAGATCCAGCCATTGAGCGCATTGAGCACCC
>Ga0126381_100007981_pt1 | contig 11818 bp, 11 predicted proteins | sample PanSoiMetPlot_28_FD_96465 | JGI IMG/M metagenome (GOLD analysis project Ga0126381, IMG submission 96465) | Tropical forest soil microbial communities from Panama - MetaG Plot_28 | ecosystem: Environmental > Terrestrial > Soil > Tropical forest > Bulk soil | place: Panama | collected 2016-02-17
TGCCCCTGGCGAGCAGCCTTCACCCGCTAGACGAAGTCACTATGCCGGTTTCGACAGCTCGACTATCTCCACCTCGTTGCCGTCAGGGTCGGTGACTACGCATTTGCGCCCCGCCGTGCCCACGGACGCCGTCTGCCCGAGAGCGAGACCGCGTGCTGCGATCTCGGCCAGCACGGCATCCAGGTCGTCGACGATGACCGTGAAGACACCGCCACCGGCTCGCTCGGGATCGACGCGCAGGTAGAGCGACACCGACTCTCACAGCTGCCAGGCAGCCTCGGAGTCGTTCGGCAGCATGTCCGCCGGCCTGCCGAGCAAGCGCGCGTACCAGTCGGCCGCCGAGTCCCGATGTGAGACCAGCAGGCCGGCGAATGCGTAGCTGACATCCATCTGGCAACCTATGCGGTCAGCGGGAGGCCTTCTCGCGGTCGGTAAGCGCTCCGACAACCATGCCGAGTCCTATGGCGACCATCCAGATGTCCTTGCTCACGCCGGTGCCCTGCTGGCTCGGCCAGATGCTGCCCGGCTTGCGCAGCGCTGGCGTGCGCGCGTACATGGTCATGAGCGCTCCAGAGAACCCGGTCAGCGCGAGCCCGGCCAGCGCGCCGGGCACCACCGGCGTGAGCAGGGCGGCGCCGAGCGCGATCTCACTGCCAGCCAGCAGCTTGAGGAACTGCGCCGGCGGGATGTCCTTGAGCACGGGGAACGCGTTGGCCGCCATGCTGTGCAGCGCCTTCGCCCTGGCCTCGTCGCCCTTCCACTTATCCAGGCCGGTGTGCAAGATGTAGCCGCCGGTCGCGACCCGTCCTGGAAGATCACGTGCCTTGAGCCCGAGCATGAAGAGTCCTTTCTGCCGACTTCGGCCGGGTCAGGGAGTGTCGGGCGGCCGGTAGTCGGCGTGGTCTTCGACCATCCGGTAGAGGTCCATGCCGATCGGCCGACGTTGTTCCTCGGCCAGCTGGCCGAGCAGCCCCGCGGTTCTGGCCAGCAGCGCGAACCCGCGCAGCAGGTCTGGCGGCAGCCCCAGGTCGGCCAGCGCCGCGCCGCAGGTCCCCGCGCCGTTGAGCGGCAGCCGCTTGCCGAGCACCTCGGGATGTACCCGGCCGATCGCCTCGAACAACCGCAGGTGCGGGCCACGCAGGCCCTCAGCCTCGGCGATCGCGATCAGCACGGGCGTGCGCGGGTCGGTGACCTTGTGCACGGGATGCCCAAGTCCTGGCACGAACCGGCCAGCGGCCCTGGCCTGACGCACCACATCGAGCGCGAGCGCGTCGTAGCCAGCGTCGTCGGCCGGCGGCTCACCGCCTGCCAGCGTGTCGGCCAGGAACCGGCCGGCGTCTTCTGTAACCCCGAGGAACCGGGAGCCCCCGCCAAGCAGGCCAGCCGCCAGCGCACCCTGCACCGAGTCCGGCGCGCTCAGGTACGTGATCCTGGTCGCGATCGCGGTCGGGGTGAAGCCGTGATCGGCCAGGGCGACCAGCACCGACTCGAACACCCGTACCTGCGACGGCGTCGGGCGGCGCTGGGTTACGAGCCAGAGCGCGAGCTCGCCGAACCCGACCTTGCCCATCAGATCAGCGGCCAGATCCTGGCCGAGCAGCGTGATCGTGTCACGGTCCGAGGTGCCGAGCGAGGTGGGAAAACTGGGCGACGCGACGTCAGCGGTGCGCTCGTCGGCCATGTCAGCGCTCCTGTCTCCGGCTGTCGAGGCGGTCAAGGCGGTCCCGATCAACATCGTCGGCGGCGAGCCAGGCACGTATCTCCGCGCCGTGTTCGTCAAGGCGGGGTGGCGGCCGATCGTAGCGCGGCGGAGTGGCCGAGAACGCGACCGGGTGCCGCATGACCGGTACCGCCGACTCGCCGCTCCCGGCCATGACGACAGGGTCGAGACCAACCTCGCGGGCGAAGGCGATGCCCTGATCCACCGTGTTGATCGGGCCGCACGGCACCCCGACGGCGATCAGATCGGTGAACCAGTCAGCCGACGGACGCATTGTGAGTCGCTCAACGAGCAGCGGCCTCAGGTGCTCGCGATTGGCCGTGCGCTTATCGTTCGAAATGAATCTCGGGTCGCTCCCGAGATGCGGTGCTCCAAGCACCTCGCACAGCTTGCGGAACTGGGTGTCGTTGCCCGCCGCCACCATCAAGTCACCGTCCGCGGTCGGCAGCGGTTCATAAGGGAACAGGCTCGGGTGCGCGTTGCCCATCCGCAGCGGCACCACGCCGCCGGCGACGAAGGCGCTGGCCTGGTTCACCAGGCCCGACATGGCCGAGGCCATCAGGCTTGCTTCGATGTGCTGGCCCTGGCCGGTCGCGGAGCGGTGATTGAGCGCGGCCAGGATGCCTACGGTCGAGTGGAGGCCGGCGATGATGTCGAAGATCGCCACGCCGGCGCGGTAGGGCGGGCCTTCGGCGTCGCCGGTGAGGCTCATCAGCCCGGATATGGCCTGCACCATGAGGTCATAGCCTGGCAGATGCCTGCCGCCACCCGAGCCGAACCCGCTGATCGACGCGTACACCACCGACTCGTTCGCGGCGGCGACCGACGGGTAGTCAAGCCCGAACTTGGCTAGGCCGCCCGGCTTGAAGTTCTCGACGAAGACGTCGGCCCTGCGCGCCAGTTCCTTGGCCAGCGCGAGGTCGGCCGGGTCAGTCAGGTCGAGCGTGACCGAGCGCTTGTTCCTGTTGATCGACAGGTAGTAGGTGGACGTGCCGTCGGCGGTGGTCGGTGGCATCCAGTGCCTGGTGTCGTCGCCGGCCGGGCTCTCCACCTTGATCACCTCGGCGCCAAGATCAGCGAGCAGCATCGTCGCGTACGGCCCGGCGAGCACGCGGGAGAAGTCGGCGACCAGAAGCCCGGACAGCGGGCCCGGCGGTCGTGGCAGCTGGCTGACGGGCTCGAGCTGACTCATGTGCGGTAGACGTCCTTCTGTCCGCTTACGTGACTATGTAGGGCGTCTGCCAGGGTACTGCCGACGGATCAGACAGCCCGGCCATTGGCCCAGGAGGACCCAGCCCCGCCGCGATGGATTCCGGATTCCATACGGGAAAGCGGATGTGAAATCCGGGATCCATCGCACCGTCTTTCGTCCCAAGCGCGATGGATCCGGGAATCCGTCGCGCGGGTCAGGTTAGTGTGCACACGGGTAGGTGGATTCGGGCATCCACCCTCGTTTCTGGGGGTCGATCCCCGAATCCACCTAATGCTGGCCAGTGGCGGCGACGAGAACCATCCGTGATCATGGTCTGCGACGTGATCACGGATCCGAAGGCGCGCTATATGACGGCGGGAATCCGTGATCTCGCGGCGAAAATGATCACGGAATGTCAGCCGCAGGCCGCGCCTCCGCCCGACCAGTACGGCTAGAGGACCGGGGGCGGGTGGCCTTCGGCGCTGTTGGCGAGCTTGGTGTCCCAGCCGCACACCTTGCAGGCGTGCCTGAACACCGACTTGGCGAACTCGAGGCCCGTCGCGTGCGGGTGCTCCGACGCTGTCACGGCGTCCCACGGCAGGATGAACTCGCCGAGGGCGGCGTCCCAGTGCGCGCCGGGAGGCGGAAGGTCCACGTGCCCGAAGTCCTCGGGTGCCGGGTACGCGTACGCGTAGAACGCCGCTTGCGGGTGGCGGTGGTCACCGGGCCACCAGCCGACCGCGACTTCCTGGCTGTCCATCGCGTTGCGCATGATGAACTCCTGCGACGGCGGCGCGGCAGGCAAGCCGGAGAACAGGCTTACCGCCAGGTCAAACGACCCCCACCAGGCGTTCACCGGCGTTGATCGGCCGCGGTATGGCGCGCGGTAGGCAGCGAGCACCAGCGCGGCCTGCGTGGCCGCGGCGAAATAGTCCGCCACCTGGCCAGTGTCGTAGGTGGCGTGCTCGTTGTCCTCGTCAAGCGGCACCGACCAGGGCACCTCCTGCGGAGTCGGGTCGATGTGCACCGGCCCCGCGATGTCAGCGATAGCCCCGAGCAGCTCGCGGGTCACGGTGCCGACCGGCCGGTCAGGGGTCAGCGGAATCCGCGCCAGCTGGCCGTCGCTGTGCTCGGCCACCACCTCGTGTGACCTGAGGTCAAGTGCGACTACCAGCGACCCGCCGCCGCCAGGGGCGGGCATCGTTGAGGTCTCCCAGCCCCGCGCGGTCAGCCGAAGGGCCGCGTGCTGCAGCTGCGGCTCTGGCGGTGCGAGCTTCACCGCGATCTTGCCGAGAACCTGGGTGTGGGCGTGCAGGGTGTCGCAGGTCGGGCTCCAGTCCTGGTACGACACCGACGGCCAGCGATCGGACATGGCTCGACGCTAGTAGCTGGCCGCTGACGGGCTCCACCCGGCGCACCGCCCTGCCTGGAAGGCGAGTTTTGTCCTAGGTCGCAAGTGTGCCGACGAGCACCGCCTTGATCGTGTGCATCTTGTTCTCCGACTGGTCGAAGACGATCGAGTTCTTCGACTCGAATACCTGCTCGGTGACCTCGGCCCCGTCGAGGCCGAACTGCTCGTGCAGCCGGGCGCCGACCTTCGTGTCGCGGTTATGTATGGAAGGCAGGCAGTGCATGAACTTGGTGTCAGCGCGCCCGGTCGAGGCCATGAGCTGCTCGGTTACCCGGTACGGCAGCAGGTCGGCGACCCGGCTCGCCCACTGGCTGTCCGGTTCGCCCATGCTGAGCCACACGTCGGTGTAGATGTAGTCCGCGCCGCGCACGCCAGCGGTCACGTCGTCGGTCACCAGCACGCGGGCGCCGCTGACCGCCGCCGCCTCCTGGGCCGCGGCCACGACATCGGTCGGCGGCCGCAGGCTGGCCGGCGCGGCGATGCGCACATCCATCCCCAGCACAGCCCCGGTGACCAGCAAAGACCTTGCCACGTTGTTCCTGCCGTCGCCCGCGAAGCAATACGCGATGTCCTCGAGCGCGCCGTCGTAGTGCTCGGTCATCGTGAGGATGTCGGCCAGGCTCTGGGTTGGGTGCCATTGATCGCTGAGCGCGTTCCACACCGGCACCCCAGCGTGATCAGCGAGTTCGGTGACTGCCGATTGATCAAAGCCGCGGAAAGCAATCCCGTCGTACATGCCGCCGAGCACGCGCGCGGTATCGGCGATGGACTCCTCGGCGCCGACGTGCGAGCCGGTCGGGCCGAGGTAGGTGACGTGTGCGCCCTGGTCGTAGGCGGCCACCTCGAACGCGCAGCGAGTGCGGGTCGAGTTCTTCTCGAACAGCAGGGCGATGCTGCGGCCGGTGAGCAGCGGCCGCTCGGTGCCGCCCCGCTTGGCGGTCTTCAGCTTCGCGGCGAGCATGATCAGGTCGGTGAAGCGCTGCTTGGTCATCTCGGTGTCGGCAAGCAGCGAGCCCGAGTGGCGGGGCGAGGTCATACCTGCGACCTTCCTTTCTGTGCGGGAACTGGGTCCCGGCGCAATGGGCAGCACAGGCAGCGCGAGCCGCCGCGGCCGCGGCCAAGTTCGCTGCCGTCGATGGTGACTACCTCCATGCCGTGGCGGACGAGCATGCTGTTCGTGACGACGTTGCGGTCATACCCAACCACCACGCCAGGCGCGATCGCGAGGAAGTTGTCCGCGTCGTCCCACTGTTCGCGTTCGGCTGACCTGGCGTCATCGTCGGCCATCAGGATGCGGACGCCGCCGGTTCCCACGGCCAGATCAAGCGCCCGGTCGAGTCCGATGTGCGGCACCACGTCGACTCCTCCGGCTTGACCGGCCCGCTCGGTGAGCTGCCACCAGCGCAGGTGCTCCCAGTCAAGGTAGGGATAGGCGACAAAGGTTCCCGTGTCGACCATCGTCAGCACCGTGTCCAGGTGCATCTGCGACCTCGACTTCGGCAGCTCGATCGCGATGACCAGGTGCGCCTGCCCGGTCTCGAACAGGCGGCCAGCCAGCACCTCGACTCCCATAGGCGAGGTGCGCTCGCCCATTCCGGCGAGCACGACACCCGGCGCGACCACCGCGATGTCGCCGCCTTCGAGCGTCGCCGGCGAGTGATCGAGATCGTCGTCACCGTCGTACACGTAATAGTCGCCGTCACGCAGCCGCGGATGGTACCTGTACACGGTCCTGGTGTTGATCGACTCCCTGGTCCTGGCCGGCTTGGCCATCGGGTTGATCGACAGGCCCGACCCGATCCAGGCGGCGTTGTCGCGCTGGAACATCGTGTTGGGCAGCGGCGCAAGCACGAAGTCGTCGTCGGCCAGGGTCGCCCAGGTCAGTGTTGTCCAGGCCCGGCCCGGCCTACCAGGACCGGCGAGTTCGGACTTGGTGACGCCGCCGATCAGGTAGTCGGCCAGGGTGACCGGATCGGTGTCGGCGAACAGCCTGGCCAGCTCACCTGCCAACCATGGGCCGAACCTTGCCGGTGTGCAGATGTGCTCGGTGACGAACTCCCGGCCACCAGGTGCCTCGATAGCCTCGGCCAGCAGGTCTCCGAAAAGGTGAACGGTGACACCGCGGGCGCGCAGCGCCTCGGCGAACACGTCATGCTGCAGCCTGGCCTTGCTGCCCCACAGCACATCGTCGAACAGCAGGTCGGCGACGTTGCTGGGGGTCAGCCGGTCAAGTTCGCGGCCAGGCCGGTGCACGATCACCTCGCGCAGCGGGCCGATTTCCGAGTCGATGCCCACGCTGACGCTAGAGGTCACCTGGCTGGCCCCTTCTGTGACGGTTCAGCTAATCTACCGAAACGCCGGCCGGCGGGGAGTCGAGGCAGCAGTGCAGCGCCGGCGTGGACACCAGCGGTGCCGCAGGGACTTCCGGCCTGACCGGGTTGCGTATGGCGAGCCCGGCGACCACGGCACCGAATACGCAAAGACCCGCGGAGATGAACGACGCCATGCGGAATCCGGCCGAGAACGCCTCGGGGTGCAGGTAGGACGCGCCTGACAAGCCGGCCGCGGCTGGCAGCACGGCGACGGCGATCAGGCCGGCGGCGCGGGCGACGTCGTTGTTGATCGCCGAGGCTGTCCCGGCGTGCTCGGCCGAGACGGCGCCGAGCACGGTTGATGTCAGCGGTGCCACATTGATCGCCAGGCCGAACCCGAACACCACCACGGCTGGCAGTACCTCGGTGAGGTAATCGCCTGAGGGTCCGATCCTGGCGAACAGCGCCAGGCCAGCGGCGATCACCAGCGGGCCGACGGTCATCTGCAGCCGCGGCCCGATCCTCGCAGCTAGGTCACCAGACCTGGCGGAGAGCGCCAGCATGATCGCAGTGACCGGGAGCAGCGAGATGCCTGCTTCAAGCGCGGTGTAGCCGGAGACCTGAATGAGCTGGATCGGCAGCAAGAACAGCGCGCCGCTGAGGGCTGCGTAGACCACGAACGTCGCGACGTTCGCCGCGCTGAACTGGCTCGATCTGAACATGCTGAGCGGCATCACCGGCTGCTCGGCGCGGCGCTCCCACCAGATGAACGCGGCCAGCAGCGCCACCCCCACGATCAGCGCGGTCAGCGGGAGCGGACTGGTCCAGCCCTTGATCGGCGCCTCGATCAAGCCGTAGGTCAGGCCGATCAGGCCGACTGTGACGAGCGCGCCTCCAGCGAAGTCCACCCGCCCGGTCGCTCGCATGTCGCGTGACTCCGGCACGTGCCGTAGCGAAACCGCGACAACAAGCGCGGCGATCGGCACGTTGATCGCGAAGATCAGCCGCCAGGACACAGCCTGGATCAGCCATCCGCCGATGAACGGCCCGATCGCGGCGCCCACGCCGGCGAAGCCCGACCAGGCGCCGATCGCCTTGCCGCGATCGCTGGGCACGAAGGACGCCTCGATGATCGCCAGGCTCCCCGGCATCAGCAACGCCGCGCCAACGCCCTGCAACGCCCTGGCCCCGATCAGCATCGCTGAGTTGAGCGCGACTCCGCACAGCAGCGAGGCAAGCGCGAACCAGATCACCCCGATGACGAACACCCGCTTGCGGCCGTAGCGGTCACCGAGCGCGCCGGCGAACAACAGCAGGCCGGCCAGCGTCAGCGTGTACGCCGTGACCACCCACTGCAAGGCAGCGAGGTTGGCGTTGAAGTCTTTGCCGATGGCGGGCAACGCGATGCCGACCACCGTGGCGTCGATCGTGGCCATCGCCGAGCCAAGCACCGTGGCGAATAGCACCCAGCGCCCTGGCCCACTCCTGTAGGTCAGCGAAGGGCCTTCTGCCGCGGGCTGTCCGTCGCCGGGGGTGCTCACGGTTGCCTCCTGACGTCTGCGCCGAGTTTATGCCGCCTGACTTCATAGAGAAGTACCGCAGCGGCCGCGGCGACGTTGAGCGACTCGGCCGTCCCGGTCATCGGGATCCTGATCCGCCCGTCGGCGCTGGCCAGCAGCTCGGCGGGCAAGCCCTCGCCTTCGCTGCCAAGCAGGACCGCGAGTGGCGGGCGGTAACTCGCGTCCCAGTGCGCGACGTCGGCCTGCCCGGACGCGGCGAGCACCTCGACACCGTTCTCGCCTGCCCACGTCAGGAAGGATTCGGGAGCAGGTACATGGACCACCTTGATCGCGAAGAGCGAACCCATGCTCGCCTTGACCGCGATCGGCGCGTAGGGGTCGGTGGTGTCGCCGATCAGGATTACTCCCGCGCCGCCGACCGCGTCGGCTGTCCTGATGATCGTGCCGAGGTTGCCCGGATTGCCGATGCGGTGCAGGGCCACGAACACCGAGTCAGGACCTGGGCTTAGGTCGGCCAGGGCCCGCTGCCTTGACCGCACGACGGCGACCAGCCCGGCCTGGCCCTCCCTGCTGGACAGCCGCTGGAACAGCTCGTGGCTGGCCCGCGCGACCCGGACGCCGCGTGCTTCCTGCTCGGCGACCATTGCCGCGGCGGCCGAGTCCGGGCGGAGATCGGGATCGGCCACAAGCGCCTCGATCTCCCAGCCCGCGGTGACCGCACGCCAGACCGGCTGGATCCCTTCGACGACGAACGCGCCTTGCTCGCGGCGGTACTTGCGGTTAGCGAGCAGCCTGATCCGCTTGACGAGCGGATTGGCGGCTGAGCTGATCGTCTCGGCCATACCACCGCATCCTGCCGCCTCGCGAGCCGATCCGCCTTACATCGGGGGTTCCGGGGGGTCGCCCCCCGGGCCAGCACCGCTACAGATGGCAGGCGGCTGCTACGGCGACTGCCGCGCCTTCCCTGACGGATGCTGCCGGGATGCCGGGGCGCTCGAAGTCGTTCATGTAAATGTCGGCGGCCTGGGTCGCGCTGGTGGCCGCGTTGAGCGCGGGTATGTACTGCGACCACTGCTGGTTGTAGGTCAGCAGTGCGTTGAGCTGAGTCCGCAGGTCAGCCGCTGGGTTGCCGGTGACCATGCCCGCAGGCAGCGGCGTCCAGCCGATCAGCCCTCCGCCGCCGGTTCCGACCGACTCCGGGTTGCCCGTGGACTCCCTGAAGATGTTCCCCGCGATGCCGGCCGCCGCGAGGCCGGTGTACCCGTGCTTCATCAGGAACTTGACGATGGCCTCGTAGTTCTCGGGCAGCATGCCGCTCGAACCTGAGCAGGTCACCGTCACGCGGTGGGACTTGCGCGGCGACCGGTCGGCAGATGGCCTGGCGGACGGGTTGGACTTGCCGCCTGGATGGCTGTTGCCGCTCGCCTGGCCGTGTTTGGCTGGCGCATTCTTCGCTGTGCGTGAGTGGAGTGCGTTGCTGCGGCCGTTGCCCCCGGCCGCTGCTTGATTGGAAAGGCCTCGGTCCGCCGTGGCTATATCGCTTGCCATTGACGTGGGCGATGTGGCCCAGTGGTAGATGTTCGGCGCCGTTGCCAGCGCTACGGCCAGTACAACCGCCGGGACCACCCGTTTGGCTGCTTTCGCCAGGCGCGAGGGCGCGGCGTGCCGCCCAGCCCGATGGAACTTACGCTTCCTGACGTGTGCGCCTGCTGGGCTCAAGAACCTGCCTTACGCCGATCCACGCCCAGTTACGCAGCCAAAACTTCGCCTCTCGCCAGGCCTGCCATGTTCGTGCTCTATCTGGCTCGTATGGCCAGAAGGCGCGAATCACGCTACCGGTCGTAAACCGACTAATCGTCTAAACAGGCAGGAATAGTCCAGAGTGACTATGAACTTCGCGGAGGATGCTTAGCAGGTCGTGACGGGTGTACGGCGTCCGAACTCGCACGCACGGATCCCTTACGGCGACGCGGTTCCGGGTCCGCGACCATGCCGCGGACCACGCGTGAAGGCACTAACCCGTCACCGTAGACCAACGCACGCAAATGACCCGTTCGGGCTATGCGGCCAGCCCCGGGCCTGGCGCCCGTTACAGCTTGACCTTGAAGGTCCAGCGGTAGGTGATCTTGGCGCCGTCATAGACGGTGACGTGATAGCTGCCCGGCTTCAGGTCGCCGCTCGGGAACAGCAGCACCGCGTGATCGCCTACAAGGATGGCCTTGCCGGTGGGGCCGTAGACCGGGTCCGTCGAGTGGTAGGTGAACTGGTCGACCAGGCAAAGCGTGCCAGCCAGGGTCCGCTCCACATGGCCGCCAGGTTCGCCGAGCCTCGCGATTAGCTTGCGCGACGGGGTCGCCGGCAGCAGCGCGATCAGCGGCAGGCCGACGGGCTTCTTCCCGGCAGCCTTGGTGAAATGGCAGCTCTGCAGCGGATTGGGCAATTCGCCGCCCGCGTAGCTGGTCAGGTTCGTTGTGACGTTATTGCCGGGGAAAAGGATCGGCTTGGGATCGGCCTTCCCGAAGACGAGGCCGCCGAGCACGTCTAGGCCGGCGTCGCCGTAGCCGTGGGCGAAGGCGACCCGATGCAGTCCATACCGCAGCATCCCGATGCCATGGAATGGAGCGGTCAGCCAGGTGTCGATGTCGCTGAGCGGACCCGAGTCACCGAAAAGCAGGTCGCTACGCGATGCCTCGAGCGCGCCCGACTTGGTGTAGTAAGGGCTCTTCGGGTTCTCGGTGTGGGCGCTGGCATACTGGCCGGTCATGTAGCTGGCCGGGGTCTTGGCCAGGTACCTCAGGTGGTTGACGATGCCCTTGTCCCAGGTCGTGTTGTCGGTGACCGGCTTCAGCCCGGCGCCGACCCGGTAGTAGTTGATCTCCTGGAGCCAGGTACGCGCCTTAGCCGGGGCGGCTGACGCCGTCGCGGATGTTCCGATGGCGGCTGCCAGGCAAAGAGCCGGTGCCCAGGCGGCCGCCACCGTCATCCGGCGCCACCGGTTAACCACGGTGCTGGCTAACCACGGGCTAGGGCGCCCATCGGGTCCCACGCGGGCAGCACGATCGGCGGGGTGCCGAGTGCCTCGCGCAGCGACTCGGGCAGCGCCTCTCGCCTCGCGGCGATCTCGAAGACGTACTCGTCGAACCACGAGTCGTTCATCGTGTAGAAGCCGTCCTTGCCCTTGTCAGAGCCCCAGCTATTCTCGACCCGCCACTTCCGCGTGGTGCCGTCGAGCACGTCGACGCCGGTGAACAGCATCGCGTGCGTCATCAGCGTCTCGCCGTACAGCAGCCGGTCCGACTTGTCCAGGGTGAACTCGGTGTCGTAGACGGCAGGCAGGTCAAACAGGTGGGCGTCCCACAGGCCGAATTCGTTGCTCATCATCTGGCCGACGTCACAGCCGAACCACACCGGCTCGCCTTGAGCCATGGCACCGGCTGCGATGTCCTTGATCAGCGACATGTCGACATTGAGGTAGGTGACTCGCGGACCGCCGACCACGTTGCCGAGATACTCGACGGTGAATGTGCGGCCGACTGGGCTTGACGGGCGCGGGTCGTGCACCAGGCACACGTAATCATCGAGCGGCAGGTCCACGTACCTGGCGGCGAACTCCTGCGGGGTGATCATCCCGTCGCGGTGGAAGTCGCGGTCCTTGTCGGTCCA
>Ga0126381_100007982_pt1 | contig 11815 bp, 9 predicted proteins | sample PanSoiMetPlot_28_FD_96465 | JGI IMG/M metagenome (GOLD analysis project Ga0126381, IMG submission 96465) | Tropical forest soil microbial communities from Panama - MetaG Plot_28 | ecosystem: Environmental > Terrestrial > Soil > Tropical forest > Bulk soil | place: Panama | collected 2016-02-17
AGCAGCGCCAACACGAGAGCCGTAATAGTTTTCATGCAAAGAGGCCTCGAATTTACGTTAGTTCTACGGCGTCTGCGACCTTCACGAGCGCTCTTATGGCGTCTATCGGACGTAGACGCGTTCGACGCGCTGGCTGACAGCGCAGAGCAGGTCGGAGGTGACGGTGCCGATGCTGCGCGCCACGCGGTTGGCGAGGAGCACGTTGCCGCTCGCGTCCGTGCCGTAGAGCGTGGCGACGTCGCCGACTTCCACGCCTTCGATGTCGGTCACATCAATCATGGCGACGTCCATCGAGATGATGCCCACGATGGGCGCGAGCTTGCCGCGCACCAGCACACTGCCGCGATTGCCGAGCGAGCGGTGGATGCCGTCGCCGTAACCCGCGGCCAGCACGCCAATGAGCGAAGGCCGCTTGGGCACAAATGTGGCGTCATAGCCGACACCCGCGCCTGCAGGAACGCGCCGCAAATGGATGATTTTCGTGCGCAGGCTCATCACCGGCTTCAGCGGCAGGACCTTCTCCGCCTCGTCGCGCTTTTCCGCGGGGTCGTAGCCGGGATGGTAGCCGTAGAGAATCGCGCCGGGGCGCACCATGTCCGCCCAGGTTTCCGGGCGCGAGACGATGGCGGCGCTGTTGGCGAGGTGCACGAGGCCGGGGTCGATGCCGAGGGCGCGCAGGCGGTCGAGCGCGGCGTAGAAGCATTCTTCTTGCTCGCGCGTTTGCTTGCCGACCGGCGTGTCCGTAAAGACTCCTGAAGACGCGAAGTGGGAAAAAACGCCGGTAAGCCGCAGGTGCTTGCACTTCGCGAGCTGGCGCGCGAAGCATTCGACGTCCGTCGGGGAAATGCCCAGGCGGTTCATGCCGGTGTCGATTTTCAGGTGAAAGGTGGCACGTTTTTGCGAGCCGAATTCGGAGTTGCGGGTCTTGCGACCCGCATGCCGGTCTAAAGACCGGCCACTAAGAAGGCGGGCGGCGGCGCTTTCGAGTAACGGTAACTGATCGCAGCGATGGACCGCCGGAGTGAGGTCGTATTCGATCAGGCCGGCTTCTTCGCCGGGGACGAATCCTGTCAGCACAAGGATCGGCGCGCGCGCGCCGTTTTCGCGCACCGCGATGCCTTCGTCGGTGCAAGTGACGCCGAACCAGTCTGAGCCCGCCTTTTCGAGCGCCTTGGCGACTTGCGGGCCGCCGTGGCCGTAACCGTTGCCCTTCACGATGGACAGGATTTTCCGCGGCGTTTTGCGCTTCTCGTTCGCGGGATTGACGAGCTTTTTGATGGCTTCAAGGTTGTACGCGAGCGCGCCTAGTGAAACTTCCGCCCAAACCGGCCTGCGCGCTTCACGGTAGGCTTTGTTGCCCGCCTTACGTGCCTCACTGCGGGGATTTTTCTGTTTGCTTGGCATGTGCCTTCCGAAAAACTCAATTTTACGACAAGCGCGTTGCGCCGCCAGACGGTCACTTTGGCCCGCGCGCGCAAGAGACAACACCGGCGAAAAGTGCACACGAAGGGCCGAAGGCTTGGGCGACCGGTGCGCTTGTGGGCATCCGAATAAAAGTGCGGCCTAAGTCCTGATTCTCTATGAGATTACGGGCTTAACCGTTTGGTCTCCGAGAGGTCTTGAAAAAGGGCCAACCTCGCACTGCGTGGCTAGGCACCCACGCTGTGGCTTGCTTACCGCAGCAGAGCAAAAGTTACATCTGGCCGAGAGAGCGTGGCAGACAGCGTATACTCGCGCTAAGTCATTTCGGTAGGCTTGTAAGCGGGGAGACTCGTGGGCAAGTTAATCATAGTTCTCATCGTCCTGCTGTCAGGGTGGATCACGAATCTCCAGCTGCGGCGTAGGGCCAGAAAAGCTCTGTGGGAAGAAACCTCAGCGACTCCGAACTTACCTCTATAAACACCTGGATGGATGTCGAAGAAGCGGAAAGGCGCAAGCCACTCGGGTAGCAAGTGAGAAGCTCGACTCCACAGATCCATGCTAGGAATTACATTTCGTCTGGGGCGAAGGAGGAGAAGGCGTCTGGCGCGGCTTCCTCGAAGCGCGTGAAGCGGCTGCGGAAAACGAATTTCACCATGTCCGTGGGACCGTTGCGCTGCTTGGCGATGCGCAGCTCAGTCTCTTCGCGCTCTTCGGGAGTGGCGCCGGCTTTGAAGAAGTGCGGGCGGTAGATGAACATCACCACGTCGGCGTCCTGCTCGATGGCGCCCGACTCGCGCAAATCGGAAAGCTGCGGGCCGCGCTCGTCGCGCTCCGGCGCGCGCGTGAGCTGGCTGAGCACGAGCACGGGAATCTGCAGCTCTTTGGCGAGGCCCTTCAAGCCGCGCGAAATGCTGGCCACTTCTTCCTGGCGGTTGCCAAAGCGGCCGCGCGCGGTGATGAGCTGGAGATAGTCCACGATCAGCATGGACATGCCTTTGTCGCGCTTCAGTCGGCGGGCCTTCGCGCCAATCTCGAGCACGCTGATCGAGCCGGAGTCGTCGATCCACAGCGGCGCAGAAGAAATCGTTCCCAGCGCTTCGGTCATCCGCCGCCAGTCTTCGCGGTTCAAATGCCCGGTGCGAAATTTGTGGGCGTCAATCTGCGCGACTGACGCCACTAGGCGCTGCAGCAGTGATTCCTTGGACATTTCCAGGCTGAACATGGCGACCGGATGGCCGCCGCGAATGGCGATGTTCTCCATCAGGTTCAACGCCAGCGCCGTTTTTCCTTGCGAAGGGCGCGCGGCCAGAATGAGCAATTCGGAAGGCTGCAGGCCTGAGGTGAGCTTGTCCAGTTCGGTGTAGCCGGTGGGAACGCCGGTGACGCTCTTGCCTTCTTTGAAGATTTTCTCGAGACGCTCGAAATTGTCGCGAACGATGTCCTTGACGGGGATCAGGCCCGCGCGGATGCGGTCTTCGGCAATCGCGAAAATTTGCGACTCGGCGCCGTCGAGAATGGCGTCGGCGCCGTCTTCTCCTTCGAACGCGCGTTGCTGGATGTCGTGCGTGGTGCGAATCAGGTTGCGCAGGATGGCTTTTTCTTTGACGATGCGCGCGTAATGCTCGATGTTGGAGACGCGCGGCATGCCATCGGCCAGCGAAGCAAGGTAAGGCGCGCCGCCGGACGCCTCGAGTTCGCCCTTGCGGTGCAGTTCGTCGGTCAGCGTGACCAGATCGATGGCTTGCTGGCTCTCGCCGAGCTGGATCATGTGTGAGAAAACGCGGCGGTGCTGGTCGAGGAAGAAATCTTCGGGGCGCAGCGTCTCGATGGCGGCGTTCAGCGCGTGATTGTCGAGGATGATGGCGCCGAGGACGGAGCGTTCCGCGTCCAAATTATTCGGCAACGGCTTTTCGAGGGTGGTTTCAGCTGCCATGACTTTTAGGTATTGGCGGATGATTCGCCTTTTGTTCGCCTAATTACATCACACGTATTTTGCAAGCGCAAGCCCGGTTTTCAGACAGGGCGCTTTAACAATCTTCAGGTGGCGAGGGTTGGGCTTGCCGGAAGACAGGCAGGCTGGGCTCGTCCAAATCCTGTTTGACTGTACTGAATCGTTTGCGCATTGTGCGCGGCAGCGTGAAGCACGTCAACCGGAGTTTCTGTGCACGGCTGTGCAAGGCTTCGGAAATTTCGGAAAACTTTTTTGCACCAAAAAGATGCACGGTCCCTCAGCGCCCCGTCACAAGAAATTCAATGCGGCTTACGGTGGGGCGGCGCAACATCGAGAGAATTTGAAAGGGGTGCTTGAAAGCAACTGACCCGACCTCTGGGATCGGCGTAAAAGTGATATGGTCTAGGACAAGGAGAAACGGTCACATGTTGCTGCGTCATAGAAAATCCGCAGCCGCTGGGACAACCAACAAAACTCAAATCTAATAGTTGGCCCGTCCTTCCTTCCAACGATTCCCCAAGCGCCAACAGAATCGCTGCCTTGAACTTGAACATCATAAGTGACACGAAATGCGCGGCTTTCCGAATAAGCTTTGAGAGCACACTCCGTGGCCTTGTTGGGGTCTTGCCCGACCATGACTCGGCCGCAACTTGTGCTGGAGAATCCGGCCAGATAGCGACTCCTCCAATCCATCCCATCCCCGGTTATGTGCCGGAGGCGGGCACTGAACCCAGGCGAATCGAGCACGACAAGGAGCACCAAGAATAGAAGCGCGGCAACTACCTTGTGACGGAACTGACGCCACCAAGGTTCGCGGATGTGGTCCACCACCAACGCTCCTCGCGAGGGGCTTGCTCGGCTTTGTCAGGATTCTTTTTCGACGGCAAGTTTGATTTGCGCGGTGACGTCGCGGAAGACCTTGACGGTCACTTGCGATTCGCCGATGATTTTGATCGGTTCGACGAGTTGCACCTGGCGCTTGTCGATCTTGAAGCCTTGCGCCCCAAGCCCTTCGGCAATGTCGGCGGTAGTCACGGAGCCGAACATCTGATCGTTCTCGCCGGTCTTGCGTGTGAATTTCAGCGCCACGCCGTTGAGCAATTCGGCTTGCTTCTGGGCAGCTTCGAGCTCCGTGGCGGTCTTCTTAGCCAGCGACGCGCGAATGCGCTCGATGGCTTTCAAGTTGCCCGCAGTCGCCTCCACCGCGAGCTTGCGCGGCAGCAAGAAATTGCGCGCATAGCCGGGCTTGACGGTCACCACATCACCGCGATGCCCCAACTTATCGATGTCTTCCTGAAGAATGATTTGCATCTTTTCTCTCTAAGCTCCTATTTCGTACTCCAGTGCGAAGGACCTCTCGTTTTCTCAAAAAGCCAAAAAGCAGATTCCTCGTCGCTGCGCTCCTCAGAATGACACGTTCACTTCATCTGGCGAGGTTTCAAAACCAAAAGCAGACCCCTCGCCAGGCTCGGGATGACACCTGAAGACCAACCCATCAAGCCTTGGGCGCTTCCGGTGCCGGAGTTGGATGCGTGCCAGCCGGCGGATGCGCTGGCGCAGAAGGATGCGCGCCGTGCGCGCCGGGAGTCACCACGCGAGGCGCCTGGGTGCCCGCGGCACTGCCCGAAAACGGCAGCAGAGCGATGTTGCGCGCGCGCTTGATTGCCACGCCCAATCCGCGCTGGTGCCGCGCGCAAACGCCAGTCATGCGCCGAGGCAGAATCTTGCCGCGCTCCTGCACGAACTGTGACAGAATGTCCGCCCGCTTGTAGTCGATGAAATCAATCTTCTCGACGCAAAACTTGCACACTTTCTTTTTACGGAAATACTGGCGCTTTCCGCGGGGACGCCCGCCAGGACCTCCTGGTCCGCCCGGACCGCCTTCGCGGCGCCCACCACCGGGCCCGCCTTCCCTGCGCGGACCTCCGCCGCCGGGACCGCTTTCGTGCCGCGGAGCCCCGCCGCCACCTGGCGCTGCTGCTGGTTTCTGATCTTCTGGCATACCTACCACCCTTCTGAGTTCTTAGTCGTAAGCTCTAAGTTTTACAATCGCCAGTCACTACCAATTCTTCGCCGCAACCCGCGCCGTGACTGAGTGCGCGGCAAGCAATACTAATTTGTGGCCGTAGCCTGCTCCTGTGGCGCTGCTGGAGGCGCAGCGGCGCGGCGCGGACGTCGCGCGGCGCGCCTCTCGCGCTTCAGCGAAAGCTTCTTCTGGCGCTTCAAATCCTCATCGAGGCGCACCGTCTGGTACTTGATCACTGCATCTTGCACGCGCAGGCGGCGCTCAAGTTCAGCAATCAGCTCGCCGTGCGTGGTGCGAATCTCCTGGTGCACGTAGATGCCTTCGCGGTGCTTGTGGACGCGGTAGGCGAGCTTGCGCGTGCCCCACTGCTCGGTCTTTTCGATCTTGCCGCCCTTTTCCGCGCAAGCGTGCTCGACCACGCCGAGAATCTTCTTGATCTCGTCTTCCGGCGTGGCGGGCCGGACGATGAAAACCAAGTCGTAATAACGTTCTTCCATGTTGACCTCTTTTCCTCTCAACCGTTTTGCGACCGCAGCTCAGTGCAATCCGCGACCGACAAATTCTTCTCTATCGATCCCCTATCCTCATCCTTCAGGGGCTAAAGGCCTCTCGTAACTAGGCGCTTTACGCGGGGGCTGAAGCCCCCGCCTCCTAACGGCGCGTCTTTTTCAACACCTACCAAGCCCGCGCTCAAGGTGCCCGCCTGCCCTTCGCTTCGCTCAGGGTAAGAAGGCTACGTTTCTTCTGGCGGCTCGGTCGGCTTGCGGCGGTTGTATTTCGTCATTGCCGCGTCCAGGCCCTGCGTCAAAATCACTTCTACGGCGTCGCCAGCCTCAGCAATCATCTCGGACGCTACTTCCAATTCCGCTTTCTTCATGGGCCGCAGAACGTGCTCTCTGCGGCTGCTGAGCGGATGCTCAGGGCCGCAGCCGAGCCGCAGCCTTGCGAATTTCTGCGTGCCAACGGCGTTGATCACCGACTTCGCGCCATTGTGGCTTCCCGCGCTGCCGTCCGGATGAATGCGAATCATACCCAACGGCAGTTGCACTTCGTCCCACATCGCCAGCATTGCGTCCACATCCAGCTCGTACTTCGCGAGCAGCTCTCTCACCGAGACGCCGCTCAGGTTCATGTACGTCTGCGGCTTGGCCAAGACCACTTCTTCTCCCGCGACCTTGCCACGACCTACGAGCGCCTTACCTTCGGGTCGCTCGACGCGAATCCCGTTGCGATTCGCCAACTCGTCGACAACCATGAATCCCAGGTTATGCGGCGTCCACTGGTACTCCGGATCGGGATTCCCAAGTCCGACGATGAGCCGCATGGCGTATTAATGCGCCCGGCGACATACAGCGACCAGCACTCCGCCGGTGACTGTTGACTGGTGATGCGTGACTGGTGGAAAGAACATAGAATCCAGCGAACCCAGTCTTTACTTCTTTTCTTTCTTTTCGGGCTTCTCGGATTTCTCGGCCTTGGCTTCCGCTCCCTCCGCGCCTTCTTCGCCTTCCACTTCTTTCTTGCCCTTCTTGATGACTTCCGGCTCGGCCGGGGCTGCGCCCTCCGCTGCGACAGCTTCCGCAGGCTTCTCTTCTTCGACCTTGAGAGCAACGACGTGCGCAATCACGCGCTCGGGCTCGGTAAGAAGTTTTATCTTTGATGCGTCAATCGGCAGATCACCCACGCGCAACTGTTTGCCAAGCATCAGTTCGCTGACATCCATGCGGTACTCTGTCGGAATGTCGCTCGGCAGGCATTCGACTTCCACTTCACGAGTGACGACCTCAAACACGCCGCCCTGAACCTTCACGCCGGCCGGCTCGCCGAACGTGTGGACGGGCACTTTCACTTTCATGCGCACATCCATCGCGATGCGCATGAGGTCCACGTGCAACAGCGTTCCCGTGATCGGATCGACCAGCCAATCTTTTACGATGGCCGGTTCAGACTTGCCGCCCAAGCTCACCTGAAAGAGTGTGTTATGCCCTGTAGGCGAGCGCAGAATGGCGCTCACCTGCTTGGCGTTCACGGCCAGCGTGATCGGTCCGGCCTTGCCGCCGTACAAAACTGCGGGAACTTTGCCGGTCTGGCGAAGCCGCCGGGCTTCGTTCTTGCCGCGAGTGTCGCGGGGAGCGCTTTCTACAACGATTTGGTCTGCCTTCTGTGCCATGGCCTTCTTCCCTTCTCCAAACTCTCAAACTTACCGTCTCATTCCCCTTGCAACTTCAGGGGCTAAAAGCCCCTTTTGTATCGAACCTTTTGCGCAGGGGGCTAAAGCCCCTGCCTCCTAACCGCCGGCGTTTCAACATGATCCTAAATAAACAGCTCGCTGATCGAAGTTTCTTCGTGAATCGAGCGAATGCCGCGCGCAAGCAGGTCCGCAACGCTCAAGACCCTGATCTTCCCCATCTTCTTGGCCGCTTCGGTCAGGGGCACGGAATCCGTTGCTACCACTTCGCAGATCTTCGATTTCTGAAGCCGTTCGACCGCAGGGCCGGAAAGGACCGCGTGCGTGCACGCTGCGTAAACCTGCGTGGCGCCTTCGCGCAGCAATGCATCAGCGGTCTTCACCAGCGTTCCCGCGGTGTCAATAATGTCGTCCACTACGAGCGCGCTGCGGCCGCGCACGTCACCGATGAGGTTCATCACTTCGCTCACGTCCACGTCCACGCGCCTTTTGTCCACGATGGCCAGCGGCGCATCGAGCTTCTTCGCAAAAAACCGGGCGCGCTCCACGCCACCCGCATCGGGCGAAACCACCGTCAGATTCGGCAACTTTAAATGCCGAAAGTATTCAACCAGCACCGGCGAGCCGTACAAATGATCCACCGGGACGTCGAAGTAACCCTGAATCTGCGGCGCGTGCAAATCCAAAGTCAGCGCGCGACTCGCGCCCGCAGTTTCCAGCAAATCCGCCACGAGCTTCGCGGAGATCGGGACGCGCGGCTTGTCTTTGCGGTCCTGCCGCGCGTAGCAGTAGTACGGCAACACCGCGGTAATGCGCCAAGCCGACGCGCGCTTGAATGCGTCAATCATCAGCAACAGCTCGAGCAGGTGGTTATCCACCGGGTGATGGCACGGCTGCACGACGAAGACGTCTGCGCCGCGGACGTTTTCCAGAATCTGGAAATAAATCTCGCCATCACTGAACCGGCCCAGCAGTGCCTTGCCCAGCGGAACATCCAAGTGTTTGCAGATGCTTTCCGCGAGCACGGGGTTCGCCGTGCCGGAAAAAATCTTAAACCGGTCGTCATTCACAGCGAGTTCTCTCCCAATCAACTTCTGAAAATTCGGATGTGTAGCCGTTTGATCGAAGTTGAAAGTCGAAAGTTAACGGTCGAAAGAAGATACCGGCTTTGGGGAAGCCAGAGCACTACTTATCATCCCCGCCATTCTTCTTCAACTTTTAACTTTAAACTGTCGACTGTGAACCTCTCGGGAGACGCTGAAGAAGATTCCACTTCGCGCATACGCGCCTTTATCGAGCGATGCGCATCCCACGAGCGTACCTGTCGCGCGAGAGTGTCTCGCAAACGAAGGTCTGATCGTGCGGAAACCCAACAGCGGCTCGGCGCGCCATCGCTGGGCTCGGGAAAATTCCAAACACCGCCGAACCGCTACCCGCCAGCGAGGCTTCTGTTGCTCCTTTTTTGAGCAGGACCCGCTTGATTTGACCAAGCCGGGGATGCCGCCGGAACACCGGCCCCTCAAAATCATTCGAAAGGCCGTTGCCCTGCGCGCTCCAAGATAGAGCACAGAACTGTAAGAGTTTAGGGTCTATTGCAGATTTTGTCAAACCGAGCGCTTTGGCGCTTACCCATCGGAAGGCGTCCGGGGTGGGTACCCGAATCTCCCGCGGAACGACCACGAGAAGATGCAGTTTCGGAACGTCCTGAAGGGGGTAAATCTCGTCACCCCGATTCACTCCTAGGGCCCGCCCGCCGAAAAGGAAGAACGGAACGTCCGCGCCAAGGGAGGCGGCGATTTCCATCATTTGGACAGCAGGCAACTTTCTTTTTTTCAGTTGAAGGTAGCCAAGCATGGCGGCGACGGCGTCACTCGAGCCCCCGCCAAGCCCACCCCCTGCAGGAATTCTTTTTCTCAGCTGGATTTCCACCCCGCCGGTAGTTTTGAGCTTGCGCTTGACCGCATCCACGGCGCGGTACACCAGGTTCTTTTGGATAGGCTCTGAGGCGAGTGAGGCATTTCCTTGAATGGTCAGCGAGATTCCGGGGCGCTTTGACGTTCGGACGCGGAGTTCGTCGTGCAACGAAAGGGTTTGAAAAATCGTGCGCAGCTCGTGGTATCCGTCGGCGCGCTTCCCCAAAATGTCGAGGCGCAGATTGATTTTCGCGAAGGCTGGGATGCGCACTTCAGGCATGCTAAAAGCTTAGCTGAATTGCGAGATTAAAAGCAGATCCCCCAGCAGCAGGCGAGGCAGGAACGTGTCCCGCGGGTCGGGATGACCGTTGGCGGCAAAACAGCGTAAGAGGGCCCGTCTTCATCAACTCTGATTTCAGAATTATGGCTTGTCGTCCGTAGCGGTGGATTTCTGCGCCACGCGATGCTTCGATTGCGAAAGCTTTTTCTCCAGTTCGGCCACTTTCTCGGATTCTACGTCAGCCGGGAGCGATTTGCGCCATTCAGTGAGGGACTTTTCCCATTCTGAGGCGGCCAAATCCTGGCGTCCGCGCTTGGCGTAAACATCGCCCAAGTGCGAATGGATGGTGGGGTCATGGCCCTCGCGCGCGAGTGCTTTCCGAAGGGTCGCTTCGGCGTCTGCCGCCCGATTTTCCTTGAAATAAATCCAGCCCAAGCTATCGAGGTATCCGCCGTTATAAGGCTCTTCTCTTAGTGCGCGCTCGACTAACGCTTGCGCTTCATCCAGGCGGATTCCCAGGTCGCCGAGCATGTAACCATAGTAATTCAGCACCGCCGCGTTCTTGGGATTCACAGCCAGAACTTTTTTGAACTCCTCTTCGGCCTTGTCGAAAAACTTCTGTCGCTCGTAAATGGCGCCGAGGAGGAACCACACCATTTCGTTGTCGCGCGGCTGGCCGGGAAGCACTTCCGCAGCGCGCGCGGATTGTTCGGCTTCTTTGTAGCGGCGGCCGCGTTCGTAAACCTGCGCGATATTCAGGTAGGTGTCGCGATCGTTGGCGTCTCCGTGCAATTGCGCGCGCAGAATTTTTACCGCGTCGTCAGTCTGGGAGTTTTCGCCAAGCAGCAAGGCATAGCTGGTGCGAATTCCTGGGTCGGCAGGATACTTGGCCATCGCCTCCTTGCCAGTTTGCAGCGCCCGCGGCAAGTCCTTGGCCGCGCGATAGGTGTCCATAATCATCATGCGCGCCCGGCGGTCTTCTTCATCACCCAGGTGGCCGAGTTCTTCAAACGTATAAATCGACGCCTGGTAGTTTTGGACTTCGCGATAAAGTTGGCCAAGCTGCTGATACAAAATCGAAAGCGAGCGGCGCCGCGAGGGCATGGTGGCGGCCTCGCCCTTGATTCCGGTCACGGCGTCAGTGAGAACGCGAATGGCATCGTCGTAGCGCCCCTGCGATTCGTACAGCATCCCCTCGTTGTACATGACTTCGAGGCTGCCGGGCGCATATTGGCGCGCCTTGACCAGGTTTTCTTCGGCTTTGTCGAGCTGATGCAGTTCCCGATAGATTTGCGCGATGCGTAGATATACGTCCGAATCGTCGGGCATCAGGTCCGAGAGCTTCTGGTAAACCGCCAGCGCTTCAGAATACTTTTCTTCGGCAAGGAGTGTTTGCCCGAGCCCGCGCTGATGGCTCAGCTCGGAGGGATCCATATCCGCAGCCTTGCGGTAGGCTGTTTCCGCTTTGGGCAGCTCGTGGTTCTGCGTGTAAGCGTCCCCGAGCAAATCCAGGAGAACCGGTGTGGCCGAATGCTCTGTAATCCCTTCGAGCAGCTTTACCGCTTCTTCGGATTTGCCTTCGTCCATCAAAAGCTGCGTCAATTGCTCGATCCCCTGCTCGTTTTCAGGATCGGTTTTCAGGATGCCGCGCAGGACCTGTTCGCTCTTGTCGTGCTCGTTCTTCAACCGGTAAAGCCGTGCGAGCCAGAGCGCGGATTCGGTATCGGTGGGGTCGAGGCGATTGATCTCGCGAAACTGTTCAATGGCCTTGTTGGCGGTTTCGGACTGGCCGTTCCCGGCGTTTACGTCACCGAGGCTGCGCAGATAGATTCTTCCGAGCAGGCGGCGGGACTGGACGTCATTGGGATCACGCTTGAGGATGTCTTTTGCTTCGGTCTCTGCTTCCTTAGTACGCTGAGCCTTCCAGTACATTTCCGCGAGCCGCTCGCCAATGACCGGCGATTTCGGGTCGAGCGCGTAAGCCTTTTTGTAGGCGTCTATTGCCTTGGTGGCGTAGTCCGCGTTGCTGGTGGCT
>Ga0126381_100007983_pt1 | contig 11814 bp, 7 predicted proteins | sample PanSoiMetPlot_28_FD_96465 | JGI IMG/M metagenome (GOLD analysis project Ga0126381, IMG submission 96465) | Tropical forest soil microbial communities from Panama - MetaG Plot_28 | ecosystem: Environmental > Terrestrial > Soil > Tropical forest > Bulk soil | place: Panama | collected 2016-02-17
CCGAAAAACGTTTGCCTTCTCAAGCTTCTGGCTTAGCCCTCCTCCGAGCGAAAAGAGCAACACCTGGACCGGGAAGCGGGAGCTGTTGCGCGCGCAAGGTTTCGGCTTTGTGGTTCTCTACCTAGGCCCAGATAGCCGCGAACTTAAAACTGCATCGGCAAAAGTCAGAGGAACTCGCGACGGAGAGGAGGCCGCGGCCTCCGCGAAAGCGGAAGGCTTCTCTCGAGGGACAATTATATTCTTGGATATTGAAGAAGGCGGACGACTCCCCAACACCTACCATGCCTATCTCGCAGCGTGGTCGGAAGCCCTTAGTCAGGCAGGATTTCGCCCCGGTGCCTATTGCTCAGGCATGCCCGTCAAGGAAGAGCCCCGCGTAACTATCACCACCGCGGACGACATTCGCAATCATGCCGCAGCACGCGACATCTCCATCTGGGCCTTTAACGATGCCTGTCCTCCCTCTCCCGGATGCATGTTTCCAAATGATCCAGCGTCTCCCGCAAAAAGCGGGATCCGCTACGCCGTGGTCTGGCAATTCGCGCAGTCTCCGCGACGCAAAGAATTCACGTTTCGATGCGCTGCAACCTACCATCGGGACGGAAACTGTTATGCGCCCGGGGACTCCGCGCACGCTTGGTTCCTCGATGTGAACACCGCCACTTCGCCCGATCCTTCCGGAGGAGCGAAGTGAACCGTGCGGAAATCATGGTCGCAAAAACCAGAGGGTGGCCGCCCGTCCCCCCGCGGCCGCCGTTTTCTTTGCCGCAACGATAATCTTCGACTTAGATTTGGCCCAGCCCGCCGTCGACGTTGATCTCTTCCCCAGTGATATACGACGCATCTTGCGAGGCCAAAAACGCCACGACGCCGGCAACTTCTTCCGGCTGTCCGAAGCGTTTCATCGGCACCTTCCCCACAATGTCCTTGGCGAATTCATCCACCGCTTCCTTGCGAAGTCCAGTTCTGCCGAAAATCGGCGTTACAATCGGCCCCGGTGCTACCGAGTTCACGCGGATCCCGCGCCCCGCGAGCTCTGCGGCCGCGGTTCGGGCCAGTGACCGCAAAGCGGCTTTTGTAGCGGCGTAGGCGCTCGCGCCCGCTGTGCCTTTGCGGTCGGCAACACTGGTATTCAGAATGATCGATGCGCCGTCATTCAAGAACGGAATGGCCTTCTGCACCGTGAAGTACGCGCCCTTGATGTTGGTGTCGAATTGCTCGTCGAAGAGGCTTTCGGGCGTCTCGGCTAGTGGTGCAAATTTTGCGACACCCGCGTTCACGAACAAGACATCAATCCTTCCAAGCTTCTGCGAAACTTCGGCATACAACTTGTCGACCTCCGAGAGCTTGGACACATCAGCCTGAACCGCGAGGACGCCGTTGCTGATGGTCTTCACGGCTTCGTCCAGTGTTCTCTTGTTGCGGCCCGAGATGGCCACCCGCGCGCCCTCTTCTTGTAGGCGTTTTGCGGTGGCCAGCCCAATGCCGCTGTTCCCGCCGGTAACTACGGCTACTTTTCCTTGCAATCTGTTGGTGCTGCTCATATTGTTCTCCGTTGCTGTTGCGGGTCTACTCGAAAGCACCGCCCATGTCATGCCGGCGTTCGAGATTTCGATAATTAGATGAGTATCGAAGTATAGGGTTACAAATTCTCTGGCGCTTTTTGGACCCGGGGCATCTAATCCACTGGCGGCAGAGCCCGCAATTAGCGAGACTCCGGCCAGTCGCCGGATATCGCAGTCATGAACCGCTCGCAGATCGAGAAAATCTCTAGAGCGCTGGCCGACGAAACACGCCTCCGCATCTTCGAGTCTATCTCGCACCGCGGGCACATGAACTGCGGGGAAATCGTCACCCTAAGAGGGGTCACGCCGGCTACCGTCTCGCACCACCTGAAAATCCTGAGCGAGGCGGGACTCATCCACTGTCGCCGCCAGGGGCAGTTTGTGTACAGTGAGGCGGTGCCGGAAACGGTGAAAAGATTTACGCGCGCGCTTGCGAAAATGGCGCGGGGCAAAAAGTCGCAGAGGTGTTGATTGCAAAACTGGCCGCGGCGGTCCTGATTCGGAGATTGGCCTCCGTCAAGGATTCAGTTAGTGGGATTTCTGGGAAATTTCAAATACGGCAGACGCACGCCCTGATCGGTAATCTGGTCGGCGCGCATAGCTGTAGGCGCCTCGAATCCGATCGTTCCGCCATTCGTAACGTAGTCGTCCTCATCCACTCCGTCGCCGCTAACACCGAGCCCGCCGACCAGCGCGCCGTTGCGATACAGGCCCGCGCTCCCCGGAAAGAAAACAATTCCGCTCTGGTTCGAATTTGTCGCGGCGGCTTGAAATCCTTGCGTGCAGGGATTGGCGACGTCCATCGCATAAAGATTGAAGAATGGCCCCGCGTTCGAGCCGTCAATTCCGGGGGGATAAAGCGGCTGTGCGCCAAAGCCGATCGTGCGGTTCGTCACTGCCGTGCCCAAGGGTACACCGTTCAAGTCGGCGGCAGTTCGTGAAGCGCTATTGAAGTACACCATGTTGCGCGCCTTGGTCACCGCAACATCGATACTAAAGACTGTGGAATCGGGCATGCGCCGCAATCCGATGATGGTTCCATCCAGATCCGCAACCGCGATCACCATTTTCGTTCGTGAACCGATCGGGAGGCGGATCGCCGCGCGCGTGGTGCTCGCCGTCGTTTCCGCATGGTCTAGAATCTGTCCTACGTCTGACGCGCTCAATCCGCCCAGCGGTCCCGCCGCGGGCGCGATCAAGTCGCCTTCGGGCGGTTGCCCCTGGCTGTTTGTTGGCGAGATCAGAAAACTCCCCGTGCCCGCAACCGGCCCGGCGGAAAATCCCGCCGGAAGCGAAGTCTGATTCACGAACGGCAACTCGACTCCCCCGATGAAAACCACGCCGGGGGCAGCTGGTGTTGGCCCGAAACTGTCGGTCGGCCCATTTCGCGCCGCTGTCGATCCGGTGAACGCGGCAAATTCCGCAACGTTCGCATTGCTCGCGGTAGTTACAACGCCGACCCCGCCGATCACTACATTCTTGTAAAAAATCGGCACGCCACCGGGATTCACGGCCGTGGCGTTCGTATCGTTCATGTCGGGCTTGCCGGTTACCACGCCGGGGCCGAAGGCCCCGCTGAGCGTAAGGGAAGGGGGAACCTTGGTTTCGAAGTTTGCATCGTTTACCAGCGTGCAGCCGCGATTTGTGTTTTCGATGCCGTATAAATCCGCGGGCGGCTGATTCGCGATGCCGGGCGGAAAATGAATTCCGCTGATGAACCGCACCGTCCTTGACGAGAGCGGCGCCTGATCGTTGCTGAAAAACGCGCCGGTACGCGCGAGCGCCACGGCAAGGTCATTGGCATCCACCGCCTGCCCGAAATTTCCCGTACTCACTGCCGGCGCATTCTGCGTGCGAAACACGCCAAGCACAAAACCCGCACGGTCCACCACGGCCACGACCATGTCCGCATTCACGGAATTCACCGCTGTCTGCACGATGTTTTGCACATCGGAAACCTGCAGCGGCTGAACCGCCGGGGGCGGAGCAGGGGAAACCGGCGCGCGGGTCCCGCCTCCGCAACCCAGCAACAGAAACGCCAGTACACCGGCAACCCCCAGAGCCAGAAAGACACCCACGACGAGCACGTTTTTTTGCGAGCGAAGCGCCTGTGCCGATCCCACCGGCTTGCGCAGTTTGTGAATGAGGGCCATCGAAGGATTCCCTCCGTTGGTAGCACACTCGTTCGCAACTGCTCAACGGATTTGCCCGACTTTTGAAGCGTATCGGTGAATGGGCTGCCTTTCCGACTTGTTATTGACTCGCGCCAGCCATACCGGAAAGGTGTTGCTCCCTGGTGCTCGATATTGTTAGCTAGAACACGATTTCTTCTTTTTGCAGACACGTTCAGGCGAAGGAATGATCGGCTCTGTTCTGAGACCATCGTGGCGCGCGGTCGCCGCGGCCTACTGTTCTTGCTTCTGCTTTTCCCTCGGTCTGGAAGCGAGAATGCTTTCAGGGCAAGGGTCGCAGGCGCAAAGTTCCGCAAAAGAATCGCGCGAACAGGGCCCCCAGCAGCGCATTCCGCGCCAGCAAGCGCAGAACACCGCAGCGCTCGACGGATTTGTTCGCGACGCCAGCTCGGCGAATAATCCGTTGCCCATTCCCGGCACGGTACTGACCCTGCGGAATCTGGAATCCGGGAAGGTCTTTCACGCCGGCTCTTCCGCCGAAGGAGTTTTCCGGCTGTTTCCCTTGCCACCCGGGAAATACGAGCTGCGCGCAGAAGCACAGAACTATGCGCCTTTTTCTCTCGCCGACCTTACGCTACGGCCCAACGAAGTGCTCACACTGGAAATCTCTCTAGCGAGTTCTGGCCCCGCTGCAACAAACTCGCGCCTTCCGCGGCTCCCGGATCTCGGACCTCGATCGCCAGCCGCCGCAGCCATACCAACGGCAGCTACCGCGAACTGCGGCATCGCCTCGACTCCGACCCCGACTACGTCGAAAACACTTCGTTCGAAATGCTTCCGCCGGTTGCAGACGTTTACAACGCAGTTCCGAATCGCTGGGCCTTCCAGCAGCCTGATTACCGGCGCTATTCGCAAAACGGCGAGTACGTCTACGTCAAACCGCGCTGGTACGATCCATTCAATCGCAATCGGTTCAAGGGCGACGAACCGATCTGGCCGCAGCTTTTCGGCCAGCAGGTTTTTCTGAACCTGACGGCTTCGGCGGAAACTTTCTTCGACGGGCGCCGTGTCCCTTCGCCGAGTAACGTAAGCAGCGCCAGGCCCGGCAGTTCCGATTTCTTTGGCAAAGGTCAACAAGAATTCTTTGATCAAACGCTGCGCTTCGCGTTTGATTTATCTCACGGCGACGCGTCGTTCAAACCGGTGGACTGGCGGCTTCGAATCACCCCCGAATTCAGTCTGAATGATTTGAATGTGCAAGAGCTCGGCATAGTAGGGCCCGACGTGCGCAGCGGCACCAACCGCTTCGACAATCATCTCGAGCTTCAGGAAGCTTTTGTCGAAGTAAAGCTTCATGACCTTGGGCCGAATTACGATTTCCTTTCCGCGCGGGCCGGCATTCAGCAATTCAACGCGGATTTCCCGGGCTTTCTGTTTGTCGACGAGCAGCCCGCGTTGCGCGTGTTTGGCAATCTTCACAGCAACCGCATGGCCTACAACGTCGCGTACTTCCAGTTTCTTGAGAAAAACACAAACAGTGGGCTGAATACCTTCGACCGCCGCCACCAACAGGTCGTATTAGGCAACGTTTACTTGCAGGATTTCTTTTTTCCGGGGTACACGGCGGAATTCATTGCCGCATGGAATAAAGATGATCCCAGTTTGCATTACGACGACAACGGGTTTCTGGTTCGTCCCACCCCGGTCGGAAATGTGATCGACCAAAACCCTGGGGCCGGCCCGGTTTTGCACGGCGTGCGTGTGGGATATTTTGGTTGGCTCGGCAGCGGCCACATCCATCGGATCAATCTAACGCATGGCTTCTATCAAGCACTTGGCGAGGACACCTTTAATCCGATTGCAGGAAGACGGGTGACGGTCAACGCACAGATGGCAGCGGCAGAAATCTCTTACGACAAGGACTGGATGCGGTATCGCGTCTCGGCCTTTTACACATCGGGTGATGCAAACCCGCGAGACGGACGCGCGCGCGGCTTCGACTCCATCGTGGACCTGTCGAATTTTGCGGGTGGACTGTTCAGTTTCTGGAACCGTGAAGGAATTCGTCTGCTTGGCTCCGGCGTTTTGCTCACCACTCCCGGCAGCCTGATTCCCTCACTGCGCTCGAGCAAAGAGGAAGGGCAGGCCAATTTTGTGAATCCAGGAATTTTTCTAGCGAGCGCAGGCGCGGATTTCGTTATCGCACCGAAATGGAAAGGATTTGCCAATTTCAACTACTTGCGGTTCGAACGCACCGAGCCACTGCAGCTTCTGCTATTTCAATCGCCCATTCATCACGCCATCGGCGAAGACGCGGGCATCGGTGTGGAATACCGCCCGCCGCTTGCGGAAAACATCGTCTTGACCGCGGGCGCTGCGGCGCTACAGCCGGCACAGGGTTTCAAAGATATCTACACGGGCCGCACGCTGTTCTCGCTTTTCGGCTCGGCGAAATTTACTTTCTGAGGCGTCGACGATGCCGAACAAATCCAGCGCCTCCTTTCCGCGGAAGTTCGGCTGGCTCTGCGTCTCTGTGTTGTCTTTCCTTCTTGCTCTTTATGCGGTCCCCGCAAACAATGCCGGGCTAAAGCTCGCCACTACCTCGACCGTCAACCAGTCTTACGCGGCACCGGAGGAAGAATCCGCGGGATGTGTTTCCTGCCACACACCAACCGACGAGCCGACCATGCATCCGACGAAAACCGTGCACCTTGGTTGCACCGACTGCCACGGTGGAGATTCTTCGATCGCCATTCGACCGGGAACCGCGCCGACTTCCGCGGAATACCGTGCGGCGAAAGAAAAAGCGCATGTGCACCCGCGCAATGCGGCGTTCAAAGATCGCGGCAATGTTCCCGAACGCAGTTACACGTTGTGGCTGAAGGAGTCCGCCGAATACATCAAATTCGTTAATCCGGGAGATCTGCGTGTTGCACCGGGGACCTGCGGGGCTCGAGGCTGTCACGCGGCGGAAGTGCGCTCCGTTTCCACCAGCATGATGACCCACGTCGGCTTGCTGTGGGGCGCCGCGCTCTACAACAACGGCAGTTTCCCTTACAAGAATGCGCATTTTGGCGAAAGTTACAGCCATGAGGGCTTGCCGCAATCGATCAAGACTTTTCCAAAGCCTACGCCCGAAGAGACGCGCACCAAGGGCATCCTTCCCGAACTGGATCCGTTGTATCGTTGGGAAATTTCGCAGCCCGGCAACGTGCTGCGGGTCTTCGAACGAGGCGGCCGCGGAAGAGCGGAGATCGGCAATCCCAATCGCCAGGAGGACCCCGGCAAGCCGGACGACAAGCTCAGCGACCGTGGCTTTGGCACAGGCCTTCGAACCGATCCCGTTTTGCTTGGCCTGCAGAAAACGCGGTTGATCGATCCTGTGCTCTCATTTCCCGGCACCAATGATCACCCTGGCGATTACCGCGGAAGCGGTTGCACGGCGTGTCATGTGATTTACGCCAACGACCGCGATCCGTCACATTCCGGCACCTTCGCGGTGTTTGGTCATTCCGGCTTCAGCTCTTCCTCTGATCCGACAATTCCGAAAAATGAGCCGGGACACCCGATCAAGCACGCGTTTACGCGCTCGATTCCCTCGAGCCAATGCATGATCTGTCACATCCATCCGGGCGCGAACATGATGACCACGTACTTCGGACTCACGTGGTGGGACAACGAAATCGACGGCGACAAGATGTACCCGAAAGAACAGCGCAACCCCACGGAAGAGGAGCGCTACCAATCGTATTTGCGCAACCCGGAAGGCGCGGCGGCGCGCGGGCTCTGGAGCAATGAACAATTTTTGGCGCAAACGGGCAGCCCGGAGTTCAACAAGCAATTGAAAACCACACAGTTCGCGGATTTTCACGGGCACGGCTGGATCTTTCGCTCTGTCTTCAACCACGACCGCAAGGGCAACTGGCTGGATAAAGACGGCAAGCAAATCGCGTTCGACGATCCTGACCGTTTTTCAAAAGCTGTCCACCTTGCCGACATCCATCTGGAAAAAGGAATGCAATGCAACGATTGCCACTTCCAGCAGGACAGTCACGGCAACGGAAAAATTTACGGCGAACCCCGCGCGGCCGTTGAGATTGATTGCATCGATTGCCACGGCACGATTCGAAGAAAGGCCACGCTTGTAACCTCAGGGCCGGCCGCGCGGGAAGCGGTTACACCCGGAAGCGAGCGCGTCGGCCATCTCGAGGAGCTGCGCACGCCATGGGGCTTGCGGCGATTCGAATGGCGCGGGGACAGATTGATTCAACGCTCGATGTCGGTGGAAGACCAAGAGTGGGAAATCGTTCAGACGCTGGACACGGTCACGCCGGGAAACCCTCATTTCAGCGAGAGATCTCTACGGGCCAAGCTGATGACTAAAGACGGGACCGTTGCGGCGCAAGCGCCCGCAAACGATCGAACGCTGGCACACGCCAACGACAAAATGACCTGCTACTCCTGCCACACATCGTGGGTGCCAACTTGTTTTGGCTGTCATCTGCAAATGACCGCCAACGCCCGCCGTCCGATGCTGCACAATGAGGGCCTGCTCACGAGAAATTACACGAGCTACAACTTCCAGGTTCTACGCGATGACCTTTACATGCTCGGAGTCGATGGCACCGTCACTGGGCACCGCGTCGCGCCCGCGCGCTCGTCTTGCGCGATTCTCGTCAGTTCGCAAAACGCCAATCGCGAATGGCTCTATTACACCCAGCAGACAATTTCTGCGCCGGGATTTTCGGGGCAGGCGTTTTCCACTTTTGTCCCGCACACAGTGAGGGCCAAAGAAACGAAGCAATGCAGCGATTGCCACGTTTCCGCCCAAAACGATAACAACGCCTGGATGGCACAGCTTCTGCTGCAGGGCACGAACTTCATGAACTTTATGGGCCGCTATATTTACGTGGCAACGGGCAACAACGGATTCGAAGCGATTGCCATTGCTGAACACGACGAACCGGAGGCCATTTACGGAAGCGACCTGCAGCGCATCGCATATCCGGATGATTTTAGGAAGTTCGTCGAGCGAGGCCGTGAGTTGCACGCCGCGGCAGAGCACCCCGGTAATGTCCTCGACATTCAAGCACGCGGGGAATATGCATACGCGGCTGCAGGCTCAGGCGGTCTTCGCATCTACGACATCGCGAATATCGACAACAAAGGTTTCTCCGAAAAAATCATCACCGCGCCGGTTTCTCCGCTCGGTCAGCGTTTCTTCGTGGCCACTAAGTACGCCGCCGCGGTGGCCTCACCTACGACGCTCGGCGTTGACCCGCTGCGCCAGCAACTGCCGGAGAACGAGGAGCAGCCGATTCATCTGCTTTACGGTTTTCTTTACATCGCTGATAAACAGGAGGGCTTGATCATCGTCGGCGATCCAAACTTCAAATCGAAGAGTCCCGGTGTAAGCACGCTGCTCGACGGCAACCCCTTGAACAATTTTCTGAAGCGTGCGCTCACCTTCAATCCCGACGGGATTTTGACCGGTGCGCGCCGCATTGCCATCGCTGGCACATACGCATACGTTTTGACTGACCAAGCTCTCGTGGTGGTGGACCTGAACAATCCGCTCTCCCCGCACGTAACGGCGACGATCGGCGCGCCTGTGTTGAACGAGCCCCGCGGCATCGCCGTGCAATTCCGCTATGCATTCGTCGTGGACCGTGACGGCCTGAAAATCATGGACGTCACCGATCTCGCGCGGCCAAACCCGGTCGAAAACGCAGTGGTTCCGCTCAAAGACGCGCGGAATGTATACGTGGCGCGCACGTACGCCTATGTTTCTTCGGGCAAGCAAGGTTTAGCGATTGTCGACGTGGAAAAACCGGACGCTCCCAAGCTCGATCAACTTTTCAATGCCGGGGGCCAGCTCAACGATGTGAACGACGTGAAAATTGGAATGGTCGCGGCCAGCGCCTTTGCTTTCGTCGCTGACGGCAGAAATGGCCTGCGTGTCCTCGAACTCATTTCTCCATGGGACGATCCCGCGCATTTCTCTGGCTTCAGCCCGCGCCCAACTCCAAAACTGATCGCCACGGCGCCGACGCGTGGTCCCGCTCTGGCCATCTCCAAAGGAATCGACCGCGACCGCGCCGTGGATGAATCCGGCAATCAGCTTGCCGTTTTTGGCCGCCGCGGTGCGCGCCCGCTCAGTCAAGTAGAGGCCCAGACGCTGTACCTACGCGATGGTCAGGTCTACACGGTAACCGACGAACCGGTTTACCGGCCCAGCATCGGGAACCTGGCCTTCCGTGCGGACCCCTGGCTCAGAGGTTTGCGGCTTTGGCTCTCTCGCCATCTGGGCGGCCACTAGACCCGGCGGGACGCTAGTCTTTCCTTTGCAACTGCTTCTCCATTTCTTCGCCATTGCTATCTCCTTCTCACCGGGGAATTTGTCGACCTTGTGTTTCGTTTGTACACGCATCTCCTTTCTTTCTAACCCCTTATCGCGCTCTCGCATCTAAACCAAGGTATAACGAACCGTTGACATTTTTCTCGCATCGCACCCATCAAAATAATTCGTGCGGGATTCTGGGGCCAATGCCGCTAGGGTGTTAGTCACAGGGGTCGAGGCTGCGCGGCCAACCCAGCGGAGAAAGGTAGAAAAAGGAGTACTGGTACATGGTGAAACACTTTTTGCTGGCCAGCGACTTCGACCAGACACTCAGCTTCAATGACTCTGGCGTCGTTCTGAGCGAGCTCATCGGCTTTCATGGATTTCACGACAAGGTCAAAGGCCTGGCGGACATCAACCTCGTCCAGCAGGGCGCCGAGTTAAGTTATCTCATTCTGCATGATCCAGATTTTCGCCGCGTCCGGCGCGAGCATCTCATCGAGACCGGCAAACGCATCCGACTGAAGCACGACGTGGCGTTGTTCGCCCGCGCGCTCGATACGCTTGGCGAAGGTTACAAGTTCCACTGCAATGTGATCTCCGCGGCGCCACAAGAGATTATTGAGTCGGCACTTAAGGGCATAGTGCCTCCGGATCACATCTTCGGCACACGTTTCCGCTACAACGACGCGGGCGAAGTGGCTTCCATCATCCGCGCATCCGCGGGCTGGGGCAAAATCACCGTGCTTGAAGAACTGCGTGCCAGCTTGGGCATCAGCCACGATCAGGTCATTTACATGGGCGACGGCAGCTCCGACTTGCCGGTGATGATGCACGTCAATCAGTACGACGGCTTGACGATTGCGGTCAGCGAGGCCAAGTTCATCACCCGCGTTGCCAAGCGCACGGTGCTCAGCGACAACGCCATGAGCGTGCTCGTGCCGTTGATGGAAAAGGTAATGAGTTGGGACTCGGCCAAGATTCGCAAGTTCTTTGCCTCTCAGGGGCTCACCTTGCTCGAGTGGGAAAAAGTGCGCACTGACATGCTGACGATCCAGGAATCGACGGAGGCCATGCCCGCTACGCCGGCGCCCTAGCACAACACGTTCGCGAAATTCCTTTTTCGGATAAGGCAGAAAGGGCGGACTCACGTCCGCCTTTTTTTGGATGCATTCGTGCGAAAAAACGAATCGTTTTTCAATCCCTTCCTAAATTCATCGCCAAAGTGGATAATTCTCTGTTGTTCATACGAGGAAGGGGCGTCCGGTCGATTCATGGCAACCGTCAAGACCAAAAGGGGGGTCATCGGCATCCTCACCGGGGGCGGGGACGTCCCCGGCCTCAATCCCGCCATCCGCGCGGTCACTCTGCGCGCCCTGCGCGAAGGCTATCAGGTCATCGGCATTCGCCACGGCTGGGCCGGCTTGGTCGACATGGTTCCTGAAAAGGATTACGACAATTCCGACAATTTTTTTCTGCTCGACGAAGAAACCGTCGATCGCGCCGGCCGCACCGGAGGCACCTTTCTCCATTCATCGCGGACGAATCCCGGTCGCGTCAACAAATCCACGGTCCCCGGGCATCTCAGAGACAAATACACCGCGGAAAAGAACGACTTGACGCCCGAAGTTCTGAAGAATCTTTCCTGGCTCGGGATCGACACGCTCATTCCCATTGGCGGCGACGACACGCTCAGCTACGGGGTCCGCCTCCACAAGGAAGGCTTCCGCGTCGTTGGCATCCCCAAGACCATGGACAACGACGTTCCGGGCACCGA
>Ga0126381_100007984_pt1 | contig 11814 bp, 6 predicted proteins | sample PanSoiMetPlot_28_FD_96465 | JGI IMG/M metagenome (GOLD analysis project Ga0126381, IMG submission 96465) | Tropical forest soil microbial communities from Panama - MetaG Plot_28 | ecosystem: Environmental > Terrestrial > Soil > Tropical forest > Bulk soil | place: Panama | collected 2016-02-17
AATTCAGGCCGAAACCCAATGCGGCTCGCGACTGGGCGCGCCTGGCGAAGGCTGCCGGGATGAAATACATGGTGATGACGACCAAGCACCATGAAGGGTTCTGCCACTTCACGACCTCCACAACCGATTACTGCTCGCCCAAGCAGGGACCCGGCCGTGACCTGGTCAAGGAATTTGTCGAGGCAGCGCGCGCCGAGGGCCTGCGGGTGGGCTTCTACTACTCGCTCATGGATTGGCATCATCCTGACGGCGCCCATTGCGAACATGATGAAGAAGCACGGCAGCGGTTTGTCCCTTACATCCATCAGCATCTTCGCGAGCTGCTCACACAGTACGGAAAGATCGACGTGCTCTGGTACGACGTTGCCTGGCCGCTCTCGAAAGAAGGCTGGGAGTCGGAAAAGATGAACAAAATGGTCTTCGAACTTCAGCCCGACATCATCGTGAACAACCGGAATAAGCTACCCGGAGATTTTTCGACGCCCGAACAACGCATCAGCGCGGAAACTGGCGGCCGCGCCTGGGAGTCCTGCATGACGCTCAACGACAGCTGGGGCTACCAGGCGGCTGATGACAATTGGAAGTCACCGAAAACCGTTATTCGCAACCTCATCAGTTGTGCGCGCCAGGGTGGCAACTATCTTTTGAATATCGGCCCGAAGCCGGATGGATCCATTCCGGAAGAATCCATTAGGATCCTCACCGAAGTCGGCCAGTGGATGGCGCGAAATGGCGACACCATCTACCAGTCGGACCTAACCCAGCCTACCCGGTCGAATTACTCGAGCTTTTCGCGCAAGGGCAACACTCTTTATCAGCACGTGCACTATTGGCCAGGCAGTGCGGTCGCGATTTGTGGCCTGCAAACCAAAGTGAAAACGGCGCGGCTGCTCGCTTCGAACCAGGAAATCAAGTTCGAGCAGGACCCGTACCGTGTCCGTTTTTTGGGTTTGCCACCGCAAGCCCCTGATCATCCAGTAACCACCATCGCAATCGAGTGTGAATCCGAGCCGATGCAGGACAACATCTTGGTGCGTCGTGAGAAGCCGCGATCCGGCGTTAGCGTCACGCGCACCTAGCTTCACAGCAGGAAGTGTCATGAAGATTGTTCGTTACCGGAACGACGGCGATATCGGCTACGCGGCGGATCGCGGCGACTGCGTTTATCTCCGCATTGCCGGGGATGTGTTCGACGGCTTCGAAGTTACCAATGAACCGGTCGTGGTGAGGCGGGTGCTCGCTCCCATTCAGCCAGTCGCGATCTGGTGCATCGGGCAGAACTACCGACGGCACGCGCAGGAGTTAGGCGTGACCCCGCCAGAAATTCCGGTGGTGTTCGCCAAAGGGATCAACAGCGTTCAGGACCCAGGAGGGCCGATATTTCTGCCCTCCCGCAGCAGCGAAGTAGATTACGAATGCGAGCTGGTGGTGGTGATTGGCAAACGGTGCCGCAACGTCGCTCGTGAAGAGGCGCTTGACTACGTACTCGGATACACCTGCGGCAACGACGTGAGCGCGCGCGACTGGCAGCTTCGATTGGGGGGCTCGCAATGGTGCCGGGGGAAGAGCTTCGATACCTTTGCACCGCTGGGGCCATGGATTGTGACTGGTGATTCCATCCCCAACCCGAATGGACTGCGGATTCAAACTTTGCTCAACCATGAGACGGTGCAGGATTGGACCACCAGTGACATGATTTTCGATGTACCCACACTGGTTTCTTTTCTCAGCCAGAGCACGACGCTATTGCCCGGAACGCTGATCTTTACCGGCACTCCGCATGGGGTGGGCATGTCCCGCAATCCGCCGCGGTGGCTTCGTGATGGCGACGTCGTCAGCGTTGCAATCGAGGGTATCGGCACCCTGACGAATCCGGTGCGGAGCGAAGCGTGAGCTGCATGACGGCCGCGAGTCAATCCGAAGGCTTGATCCAGCAATTCGAAACCTCTGCGCGCCGAAGCGCGGCAACCACTCAACGTATCTCTCGCTCCCCATCGGCCATTGCGGAAGCGGTTTTCGGTCTGGTACCCCAGAGAGCGCGCCTGGCAATCTCTGATCCGGTCGATCTTGCGCCGGATCTTTTTACCGAAAGCTGGAAACATCCCGGGGTGATTCGTGAGCGCACTCGCAGCGCACTGAGCACCGCCGATGCTGGCTTAACCGAAGGCTTCGCAGCGGTGGCTCGAAGCGGCTCGATTTGTGTTCGCGCCGACCGCGGCTTTATCGGGTACGTGAGCCTCCTGCCACGCCTGCACATCGCCGTGGTCGATAGTAGTTGCATTGTGGAGCGCCCGCGCGACCTCTTCGGCGGCCGGCTGGCCGTTCACGGTCTGGAGCACAACTTCGTCTTTATCACCGGGCCGAGCGCCACCGCCGACATGGGTCCGCTCGTTCGCGGAGTGCATGGGCCGCATCGCCTGCATGTTTTGTTGCTCATATGAACGACATCGGCGCAGCACCTGAATCCCCGCGTGCCGTTGCGGATAAACGCTCGAAGCCGGCACTGCTTCGGGCCATTCGCATGGCGCTGCGAGTGGAGAGCGCCGCCGTCCGCCACAATACCCAAGCTTTCAATCGCGGGCGCTACCGGGAAGTTGCGGAATTGACGGATTACGACGCCCTGAAGGACCGTGCGCGACAAATCAAGGAAGAGGCGATTACTCGGTTACCCGAACTTCTGGCAACGCTCCAGTCTTCTGTCCTGGCGGCCGGCGGGCATTTCTATCTCGCCTCCAGCGCCCAGGAGGCGACTCAATACATTGCCGAGACTTGCCGGCGCAGTGGCTCTCGCCTGGTGGTGAAAGGCAAGAGTATGACCTCGGAAGAGGTTGGCATTAATCGGCGCCTTGCGGCCGAGCACATGGAAGTAGCCGAGACCGACTTGGCCGAGTTCATTCTGCAGGTTGCAGACGAGCAACCCTCGCATATCGTCGCTCCCGCAATGCATTACAGCCGCGAACGCATTACCGAATTATTTCGACGGGTTTTTGCAACCGATGAGCCGCTTGATACCGGCGAAGAACTCACACGGTTTGCCCGCGAGCGCCTCAGGCAGAAATTTCTCGCGGCCGACGTTGGCATTACGGGAGCGAACCTGATTGCGGCTGATTCCGCCACGCTCATGCTGGTCGAGAGCGAAGGCAATATCCGCATGAGCTCGCTTCTGCCGCCACTGCATATCGCGATCGCCGGAATAGAGAAGGTGGTTCCGTCACGGGGCGACTTTGCTCCATTTCTCGAGCTGCTTGGTTCGAGCTTCAATGGCCAGCGGATGACGTCCTACACGTCGATCATCAGTCCGCCGTTATCGGACCCGGTGTTGCAGGAAAAAGGCCAGGCGCCGCAACGGCAATTCCATCTTGTGCTGGTAGACAACGGCCGCACCGCCATGCGCGAGGATCCGGTTCTCCGCGAGGCACTCTACTGCATTCGCTGCAGCGCCTGCCTGAATTCCTGCGCCAATTTCCAGGCCGTGGGCGGTCACGCTTTTGGAGGCGAAACCTACGCCGGTGGGATCGGCGCGGCGTGGGAGGCAGGAACGCGGTCGCTCGCCGCGGCTCGGTTCTCCGAGCTTTGCACCGGCTGCACGCGCTGTATCAATCAATGTCCTGTACGCATCGACGTCCCGTGGCTCAATACGGTATTACGCCAGAGGCTGAACAAGATGAACGCTTCGCCGGTCGCGCGCCTGAGAAAACCGCAGCCTACACCAGGCACGAACGACGACTGGCCTGCACCGATCGTCAAACTCTTCTGGGGACGATATGGAATGATCGCCAGGTGGGGCGCGCGGTTGCCCTCGCTAAGCAATCGTCTGGCGAAAAGCGCTCTGGTTCGCAGGATCATGCATTCGGCCGTCGGCTTGGACCGTCGCCGCGAGCTGCCATCGTTTCCCCGCGAAACGCTCGTCCCAGCCGCACGTCGAGAGATGGCGCCGACCATCGAGCACGCGATCGGCAAAGTTGCGCTGCTCGCTGATGTCTTCACCAACTACACATCGCCACAACGCGGCTTGGCGGCGATCAACGTTCTTCGGGCAATGGGCGTGGACGTCGCGACTAGCGAGGTCATCGCGGATGGCCGCTCCGAACTGTCGCAGGGTCTGATTGCCGCTGCAACGCGGCAAGCTCGGGCGGCCGCGGAATGCGTCGGAGTATTCCTTGACGAAGATCGCGATCTCATCATCGTCGAGCCCAGCGTGCTGGCGATGTTCCGCCTCGACTATCGTCATCTGCTTGCGCCGGAACAGTATGAACGTCTGCGCCAGCGCAGCTTTGATCCCGCCGAATATATCTGGCGACTATTGCAGCAGGATGCCGGGCGCGCAGCGCAGCTTTTCGATGCGGGCAGGAGCCAGGTCGGGGTTCGGATCTTCTATCACGCCCATTGTCAGCAACGCACCATTGGTGCGGCCGCGGCGAACGAAGCCCTGCTGCGGGCGACCGGCTTCGATGTGATCAGCTCACAGGTCGAGTGCTGCGGAATGGCCGGCAGCTTTGGTTACAAGCGCGATTTCTACGAATTAAGCATGGCAGTCGGTGAAGACTTGTTTGCGCAAGTCCGCGCCGCGGAGAGCGATGGGGAACGCATTCTTGTTGCAAGCGGTACGTCCTGTCAGGAGCAGCTGCATGCGGGTTTAAAGCGTAACGTTCTGCACCCCATGCAAGTGCTCGACTCTGTGCTGAGGAACGAAAAATGAATTTCCGAAGGGAATTCTTGAAATCCGGGGCGGCGGGGTTATTTGCGGTGGCGGGAGCCGCTGCGGCTCCCGCCTCGAACGACACATCGGCCGGTGCGAGCAGGATTTTTGATGTGAGGGCATTCGGGGCCACCGGCAACGGCTCGACAATCGAGACCGCCGCCGTGAACCGCGCCATCGATGCTGCCGCGGCCGCCGGTGGAGGAACGGTATGGTTCGGCGCGGGGAGCTACGCGTGCTACTCGATCCGTTTAAAGAGCAAGGTCACGCTTCAACTCGAACCAGGAGCGACGATTGTTGCCGCCGAAGTTCCACTCGAAGGCACCACCGCCGGCTATGATCCCGCCGAGCCCAATGAAGCCGGCCATGATTATCAGGACTTCGGTCATTTGCATTGGCACAATAGCCTCATTTGGGGCGAGGAGCTGCACGACGTAGCCATCCTCGGCCGAGGGCTGATTTGGGGAAAAGGATTGAGCCGCGGCACCCGAGACCCGCAACTGCCGCGAGCCGAGCTTCCCGGTGTCGGCAACAAGGCGATCGCGCTGAAGAACTGTCGCAATGTTCTGCTCCGCGATTTTGCCGTCCTTAACGGCGGGCACTTCGCCGTTCTGGCGACCGGCGTGGACAACTTCAGTGTCGATAATCTCACCATCGATACCAACCGCGACGGCATTGACCTGGATTGCTGCCGGAATGTGCGCGTGTCCAATTGCACGGTGAATTCCCCGTATGATGACGCGATCTGTCCGAAAAGCTCGTTTGCGCTTGGCACTGCGCGCGCCACCGAGAACGTCACGATTACGAATTGCTTCGTCAGCGGATCGTATGTGGTGGGGACGGTCATGGACGGCACGTGGCAGAAATACCCTACAGATGCCCGAGTGCCGCGGACTGGCCGAATCAAATTCGGGACTGAGTCCAACGGTGGCTTCAAGAACATCACGGTTTCAAACTGCGTGTTCGACGGCTGCAATGGGATTGCCCTCGAAAGTGTCGATGGCGGCCTCCTGGAAGACGTGACCTTCACCGGCCTCACGATGCGCGACATTTCTCATGCACCAATCTTCATGCGGCTCGGCAACCGGATGCGCGGTCCGCAAGGCGTTCCGGTTGGCTCCCTGCGCCGAGTGATCCTCAGCAATATCGTCAGCTATAACGCTGCCTCGGACCTGTGCGCTATCATCAGCGGCATTCCCGGCCACATGATCGAAGACGTAAAGATCAACGACGTCTACCTTCACCACCGCGGCGGCGGAACAGCTGAGATGGCTGAACTCAAGCCAGAAGAGTTCGAAAACAAATACCCGGAACCTACCATGTTCGGCAAAATGCCCGCGCACGGGTTCTTCCTACGCCACGTCAACAACATTGAATTTACTAACGTCGAGATCGCTTATGAGCAGCGCGACGCACGACCGGCACTGGTACTGGCCCATGTACAGGGAGCCGATTTCTTTCGACTCAAAACCCCGGGTGCCGCGCCGGCGCCGATCTTTAGTCTCGCCGATGTGAGCGAGTTTCGGACGATTGCCTGCCGCGAGGTTAAGGACATTTCTTTGAGCCTCGTCGAGAAGCAAGACATTCCACCAAGCCGGTCGCGGTAGCCCCGGCCGAATCCAAGGAGATTCGTATGAGCCGTCGAGCGATGGTGCTTTGCGCTGCGACCTTTGCAGCACTCTGTGCCTTATCGGCACAAGAACCGAGGGTTAATACCCGGTATATTCCGGCAAGCCAAGTCTCTGCAACCTTTGCCAAGGGAGGCACGCTGGTCGATCGCAACGACGGTAATTACAGCATTATGGCTGCGCACCGCGAAAAGCCCGGCGAGGTGGAGGTTCACGAGCTCGATACCGACATCGTTTATGTCGTACAAGGAAAAGCCGAGCTCGTAACCGGCGGCAGCGTGGTAGATGCAAAAACCACAGCCAAGAACGAGGTTCGGGCAGGGTCGATCACCGGCGGCGAATCGCGCCAACTCTCCCAAGGCGATGTGGTTATCATTCCTGCCGGTATTCCGCACTGGTTCCGGGAAGTTCCAGCGGCCTTTGATTATTTGGTGGTGAAGGTGCGATAACTCGAGTTGGCCATGGAATGTGGCACCTCAGTTCTCGGGGACCGCTGCCGCGCTATTTTCGGATCCTAGCGGATTGGTCGAATCTGGGGTTCGGCGGCTTAGACCACCGCCAGAAAGGCGCTCGGAAGATCACTTGCAGAAACGCTGACCTGAGACTTTCCTCCATTGCGCCGAATTGAGATTAGAGCGCACCCATTGCAGAGTTCCACGACGCGTGCTGCAGTATTGGTGCCGAGGTCGTCGATGAGTTTGCCGTCACCGGCTACGGCAAAGCTCACGCGGTTGCGAGCATCCAGGCAGGGGATGCCGCTCTTATCCAACAACTCAGCCTGCAGCATGGCAATATCACCCTTACGTCCAATTTCATGCAGTTGAAACTGCGCCGGCTTCCCCCATTTTCGGGTCTCGTATCGGAAGCTGATTTCATCTTCCACCGTCTGACCGCTGCGACGGCCGACGGCACGAACCTGGTTTTCTGGGGCAAGCTGCGCCATCCACCGCAGTCCGCCGGCAGGAAAATCCTGAGGATTCCGCTTCCTGGTACCTTGCGAGCGGCCGTTTACAAACAGTTCCACCTCACTGCAGTTCGAATACACCTTGAACATCTTGGGCTCATCACGATCGCCCCAGCGCACCGCCCACGAATGCCCGTAGATATGGACCATTGGCTTTTCGGCCCAGTAGGACTGAAAGACGAAATAACCTTCTTTCAACGTGAGATCACGTTCCACGACGCCCTTTTGGTTCACTTTGGGTATCGGGTTCTCAGGCCGCTCCGGGGTTGAGAAGTCCTTGAAAATCCACTGCGCCGACCCGGTCAGTGAAGGCATGCTCTCCTGCTCTTTGAGGTGCCAATCGAACAGATTGCAGATGTAGGACTCGGACCAGTCTCCGTCGCGCGAGGCGCGAGTCTGCCCGCCGCTCAGCATATATTCCAGCTCGCGCTCGTCTGTGCCGCTGCCGGTCGCGATCTTCGCGATAATCCGATCTGGATCTTCCGAGTGGCGGCGCGCATGACTGTCACCTCCCCACTCGATGTGCAGGAAGTGATTCACCTTCGCCGCTTCCTGCTCGACCGAAGTTCGATATTCCGTGTAGCGGCCGCGATACCACCCTGCCCAAATGGAAGGCGAGTAAACATCCGGGATCTCTCTGCAGAAGTCGCAGCGGCGGATTCCGGTTACTCGAGTTGAATCGAGCTCATGTGCCTGATGATTGAGCTGCTCGAGCCAGCCCCGGATTGCTTCATGATCTTCCGACGGAAACTCCCCTGGCCAGTCATTCTCATTCCCCAGTCCCCAAATGATGATCGCCGGATGGTTGTAGTGCTGGTCGATCATGTTGCCCAGCATTCGCGTGGTCTGCTGTTTCCACCGGTCATTTCCAGTTCCGGAGCGGCACCAGGGGATCTCCTCCCACACCAGCAACCCGAGCTCATCGCATTGCTCGAGCACGATTCGCGACTGCTGGTAGTGACCGAGACGTATAAAGTTCGCGCCCATTTCTTTGATCAGCCGCATCTCCTGCCGAATCAGGTCTTCGGTCATCGCTGCCCCGATTCCCGCATGATCTTCATGCCGTTGCGTGCCTTTGAGGAGCAGGCGTTCGCCGTTGAGCTTGAATGGACCGTGCACCACGAATTCGAAACGGCGTAATCCGAAGCGCTCTGTGGAGACCGTCTTCCCATGGTCGCTGGTCAGCGTGACCTCACACGAGTACAAGTGCGGATGCGACGGCGACCAGAGTTTCGGCTGGGTGATCGCGAACCTCGCCAGTTCGCGTTCGCCATTCCACACCTCGGAATTGTGAGAGCTGTTGTGCACCGATTCGCCGGAGGGATCGAGTACTCGAACCGAAATCATGACTTCGCCGGTCTTCGCTGCCGGGCTGTGGAACCTCCCCGTCACCACAACATTGGCTGCGCTGCTCTCCTGGATAACGGACGTGATCTTTACGCGCTCGATGGAAACCGCGGGGACATACACCAGATTCAGGTAGCGATAGACACCGCCATAGAGGTTGAAGTCGCTGAGATCGGACGGGACCCGCTCTAAATCGCGCGAGTTGTCGCACACAATCGCCAGCGGCACCGAAGCGTCTTTCGACGCCCCGAGCGAGCGCGCTACCGCCTCCGTGATGTCAACGTTCCATTCGTCGTAGCCGCCGACGTGCTCACTGACCTGCTCGAGATCCACAAACACGCGGGTGGTCTGCCCGGCGCCTTCAAAGTGCAAAAGCGTGCGGCCGCCGCTAAACGGATTCGCAACGGCGAGCTTGGTGCGATACCAGCCTTGCCCGCGATAGTAGACTTCATCAGGATCGACTGCGTCGCGGGCATTGAAGCAGTGTGGCAACGCTGCGTCAGTCCACCGGGTTGGCTCCCCCGCCGTTTCGCCGTGCCACACTTCCCATGGGCCTCCCAGTGAGCCGCGATAGTGTTGCCAGCCGGAAATCAGCCGTCGCGATTGCAGCCGGCTGCCGCTCTCTGTTTGGGCCGCGCTCAAAGATCGCGAACTCAAGGCAGCAGCGCCTGCCAATGTCGTAGTTTTCAGGAATTCGCGGCGCGTCGGCTTCATCGCTACGACCATAGCAAATGAGCTTCCGATTTCATCATTTGAAATGCTTGATTCAAATCGTAAAAGTTATAGTCTCGTTGCGTCCCAGTAGAACGCAACAATGAAACCAATGGTTCAATTCTGTACCGCTGCTCTGTTGTTCTGCCTGTGCACCCAATGCGCGACGGCCGAGCCACACCTGAAATCGCTGAAGATCGCGGTTTCGAACCCAACCGATCAGGACCGGCCCGGGGAAGACATCGTGATTCCGATAGCCGAGCTGCGCAAGATCGCTCCCGATTTCTATCCTGGTTCGCAGATCGTCACCGTCACTGACGCTGCCACCGTGGCCGAAGATGCGGCCGTGCTGCACGCCACCGAGGTGCCGTCGCAGGTCGATGGGATTGAGGACGACACTAAGCCGAGCGAGCTTGCCTTCCAGATCGATTTAAAGCCGCGGCAAACCCGCATCGTCACCGTGACCTGGGGCCCACCAGACCGGATCTTCCGGTTGCGCAGCGATTATCCCGCGCGAACCGACGCAATTTTCACCAAGAAGATCGATGGGATGGGATGGGAATCGGAGCGCAACGCATTCCGGCTCTATTTCGACAAGCGCAACGCGATTGACCTTTACGGCAAACCGCGGCCCAGCCTGCAATTGAGACGGTACGCAACGCCCGGTTACATCTACCACAACTACTCGCCTGACGGGCGCGATATTTACTTGGTTGCGGATGCGCTCGGAATCGGTGCGCCGGCGGCGTGGGTAAACGGCACGGCCGAGCATGTCGCGGAGGTCGATAGTCGCAGTTGGCGGATCATCTCGACAGGACCGGTACGCGCGATCGTTGAGTTTACCTATCGCGGCTGGAAGGTAGCTGGAAAAAGCATCGACCTTCGCGTTCGTATCACGCAGTGGGCCGGAGAACGCGGCTTCGTCCAAACCATCTCCTCCCCGAGTCCCGGTGATCTGGTCTTCGCTACCGGCCTGACGCAGCAGCAAGGAATCCCCGCCGTTCGCTCCAGCAGCGGGGAAGACCCGGCTTGGGTGGCTATGTGGGGCGAGCAGGTCGTCGAAGGCGGAAACAAAGCCACATCTCCCATCCTGCATGGAACCAATCTCGGCCTTGCCGTGATCATGTTTCCTGGCAGCAGTGCATCGGAGAATCAGGATTCGAAGGACTATTTGCTCACGTTCCCGCTAAAGAACGATTCGATGACGTGGTATTCGCTGGCCGCCTGGGACCAAGAAGGCAGCAACGAACCGCTGCCGGTCTTCACCGCGCCGGAAATGCGCAACGACGTGGCGCGGGTATCCGGTACGGATTCCATCACGACCCAGGAACAGTTGCTGGCTTCGATCAAAGCGATCGTGGCCCGCCTGAAGAAGCCGGTCAACGTGAAGGTGCTCTCGACTTCTGCTGAAGCGCAATCCGCGCCACCCGACACGCTGGGTGCCGGAGGCACACGCAATTACAGCCAGGCAATCGCCCTTTTACAGGAGGAAATTGACCGCACCGCTTCTAAATGGACTCCGGTTATTTCCGCTACTCAGCCCGCAAGTGCCACTGCGAACTCGGGGCAGGGTTTTTTCACGGACGCCAGCAACACTACCGGTGAGTGGCAGGCACAGAAGGGTTTCTTCTGGACGGGTGGCTTCTGGACCGGCGAGTTGTGGAAGATGTATGCGCGTACTAACGATGAGAAATACCGGCGATGGGCGGAGTTGTGGACTTCGCGGATGATCGGGGCCGAGCCCCAACAGAATCATGATGCAGGCTTTCTTTATTTTTATGCTTCCGTGTCGGGGTATGCGTTGACTCACGACGCGAAGCTGCGTGACAGCGGCTTGCGCGCCGCCGATCGGCTGCTGGCGCTCTATAACCCCACCACGCAGCTGATTCCCGCATGGGAGCCGAACGGCGATGACACCATCATCGACACCATGATGAACCTCCAGATCCTTTGGTGGGCATCCCGTGAGACCGGCGACCCGAAATACCGTGAGGTCGCGCTGAAACATGCGCTCCGCTCCGCCGAGTGGCTCGTCCGCAGCGATGGCTCAGTGATTCAGTCCGTCCATTACAACCCTGGTGACAATCGCCAGCAATTCCGCCTCCATGGTGGTAACGTGGGCACAGAGCCGTTTAACTTCCCCAACCAGGCAACTGCCGGCCAGCGCGTTTTCTACCACACCCACCAGGGATATTCGTGGGAAACAACCTGGTCGCGCGGGGCTGCATGGGCCCTTTATGGCTTTGCTGCCGGATACGAAGCCAGCAAGGACCCGCGTCTTTTGGCAACCGCCGAAAGAATTGCCGACTACATCATTGCGGAACTCCCATCCGATGGAGTCCCTTGGTATGACTTCAGTGACGAAGGCGTGATTTATCGAAACCGGGATTCCTCGGCCGCCGCGATCGTCGCCGCAGGGCTGTTGCGCCTTGCCGGTGCGATTCAAAATGACGAGAAGGCCGAAA